>Ga0172380_10004599_pt1 | contig 17551 bp, 20 predicted proteins | sample Leawe162metaG_FD_119747 | JGI IMG/M metagenome (GOLD analysis project Ga0172380, IMG submission 119747) | Leachate microbial communities from a municipal landfill in Southern Ontario, Canada - Leachate well 162 metaG | ecosystem: Engineered > Solid waste > Landfill > Unclassified | place... | reverse complement strand
GCTGCTCGTGATCACTTCGCCGGATTCGAGAATGGACATGCCTTTTTCGAAGTCTTGGCGATTCATCGCGAACTGCGTGTCGAAGTAGACATCGTTGATCGGCGCACCGAAGATGTCGGGACCCTGGGTTGGTGCGTGGTAGGTCGTCCAGATCTTTCCCGGGATGAGAAATGCCTGGAAGTTATCGTTCGTCTTTTGCAGCATGATGCCGCATGATCCGAGCGAACCACCACTGAAAACCTGGACACTGTAGCCGGACCAGTCGTGGACAAAGGGTGTTGTCGAATTCTGAGTAGTCGGATAGCCAACCTTCTTGCTCCCGCCGTTTTTCACGAAGGAGTTGATGAAGGCGTAGGACTTTCCGGCATACCATCCGTCGGCAAACATTCCTGGAGCCACATTGTCTGGGTAGGCTGATGCGGTGAGCGTGGCGCTGGGATCGTCAGGGAATGACGAGGTCATTTTGACGGAGCCCTGTTCGAAGTAAAACTCGGTGGTGTAGATGTTGGGGCCGCTCGCAAGCGCAACGCTTGCGAGCGGCTTTCCATACCCATACACCGAGCCCTGCTCAAACCACCACTTCAGTACCGCATGCGGTATGAAGATTGCCTGCGCGCCATGACCAACCAAATCGTAAATGAGCGCCGACTTATCACCACCTTTGATGTACTCTTCGATGATGATGTCTTTGTTGTCTACGCCGTGCGAGTCGAGCAGCCAGTACTTTTTCTTACTCAGCGCGTAGCCGTTATTGCTCAGTGTCGTCGAGAATGCTTTGAATTTTTCTGCGACGAACTGATCGAGCGACTGATACTGAATGAGATTGTGCTGAGGGTCGACGTTGCACGAATTCTGATCGACCACGAGTGGCGGTGACCACTGCGCAGCGAGCGAGATTGGATCGACAGCGACGCCATCGATTTCAATCTGCACGTGAACATGTTCGCCGTCTGAGTTGCCCGTCGAACCGCCGAGACCAATAGGATGAAAACGATCAACCCATTGGCTCGACTTGACGAAGACCTTGTTCTGCGCGAGATGAAAGAACTTGCTCACGACCGACTTGTTGTGCCGCATGAAGACGTAGTTACCCGCGCCCCCATGACAACCCTTGTCACCCTTGATGCAGTCGTCCGCCATCTTTTCGACGATGCCAGGGCCAATGGCGAAAACCGGATACACGCCGTTGTCGTTGGGGATGTTCCGGTCCCAACCCTGATGGCCGTCGTAGGCGTGACCAGCCGACCAGTCGGTGACCTTGCCGCAGACGTCCTTGATCTCGCCCTTCTTCGTGTTGAGATCGTAGAGCGCCGTCGTGCCACTCTGCCACGTGTCCTTCCACTCCTCGTAGATCGGGTCGGTGAAGACCATGCTCGTTGGATCGGCGGAGGGGAGCGCGTACGCGATGGGCGTGAAGATGCTCGCGAGGCTGAGGTTGAAGATAACGCTGATACAGACCAGCGCCTTGATGAACAGGCGACTGCCGAATTTTCCGTGCAACATGACACTTCCTCCGAACGCTCATGAAAGCGTTACATGCTCAGGTAGAGCTCCTGAGTCTGATTGATGATCGAGTAGAAAGCCTCCTTGACCTTCGTATTGAAGTTCTCATCACTGATGTCGGGGTTCGAGTAATAGACCAAGTCGAGCTGCACGGCACCACTCATAGTGATAGGCGTGAGGGTGCGACGCATGTATGGTCCACCGGAATCGACCGAGGCCAACTTGAGCACCATGCCCTTGTAGTTAACCGTCTCATCAGGCGAACCCTGCAACTTCGCGAACCACGTATCGAACTCGCCGTCGGTGTACTTGCTGTAGGTGAAGTACTTTGTCGAAATTGTGAAGTGTGGCGTGACCAACTTCTCACTCTCGTCGAGCACCTCCTTCCCAGCCGAGTTACCGCTCAACACCAAGTCGTCGTCTTCCGTGACCTTCTTGTTCATCCAGTCTGGAAACTTGACCGTGTAGTTGTGCGGCTCACTGTTGAACCAGACCGAACTGCTTGTCTCGTCTTTCTGAAAGATCGGCGTCTGCGTTGCGGAATTCTGACTGCTGCCACTCTTCACATCACGATCTGCCGTGATGTCGTTCTTCGGATCCTCCTTGTTCTGGCTCGTGCCAGAATTGTTGACCTCGCTGCTCTTGTTGTTGTCCGTCGCGTCCTTGATGTTGCCCTGCTTGTCTGCACTGACATCATCCTTGTTCGCGAACATGCCTTCGTAGCCAGGACTCTGACACTGAGCGAGCGTGAGTACCGTGATGACCGAGGCGATCAGGATGCCGAGCACCGTGACCGCGCGCTTCCAGTACGACTTCCAATTCTTCCGTTCCATTTTCTGTTCCTCCATGTGATGTAGGTTATTGTGTAAGGCCCTTTTGACCAGTAGGATTTGCTTTTCTTGCATTTTCCCGCTGGTTTCAAAGAACAGCTCTTTCGAGATACCGTAACTCTAGCGCACCGACATTACCAAAACCTTACAAATTTCTAACAAATTCCTAAAAAATTTGTTACACTGAACCTACTCACTGACTCCTCACTCGTGCGTCACTCATCGAAACGTCAAGCGTTCACCCTTATTGAAGTCCTTCTCGTTGTTACGATTATGGCGATTCTTACGGTATCCGGACTCCGTGGTCTTATTAATGTTCAGCGAAGTGCGCGTGTGAATGATATGCGCGATCGGTTTTTGAGTTTTCTTGATATAGCTAGAAGCTATTCTCTTAATGGGAAACAGGTTAATTGCACGCTTGCTCCGAATGCTGGAACGCTATGTGTCCCAAAAAGCTTTGGTGTAGCTATTATTGACGATGCGACTTGCGCTGGAAGTGGCAAAAAAATTGTCCAATTTTTCTTCGAAGATGATACGGAAAAGAATATTCTTGCGAAGAACATTCTTGATTCTTATTGCCGCAATCCTCAAACCGTCATTACTCCGACCTATCCTGCTGGCGTCACTGCGCCACTCATTACGCAATTTTCTTACCTGACTCCATTTGGTACGTTCAATCCTGGATATAACTCTCAAGGTGTTAATGCTATCATTCTTGAGTTCTGCGATGGATCTACCTGTAACAACACCGCTCTCAAAAAATCCATAACTCTCTACTCGAATGTGGGCGTCCCTGAATAATATTATTGGTGTGGCTGCGCGTACGTTTTGTGCGTCTTGGCGGAAGACTCGAAAAGGGGAGACACTCCTCGAAATCTTGATTGCACTCTTTGTGTTGACGACGACGAGTGGTGCAGCGACGTTTATGATTATTCAGTCGAATCGGACGAGCACGGATATTCAGCGACAGTTTCAGGCGAGATACCTTGCCCGTGAGGCGTTTGAACATTTGAAAATGGTTCGTGATACGAACTGGATTCGATTTGCTGATAATAAAAATTGTTGGGATATTCGTTTCGAAGAAAAAGACTGTCCAAAGGTGAATCCGAAAGAGCTTGCTAGCAATATCAACACTGAATATGTTTACGCCCTCCTCTCAGGAAAACCTGGGGATAATTACTACCATCTCGACGAGACGAGTAATAATGAACTTGCGCAATGCGAAGCCTTTACGGCTGGATCAGCGAGCCCATTCGCTATCTATCTCAACAAAACCGCTAACCCGGATGATATCTATAACGGCATTATGTATAGTCCCGATCCCGTCGCTCCCGTCGATCAAAAACCACAGTTTTGTCGCAAGATAACGCTTACAAAAAAATACGCTGATGCTATTGAGATGAAGGTTCATATCTCCTGGGATCGTGGTGGCACAGGCAATATTGGTTCCCGAGAATATACCTCGTACTTGCTTAATTACTAGCGTTTTCTGTCATGAATCTTCGTATCAAAAAACCGGGTTTTACGCTTCTAGAGGTACTCATTTCTGCTAGTATTTTTGCGATTATTGGAATGCTTTCTACGAGTATTTATATCAACCTCAGTCAGAATAAACAAAAAATTGTCTCACGAAATCTCATCTATGACGATGCGCAATTTATTCTTGATCAGCTCAGTCGTGAGATCGCTTCGAATACGATTGATTACGAAGAATACTACAATCAGCTCGTCTTAGGTGGTCCTCCAGGCATGAACTTCGGGCATTATGCTGCGCAGTTTTACTATAATTTGAAAACAAATAAAGCCTATGAGGACTGTGTCGATCTTTCTACGAATGACGGAAAAAAATCCTGCGTGAATACGGGGAAAAATCCTGCTAATGATTTTGATCCGGATGGTGCCAATGCGTTTTATACAAGCATGACGGGCGATGTAGCTAAAACAGACAAGATTCTCTGTGACACCTTCCTTCCTTCTGAAGTTAAATCGAAATATTACGCCTGCGTTCAGCGGCTCTTCTTGATCAATGGCGACGGCAATACAAAAATAATGATCGGACGCGAAAAACTCGATTGGTCAGATACGGCTGGTGGTATTTCCCACGTTCTCAGTCAGCTTGTTATGAACTCTTATCAAGATACGTCTGTCTCTCCGCCAATTACGATTCCTCGCATTTTTACGTGTGCGATTTCTGGAAGTTGTACGAAAAACACGACGATCAACAACGGGTCTATCATCAACTTCACTGGAGCGAGTTCGGCGGCCGTAACCTATCCATCGAATAGCTCTGGAGAGGAGGATCTTGAGGTGAGTATTATGGAGGGTGTTGCGACGACTGATAATAATCAGAAGCCGATCGCGCGGGCATATGCTAAGGATTTTATTCCCTTCACTCCATCGCGCGTTGATATACAGAATATCAAATTCTTTCTCTCTCCTGCAGAAGATCCACACAAGGCCTTTGCCGAGGGAAATAGCAACGGTCTTCAGACTGATATTCATCAACCAAGTGTCACTATCATTTTGACCGTTCAACCAATTTCGAATGTTCGATACAAGACAAGCTATCCATCTGTTACCGTTCAGACGACGGTTACCCCTGGTCTTTTTGCTGAGGTACAGAGCTTCCCTCCGCAGATGAAAAAAGTTCCATAAAGAATATATGCACGGAACGTAGTGAGTACTGTGACATTTTTCTTCATCTCACGTATACTCATGTAGTAATTTTGACTTTATTTTTCATATTTTATGAGCCGACGATCTTTAAGTATTCTCATTCCCGTTGTTATCGTTTTTTCATTTCTTTTTGGTCTTCAAGTCGGAAAAGTGCAGGTGAACTCTACTGGCACTGGCGACAAGGCTCTCTCTTCATTTATTGATTCAACTATTCCAAGTAGTCGACCAAGTCTTTCTCTTTTTTGGGATGTATGGGATCGATTGCAAGGCCAGTACGTTGATCCGAAAGCCCTCAACTCGTCTACAATGCTCTATGGGGCCATCAAGGGAATGGTCGCTTCTTTGAATGATCCCTATACGGTTTTCATGGATCCGACTGAGAGCAAGGAGTTCAAAAACAATCTTCAGGGAACCCTTGAGGGCATCGGCGCAGAACTCAGCGTGAAGGACAAAAATCTTGTTATTATGAGTGTCTTGAAAAGTTCGCCAGCAGAGAAGGCTGGACTCAAGGCAAATGATGTTATTTTAAAAATTGACAATTCGGTCACAACCGATATGACGATTTATCAGGCGATCACTAAGATTCGCGGTGAGAAGGGAACGTCGGTCAAACTCCTCATGTACCGAAAAGAAAAAGGTGACTCCTTTGAAGTAACTATTGCTCGTGACACGATTCGACTCGATAGTATTACCTTCGAAGATAAGGGGAATGGCCTTTTCTACATCGGACTTCATCAGTTTACAGATAGTACAAAGATGGAGCTTGATGATGCAATTTCTAAAATTATCTTGAAGGAACCAAAAGGTATCATTCTTGATTTGCGTAATAATGGTGGTGGATATCTCCAAGCTTCTATCGATGTTCTGTCAGAATTCCTATCTGGCAAAAAAGAGGTTGTTGGCATTCACCGACGTGACACGAAGGATGATGTTAAAGATGTAACAAGCGGCAGTGGAAGACTCTCTAAAATCCCTCTCGTTGTCTTGATCAATGGTTCGTCGGCATCTGCCTCTGAAATCGTTGCTGGGGCCGTCCAGGACCTAAAGCGTGGCATTGTGATGGGCGAGAAGTCCTACGGCAAAGGAACGGTTCAGGAAATCGAAGACAACTTGGAAGGAAGTGCGTCTCTCCGTATCACTATCGCAAAATGGTTCACGCCACTTGGTCGATCGATCGATAAGGTTGGTGTTATACCTGACACGGTCGTGAAGTTAACTGACGACGATTTGAAAAAAGATCGCGACCCTCAGCTTGATGCGGCGATGAAGGTGTTGAAGAAGTAACAAAAAGAGGAAAGTCTGGATCTCTCAGAAACGGCTTCGGCTGCAAGCAGCCTGCAGAATGTTTCTTGCGATCACCAGCTCTTTCCTCTTTTATCTTTTACATCTAATGAAGACTATCTCGAGGTATTACTTCTTGCATGCACCCTTTCCGCAGCAACCGCCCTTTTCGTCACCCTTGTCGCATGGGCAAGCAAAGTAATGAACGACACACAATACTGCAGCGACACCGACGAGGTCGTATGTTACTGTGATAGCCATAGGCCAGCTACCGAGAAGCTTTTCTACGAGGTTAAAACTGAAAAATCCGACGAGACCCCAGTTGAGGGCTCCAACGAGAACGAGAGCATTGCAGATCCATTTCGGAGCACAACATTTCATAGAAAATAAGTTAGGAGATTTAATAGAGATACTCTAGCTGAGTTGCAATATATTTACAACTTGGCAGCTTTGGAATCTATCTTCTGAATCTTTCCGGTGGAGCCGTTGATCTCTACCATATCTCCGAGCTGGATTTGTTCTTTTGTGAGACTAGCTCCGACAATAACGGGTATTCCACTTTCGCGTGCCATAATGGCGAGATGAGAAAGAAGTCCGCCGTCTTCTGAGATAATACCCTTGATCGCGCCGAAGTATTCCGTGAGATCAGGGGAGAGGATTTTGGTGTAGAGGATGATGTTTGATAATTGCGTTGGTGGTGCCGATGAGGTGTCGGTGTTTTTTTCGCTTGGATTCTTGAGAAGATATTCTCGGTCGACGAGAACGCCGGTTGCGGTGCCCGCCGAGACGCCTTGAAGTTCTCGATTTTCTTGAATGTATCGGTCGGTGAGGCGGGCAGGGAAATGAAATTTGTTATATCTAAGATACTCATCTTTTCCATCCCATTCATTCATATCTGATTGGGGGAGTGTTTTTCTGATACCTGATATATGGGCTACTGTAAGCCATCTTCCATACTCTCGTAAGGCGCTATAGACCTTTGCCATCTGAATAATTGGCGTGAAATATTTTTTCTTCCAATCAGGAAGTTCGTCATACCAATTGCGGGCTTCTGGGGCTTCTTGTGCAGAAAAATTTGCGGCAACAAATGGCGATGTGTCAGCAATTTCGAGAGCATTTCCCTGAAGGGATTTTTCATCGATAATTCCATCCGGAAGATTCGCCGGAGCATCATTCTCAAATGTAAGCGAAAGCATTGATGCAGAAGATAAAGATTCTTTTTGTGTAGCGAATTGAAGTTTACTGAGAGCTTTTTGTGCCAAGAGATTGATCTCAAAAATGAGTTCGTAATTTACCATGAATGCATCAACTGTCGTCATGTCGGACGTAAACGCGTGTGTTAGTTTTTCAAGTATTTTCGATGGAGTTTCTACGGATATTCTTTGGAGCTGAATCATATTAAAAAGCGTTCTCCATGCACCTCGAATACGCATAAATTTTGGCTTATAATTCATGTCTCCGAAATAACTATATGACGGAAGAAGTGTTGCAATCTCCTGCTCTCGATTTACAAAAAGCTCATTACCAATGACTTCTAAAAATTTAATTGGTTTATAAATGATGCCATGTTTTCTATAAACCCTTTTTACTGGTCCCCCTGCGGCATAAATGCGATGAAGAATATCGAGCGTTACCGGAGTTGGCCGAGGAGCGATCTCGCTAATTTCTGTTTTTTCGAGAATATATTCTGAACGATCTTTGAAATAATCGTCGAGATATATGCTTTGTTCGTAGTCATTTTTCGTGAGTGTCGTAATCGGACGCGACTGAAGAAAGTACCAAACATCATCTCGAATACACCACTCAATGTCTTGTGGAAATTCGCTGAGCTGCTCGATTTTTTTGAAGGTTCCCAATGCGGAATGTATCTCTGGAAGAATATTATCTGGCATCTGATTCCAATGCAGACTATATCTTTTTGGCTTCACGGCACCACTTACAATATCTTCGCCAATACCTTTGTGATATTCAATGACAAGTTCGCGACCGCCGAGAGGATTGCGCGTGAACGTAATGCCCGAATAGTCGGCCTCGATATATTCCTGAATGATCAGGGAAAATTGCGTGAGGTCTTTTTTGAGCAGGATATGCGCATGCTGCACAACTGACTTTATTGCGTCGGCAAGCTGCTCACCCGACTGATGAATTTCTGTTTTGAACTGGCCCGCATATGAGTGCGCAGACGTGTCTTCGATGAGAGCACTTGAGCGGATCGCGTAGAGAGGTTTTGGAAACTCGTCGGTGATTTTCTGTGCAAGTTTCGTGAGGAATGTGTCGTTCCATTTTCCATTTTCATCTACAAGAGACGTGATCACTGATGATGGAATCGCTCTAAAATCCGGAACGTTCAATCCGGCATCCTGAAGCCTTTTGAGCGACATGGTCTTTCCTCCTATCTCGCTACGAAATTGATCGAGCTCGCTTGATGCGAGGAGTTTTAATATTCCCATGGTTTATTGTATCGTCCTAGAAATGCGTGCCCTTTCTTCTCAAGCTTAATTCCAGTGACTTTCGCGTCGAAGCAGCTAATGAAGTCATCACAGATTGTAATTATTGACTTTCCCGGAGGCACTTGCGCAAGCGCGTTTTCGACCTTACTCGTTGGCGTGTAGATCATTGGAATATTAACAGCTCCTGGTATGTGAGATTTGGCGAATTTTTCTGGGTCGCGCGAGTCTACGAGCGCGACTCCATTGTTTACATTTTTCTTCGTCTCGTCTGTTGAAAAAATCCGAACATAATTATCGTTTCCATATTTCGATGTGAACTTGATTCCGCCATCCCATTTTCCACCCCATTCTACCCAATCACTCGCGCCTTTTTCTATGTATCGCGCCTTGATTCCCTTTGTTCGAAGGAATTCTGCCACATCTTTTCCTCGCATCCCTGACCAGCAAAATACAAAGACTGTCTTGTCTGTCGGAACATCAATCCATCGTCCTGCAACGAGATCGGCAAATCGAATGTGATTACTTCCTGGGAAACGTCCAATCTCGTACTCCTCATCTTCTCTCGCATCGAGAACATACGTCGAAGCATTGACCTGTATCGCACTTTGAAATTCTTGATTCGAAACCGATATTACCGTCTCGTCCTTCACTCCTTGGGCGACAACCCCATCTACATTTGGGAGAGTTCTTACTTGAGAATTCTGAACGATTAAATTTCCGCTGGCATCTTCTCCTATGGTCATCAGTACCGCATATTTTGTTATGTCTTTGCCTTCTTTGAGCGTTAATTTCAGTGAATACTTCTTGTCATCGATTGGCTGAACATCATCAACGCTGACTTCAGTTACTTTTGCATACCAACTTTTAAATGTACTCAGTGAGACTGATTTTTTTGAAACGTTGTATGCGTCTTCTACTTTTCCATGTCCAATATTTCCATAATACTCACGAATAAACGCAATATATTTATTTTCTTTCGGCGTGTTGTTTTGTAAAAATGAAGGTTGCTGATCTATAACTGCATTACCTTTATCGTCTACTACATCACTCGTGCCATCGTCTTTTAATGTATCAAGCGGACTATTCTTTACTGCGAAAGACTCAGTGTTATTTTGACTATCTGTAAGCCATTTTTTATACTCTGCGTCTTGCGTGTACTGCCCATAATAATACGCTCCACCGAAGGCCACCACGACTATGACAAGCCCCGTTCCAATCCAAAAAAGTTTTTTGTGATTCATGCCATCGAAATACACTCGTGCATACTGCCTCACTGAGGCGAGAATCGCCGTGAGAAATAAGACGGCAATTGAAAAGACCTGGATAATCTGTGCCCCAACATTAAAAATAAAGTCTGGTGGGGAACGGCGTGGGCGCTTTTCGTAAGAGAAACTAATACTAAGCTGAAAAATATGATTCGGAGGTAGTGCTTCATGGGCTTTATTGTACAGGCTCTTCCTCTTTCCTGAAACGTTTTTTGTGCTATCATATCCGCGGTTTCCTTTTTGAATCCTTGACCCCCATTTTTATGGCACGCATCGCTTCGCTTCACGCTCGTGAAATTCTCGACTCACGCGGTAATCCGACGGTTCAAGTTGAATTAGTGTTAGAAAATACGGGTACGGGAACAGCACACGCAGTCGCGTGTGTACCAAGTGGCGCCTCTACTGGTATTCATGAGGCGGTTGAGCTCCGAGATGGCGACAAATCACGATACGGAGGCAAGGGCGTTCTCACGGCAGTTAATAATGTAAACGGTGAAATTTCTACCGCGGTTCTTGGTAAAGAGTGGGCTTCACAGGAAGAGATCGATAAGGCTTTGATCGCACTCGACGGTACTCCGAACAAAGGACGACTTGGCGCAAATGCGATTCTTGGCGTCTCTATGGCTTTTGCACGAGCTGTCGCAAAATCTGAGGGACTTGAGATGTATGAGTATTTCGGCAAGGTTGCTGGAAATACCGTCTTTGGTTTGCCAACTCCAATTATGAATGTCGTCAACGGAGGTAAGCATGCTGATAGCGGACTCGATGTTCAGGAGTTCATGGTGATGCCAATTGGAATCGATACATTCAAAGAAAAACTTCGCGCAGGTGCAGAAATTTTTCATGCGTTGAAAAAAATTCTCGCAGCACGTGGCATGGCTACGAGCGTTGGCGATGAAGGTGGATTTGCTCCACGTCTCGCAAAGAATGAAGAGGCGATTGAGGTCTTGATTGAGGCCATTACGGCAGCCGGATACTCAACTGACAAGGTCAAAATTGCGATGGATGTTGCTGCATCAAGTTTCTATGAAGACGGTGGATATGCCTGCAAAATTGGCAGCGGTTTAACTGGTGGAAAGGCGACATCTGATGAGCTGATCGAGTGGTACGCTGGTTTGATTCAGAAGTATCCTGTCGTTTCTATCGAAGATCCTTTGTTCGAAGATGATTGGGATGCATTTGGAAAAATGACTGCGCAACTTGGCGATAAAATTATCATCGTTGGTGACGACTTATTTGTTACGAATGTCGACCGAATCAAAACTGGTATCGAGAAAAAATCTGCAAACAGCGTTCTCATTAAGATGAATCAGATCGGTACGATTTGGGAATCGATCGAGGCGATCAAGCTCACACAAAGCGTTGGATGGAAGCCAATTGTTTCACATCGTTCTGGCGAAACAGAAGACACCACTCTTGCCGACTTGTGCGTTGGTCTCAACTGCCCAATCATCAAAACTGGATCACTTTGCCGCAGCGAACGCGTCGCAAAGTATAATCGGTTATTGGCGATTGAGGAGAGGCTGGGAAAATAAAGTATTGATGTGAATAATTGTATGATTTGAAAAGTATTTTAAAAAGGTCTGCATGTGCAGACCTTTTATATTTACTCATTTTCATAGATTCTACTTTTTTCCTCGCGCAACCTTTTCTTCCTTAAGTGTGCTTAATGTTGTGCGATCAAGATAGAAAACTTTTCGGTAACCCCTTCTGTCGGCAATTTCTGGATTGTAGACAATGTCGCAGCAGTAGTTCGTCTCCTCAACTTTAAGATAGCTTGGATAAACGGTGAGTTTATATGGAGGGAACATTCCATCAGCCAAGAATGATGACCGGAGTTTCCAAGCGAGAACATCATTAAAATTCATTGATAATCCACCATGGAAGTATTTATGCTGAGAAATAGATTCAAAACCAGAATCATCGGTGACATAAACTTCTGTTGGGCTGGCGGCCACAGCGCTAGGTCCGGATGCGCTTGCACCGTCAAAAACTTTATACGCGCTCTCGAATGACATGACCCCGAGGCTTTTTGCTACCTTTCCTTTCTCGGCCGTCTGTTCAAAGACGATAGTAACACTCAATCCATTCTCTGTATCGCTAAATGATCGTATACGAGCAACGACTCCAGATCCCAATTGCGTAATGGCATCTTTCTTTTTCACATCGATCTCAACAAATTTGAGGGCTGTTTCTTGTGGCAAAGTAGCTTCTATTCCTGCAGTAGGAGTTGTTGAGGATGACTGTGTTGGCGCCTGTACCACTGGCTGATTCGCTGATGGTGTAACTGCTTGCTTGGCGGTCCATGGCATATTGCAGCCCGAAAGAACGAGTGCCATTATAGACATCGCGATGAGAATTTTTGTCTTTTTCATACGTGAAATTTAGGAGATTGTCTCCATGGTATAGAACGCCCTGGCGCAAAGCAAGCCTACGACAACGTTAAACCTACACTTTATCTATTACATCTGGGCCATTTTTGGCTTGGCAGAAAATTTTTTAAATACAGGATTACCTCCCGGTCCGGTAATTCTTATTTCAAAATTATCTATGTATATATCATTATATTGCTTACTCTCTGAATCCGATCCATCAAGTGATACCTCTAGATGCTGTCGGCCATCTGTGTCAATCCCCTTTGCTGAAAGTAAACCCTGTTGAGGTTGAACCCCCTGGTAATTCCTATGGATTGTCCCAAAAAGTTGTACTTGTGGCTGACCACCGCAAGTTTCTTTTAATTGGCTTGTAATACCCCCTACGTCGATATCCAGATTTATTTTAATTCCCTCAACTGGATCGTACAAATACTCGCTTTCATACGTAAACTTATGAATACTCGTTTTTATTGGTTCGATATGTTCTGCAGTACTACAGGCTTCAGAATAACCACTTCCACCATTGCCGCCAACATTTGTTACACAACCTGTAGCTCCGATAGCTGCAATTGTTGATAAGCCTAATGCTACAATCTTACTAGTAGCCTTTTTCATTAACCCTGGCCTTGACCCTGAAACTGGAGAAACAGCCAAAACGTCTGAGTGTGATTGAGGTGTATTTTTGTTCATTTTCGTGTGGTATAAAGTATTTATTTGTTTGTTTGGTATATTTACGGCGTGTCGTCGTAAGGAGTATCTGGACCCCAACTTGAATCGAAATGCTGTTCTGGTTCGGCAGTAATTTTTTGAAACACTGGATTACCTCCTGGTCCGGTAATTCTTATCTCGAAATCTTCTACGCCGATAACATACGGTGTTTTTGAACCCTGCTGTGGTCTATCAAAAGAAACCTCTAAGTGTTGTCGTCCGTTTGTAACAATTTCCTTTGTTGAAAGCAATACTCCTGGCTCCTTGAGAATATTATTACCTCCGCCATGATCCCTATCGATGGTTCCATATAACTGCAACTGTGGTTGACCACCGCATGCTTGTTTCATTTTATTAGTGATGCCTCCTACGTCGATATCCAAATTCACCTTGATCCCCTCAACTGGGTTGAACATATATTCACTCTGATAAGTGAATTTGTGAATGCTTGATTTCACTGGCTCGGCCTGCTCGGCCATATCGCAAGATTGAGCGCCACTCATGCCGTTGTTATCCGTTGAACAACCAACAGCTCCGATAGCTGCTGCTGTCGATAAACCGAGTGCGACTATGCGCTTTGCGGCTGTTTTTACGATTCCAGGTTTTGATGGAGAAGTAGCGACCGGAGTATGTATATTTGGCTGATGTACGTCGTTGCTCATTGAATGAGAATTAGGAGTTATATGCTCTGCTATATTAACATATATTTTATATTATGTCAATTCTCCTAAGCTATTCTAGCTTCGACTTGTGTTGATCTACTGACTCTCCACAACTTCTTTGAGCCCGTGAAGAACGTAGTCCCAACCTTTGGAAGTTTCTTCGTAGCGGTCTTCGTCGTCGAAGTCGCCCTGCGTGACGGTCAAAACCGTGTCGCCTTTTGTTGGCGCGAGATCGAAAGAAACTTTGTAGATGTTTCCGGTCGGCGATGGAAATTGATACTGAAGAAATACTCCTGGTTCAATACGAATGATCACTCCATTCACATGTACCGTTTCTTGTGCTTTATAAATAATTGAACTGCCTGCTTTCCAATCTGATATCACGTGGCAACCAAAAAAATACTCCTTTGTAAATTCTGATTCAGTGAGCGCTTCCCAAACTTTTCTTGGATCGGCGTGAATGGTGATGGTTTTTTGAACGAGAGAGATCATTTGTTTGTTGGGTTAATAATTTTCCAAATATATCCAAAAACTGAGGCGACTCCGACGAGCGAGAGGAGGCCGGTTATAGCAATGGCGACGACCCATGCTACTGGATCGAAGAATTGCTGACGGTAGATAATTTCGAGATAGAGTCCACTACAGGTGATGATGCTAAAAAGAACCATCCATGCGAGATTTTTCCAACGATTCTCGTAGGTCGATTTACCCCATGCGGCGCGCTGCTCTGGTGTTGCGTTTTTCTGAACTTGTCGAAAAAGATCGAAGGCTTTTTTTGCGGTTCGAATCGTTGCGTTGGGATCACTATTTCTGATCATGTGTTTTTGCGTTATATAAATGCGGCTCTGTGATCACAGTATAGCGCATCTATCTTTCTACCGAAACTGTCTTTGGTTTTCTAAAAACAAGAAAAACTACTCCCGTTGGATCTCCATCTTCTCGTGGATACACAATGTCTTCCGCTCTGAGACCTTCGGCACATAAAAACTTTATTAATTCTATATTATCTTTTGCCCCTTTTGGAGAGAAAAGCCTGTGTATTCCACGATTCTGTCCGTTGAAAATCATGATTCTTCCACCTGGCTTGAGATATTTGAGAAAGTTTCTTATCGTTTCTTGGTAGTCAACGTAGTTCAATATGTCAGAAAAAATTACTAAATCCGCCTGCTCCGGATTACATTCTGCGCTTCGGTCGATTTCTAAAAAGTCACCAGCTTTTTGTAGCGCCTCTCGCGTCTCTTTTCTCGTCGTGTCTGCTAAATGATCGATATCGAATTTCATGTACATGAGATTTCCGTCTTGTACATCGGGTGCGGCAATATCTATGAGAATCGTCTTCTTTTTACCGTGAAACTCGTAACTGAGCGGGTACACCCCAGAACCCACGTCAATAATCACCTCCAACTCTCCCTGACGATCGAGTTCAGCTAATACTGGTCGAACAAATGGCATCTTATACTCGCGACCGTAGTGACCACCGAAAAACATTTTCCATTCTCGTTTTTGGTCAGGGCCTAGTTCGGATAAGTCTTGGCTTGATGGTGATGATTGTACTTGGTCCATGGGGCACAAAAAAATAGAGTATTAACTCTATCATTTTTTGTTCTTTTGTCAATTTCTCGGGTTTGAAAAACTGGCGGAGAGAGAGAGATTCGAACTCTCGCTAGGGTCGAAACCCTACTACAGGATTAGCAATCCCGCCCCTTCAGCCACTTGGGTATCTCTCCGCATGAGATAGGCTGGCGCAGTTTTAGAGCGCAGGCGGATTGTAGTCGTTTTTTTTCATGTTGTCTAGAATTGGCCTTTTAGCTTTATTTCTTGGTGAGTGGCGCCTGTGTTATGATGCGGCTAGTATCATTTTTCACTCACATGGATATTTCTCTTTTAGAAGCTGGCAAAGCTGTGATTCTTGGCGTCGTTGAAGGTGTTACGGAATTTCTCCCGATTTCTTCGACGGGGCATTTGATTGTGGCAGGGGATATATTGCATTTTACTGGTGAGAAGGCGAAGGTTTTTGAGGTATTTATTCAGCTGGGAGCAATTTTGAGCGTGGTCTGGCTCTATCGAAAAAAGATTTTTGATTTTTCCCAAGGGGATGCTTCGCTAGCGGCAGGCTGGATGACGTTCTGGACAAAGGTTTTTGTGAGTTTTTTACCGGCGGCAGTGATTGGTTTGTTATTCCATTCGTATATTAAAGAGCATTTGTTTACTGTTGAAACCGTTGCGCTCGCGTTGATCGGCGGAGGTATCGTCATTCTTGGCGTCGAGGCGTATGTGAAAGAAAAGGCGAAAGGCGGAAGTCTTCATCAGATACATCATATGCAGGCGTTTTGGATTGGTATGGCGCAAGTTCTCGCACTCGTTCCTGGAGTTTCGAGGTCAGGTGCGACGATTATGGGAGGTTTACTTCAGAAACTCGATCGAAAGACGGCAACTGAGTACTCATTCTTTTTGGCTATTCCGACAATGCTTGCAGCAACGCTTTTTGATTTGGTGAAAAGTCGCGGCGCCATTTCCGGAGGAGGCGATGTGATTATTTTCGGGATTGGTTTTGTGTTCGCATTTTTGAGTGGCATGGTCGCGATCAAAACATTCATGCGATTTATTTCGACGCACTCGTTCAAGGGATTTGCCTGGTACCGAATTATTTTTGGAACCTTGCTTCTGTGTGCAGCGTCGGCCCAAATTCTTTGAGCCATTTTTTCTGAATTTTGTGATTTGGCATCATGGCTTCAACCTGTGCCCAAAATCTCTTCGAGTGATTCATATGAACCGTGTGCGAGAGTTCGTGTGCGACGACGTAGTCGAGAATTTCTGGCGGCGCGAGGATGAGGCGCCAGTTGAGATTGATGGATTTGCGGCGCGAGCACGAGCCCCAGCGAGTGCGAGCGCTTGAGAGCCTCAAGGTTTTATAAGTGAGATCATGTAACTGTGCAAAATAATTCAGCCTCTCTGTAAAAACTCTTCGAGCTTCTTTCTTGTACCACCCAATCGGATGCTCAAGTTTCCTTGGAGTAATCTTTGGGCGCTTCTGCATTTTTTCCTGCTGCTTCTCAATCCAACCTCGCATTCTCTGAACGAAGCGTTTGATTTGGAGGTTCAGAACGTATTTCGGAACACGCACAATAACCGCTCCATCCTGATCTACCTGGACGGCGAGCGTTCTCCTTTTGGACCGAATTACTTTGCAGGTTAGAGGGATTGTAGCCATTGGCCTGGATTATAGCCTATATATATGGCTTTTTCTAGCTTCAAATCAGGCTTTTCATTGACTTTTGGTCGTTTATCTCTAAACTAATATCCGTAAGTTTTCCTTCTAGTTCGCGTTTTCGTTAGGCCCTTGGGTTATATATGAAACTGATCTTCTAGAAGAAAAAGGTCGGCTTACATTTTTATTTCCCACTTTTTTCTAAGCAATATGGCAAAGAAACTCTTCGTAGGAAACTTGTCCTACGGAACAACAGAAGACTCAATGCGCGAACTTTTCGCACAGGCAGGAACTGTTGAGACAGCTGTTGTTATCATGGATCGAATGTCAGGCCGTTCAAAGGGCTTTGGTTTCGTTGAAATGTCAACAGAGGCAGAAGCAGCTAAGGCTATCGAAATGTTCCACAACCAGGACTTCGATGGACGAAAGATGATCGTTAACGAGGCTCGCCCAATGGAGCCACGAACCGACCGTCCACGACGCAGCTTCGCACCACGCGAACAGCGTGACGAGCAATCATGGTAATTCGTGATTGTTTGAATTCATTTTGAATTTAGGAGCGACCCTTCAGCAATGAGGGGTCGTTTTTTGTT
>Ga0172380_10004598_pt1 | contig 17561 bp, 15 predicted proteins | sample Leawe162metaG_FD_119747 | JGI IMG/M metagenome (GOLD analysis project Ga0172380, IMG submission 119747) | Leachate microbial communities from a municipal landfill in Southern Ontario, Canada - Leachate well 162 metaG | ecosystem: Engineered > Solid waste > Landfill > Unclassified | place... | reverse complement strand
GAAACCTCAATTGGCTTAATGTCCGTTGAGGCTTTTCCCGACTGAAAAAATGCATTAGTCAAATATCTGCCCAACAGCGCTCCGGGAGCTTGAACCCATTTACTGTAGCCGTCTTCAACCATCCGGTATTTGTCCACCCGGAATAACATTTTGCGTCCAGCTCCGGAATTATTGTCAAAATCCCGGACATCAACTCTGACATTCGCCGGAACGGCAACCGCCGCCGGTTCCAAATCATAATTCATTGTTTCGTGATAAGGGGCAAAAATACATCCGGCGGCAAATATCAATAACAGCGCTGTAAATAATAAATTAACTATTGTCCTCATAATACATCTCCATTTTTAAAAAACTTAACTTACGGGATAAATCGTTTTTTATTAGTTTATACTCAGCGAAAAGAAAATCAAACCTTCTCCGCTGAACAGCACAAATTTATTGAGAGGAAACCACCAGCCGGGCGTCGGCGTCAATTCCGGAAACAACTTTAAGCGTTTCCAGCGTCGGGCCGGGAATAGTGCGCACCAGAACTTGCGACGGCACATCATTATCATTCAGCACGGTAATATATTCCAGCTGCCCGATGCGTTTGATGGCAGACGACGGTACAATATACGCGGTTTCCGTTCCCAACTGAAGTTCAATCATTCCGAACATGCCGGGCATCAAGTCTTTGGAAGGATTAAGAATGCACATCTTTATCAAAAAAGTTCGACTGCCCGGATCAACCGAAGGCACAATTTCCCGAACTTCACCCGTAAATGTTTTCTTCAACGATTCCACGGTAAATTTTATTTTGTCCCCAATTTTTACCGATTTAACGAGCGATTCGCGCAGCGGCACATACAACATCAATCGCGACGGATCAAACACTTTCATCATAATATTCCCCGGACTGGCGAGGTCGCCCGGATCTTTGAACCGGTCGGAAACAATTCCATCCATCGGACTTTTTATTTCAGAATAAGACAAATTGGCATCCGCCACTTTAACTCCCTGCCGGGCGGATTCTTCACTAGCCACTGCGGCTTTCCAGCCCTCCTCCGCCAACTCGAAAGTCTTGCGCGGAATAACATTTTTCTCCAGCAGTAATTTCTGACGGTTATATTCGCTGAGTGCGCGAGTCAATGACGCTTCAGCGGATTTCAGACTTTCCTGCGCCCGGCGACAGGCAGCTTGCAGGTCGGAATCATCAAGTTTTACCAGCAACTCGCCCTTTTTCACCGAATCACCGCTGCGTCTTGTCACTTCAATAACCCGCGCCACAATTCGCGGCGAAAGTTCCACCTCGTCCCGGCTTCTGACCGTGCCAACAGTTTTGTAGATTAACGGAATCTCCTGTTTGACCAGCGGCACGATGCGACCGCTGAACTGCTCTTTTTCTGCGGCAACATTTCCCGGAGCAATCTGTCTGCCGCTGAACGTTCCGGTCTGATATAAAATGACCGCGACAATAAATAACGTTGCCGCAATAATAATTATGACTTTAAAATATTTCATATTAACTCTCCCTGGACTGTTTATTACATTTAACTTAAAATTAAAATCGTTGCTCCACATCCATTGCTGAATATTATGAAATTCAATATACATCAAAGAATATCCCTTTTCCAAGCCGGGAACATTTCTATCACACCTTACTCGCTAATTCTTTTTGATTTTGATTTTTTCATCAAACAAAAAACCAGGGGCGAACCTCAATCCCGTTGCGCGTATAGCCGGAGTCACCGCCATGAATCAACATGCCCCCTTTAACTCCAGTCAAATCCTGCCACCAGTTCAAAACATTAAACATACTTGACGCAACCGTCTGACCTGATTTAATCTCAATTGGAAATAGTTTCTCCCCATTCTCCACGATTATATCAATTTCGTGTCCCTGCGAATCCCGCCAGTAATATAACGGCGGCTCAATTCCCGCATTAAAACACGCTTTAGTCAATTCCGACACAACGTATGTTTCAAAAATTGCTCCCCGCAAACTGTGAACACGCAGTTCAGCCGCACTGCGAATGCCAAGCAAATAACAGAGCAAACCGGTATCGTAAAAATACAGCTTCGGACTTTTTACTAATCGTTTATTGAAATTACGCAAATGCGGCCGAAATAATGTAATGGAAAAACTGGCCTTCAATAAAGACAGCCACCGCTTTGCAGTCACAGACGAAACCCCAGCGTCATCAGCAAGACTTGCTATATTCAACACTTGTCCGGAACGCCCCGCGCAAAGCCGCAGAAACCGTTCAAACGTTTCAAGATTGCCGACATTAAGCAATGTGCGAACATCGCGTTCAAGGTAGGTTTGCGTATATTGCGCCAGCCAGTCTGACGGTTCAAGACCACGATCATACAACGGCGGAAAACCGCCTTTAAAAAGCTGCTCGTAACAATCCATGCCACCGGGCGCAACAACTTCACTCCCGGCCAGCTTTAACACATCAAGATTTGATTTCCCAGCAAGCTCACTGATGGATAACGGCAACAACTTGAAAGTAGCGCATCTTCCGGCAAGCGATTGCGCAATCGACTCCATTAATTGAAAATTTTGCGAACCAGTCAAAATAAATTCACCCATTTGGCGGCGTTCATCAACTATCGGCATGATGTAACTGAACAACTCGGGAGTCCGTTGCACTTCATCAAGAATAACCGGATTTTTAAATTGAGCTAGAAAACTATTTGGATCCTCCTGGGCAAACTGACGCACATCCGGCTTTTCCAGATTAACATAATCATAGCCAGGAAACAATGCGCGACACAAAGTCGTCTTACCAGACTGCCTCGGACCGGTAACTGCAACAACGGGATATTGCGTTGCCGCCTTCTGAATAATTGTACCCAAATGCCTTGTAATCATATCACACCTCCACTTATTTCTTGCAAATATAACATTGAATGTTACAATTGCAAGAAAATAGATAAATTTCACCACTAACAAGATTTGTCATTATTAGTTATTTGAACTTAAATATTTTTATTTTTGCGCTGGGCAGTTACTCTTTATACGAGGAAAAAAGTAGCGCCAGGTTTAGCCTTAAACCGGCGAAAAAAAATAACGCTGTCAGTTGCACTGACCGGTCTTGCGTAAGGCTACGCGGCGACTACCCGGAATACAGAAACCTCTTGCCGTGTCTTCTAAGTTTTCCGTGGTTAAAAATGTTTTCGGTGGAAAACAACCTCGCAGAGCGAGGCCACTACACCACTTTCCCCGCTTGCCCACTTTAGAACTTTAGAACTTTAGAACTTTAGAACTTTAGAACTTTAGAACTTTAGAACTTTAGAACTTTAGAACTTTAGAACTTCTTCCATTTACACCGGAAAAAATTCAAGTATGCCGGTCAAGTGCGACTGGCAATATTGAGTTTTATGATAATCAGTTCAATTTCCGCTTAATCTCTTTCAGTTTCAGCGCTTCGGTGAGATTTTTGTAAAAATCATCCAGCGGATAACAGCCGGAGATGAGACCGTTGCGGGGCGCGTTAGTGCAATCGCCGAACGTGCGGCAGATGTGTTTTTTGTCCAGAGAACGACCATTAAGCGAATCGGCGCAAATTTCCGGATATGACAACACCATCCGGCCAATGCCGATGAAGTCAGCCATACCGTTTTCAATCACATATTCACCGACATTCGGCAGCCATTCCTGCAAATAAGTATAACCGGAGCCGATAAATAAAACCTCCGGGCACTGTTTTTTTACTTCGGCCACGCAATTAATCTGGCGGGCAACTCCAATCAGCGGATCTTCCGGCGGCAGATAACCGTCAACTACCGGATAGTACGCCGGACGTTGAATATGCGGATTGTAGTACGGACTTCCGACGGTAGTGCAAATCATATCAACGCCCAGGCTTTGCGCCAGTTTGATGAACTTTACCGTTTCGGTAAGATTGCAGCCCAAGCCGGAACCATCACCGCCGAAAGCGTATTTGTATCCGCCGCCATTCCACGTCATCGGCTGTCCAATTCTCCCCTCGCCTTTTTCGAACGGAAACCAGTCGAACAGGCTCAGCCGGACAGCAATATCCAGTCCAGGAACTTCGCGTCGGATGCCTTCAACGATTTCCCGTAAAAAGCGGGTGCGGTTTTCAAAACTGCCGCCGTATTTTCCCTGGCGGTCAAACGCGCTCAAAAATTCATGTCCGAGATAACCGTGAGCATGTTTTATATCAACAAAATCAAATCCCGCCTGTTGCGACAATCTGGCGGCATCAATAAAATGCGCGATAATGTCTTCAACTTCAGCATCAGAAACTACGCAACCGGCATCGTTGCCAAACTTTTTATCCAGTAGCGGATGTGCGTAAGCGGTTCTGGAATCAAGTCGTTTATCATCAACCGGATGCGAAAAACGTCCGGAATGAGTCAATTGCAAGCCAATATACAAATCATCGGCCCGTCCGAATTTTTCCTGATGCAGCAGAACCATTTTTTTTCTGAGCGCGGCAATACTTTCGACGGTTTCACGAGTCATCATCATTTGCCGGGTGTTGCTTTTGCCGCTGAGCATAACGGCGGCGGCCTCACAACCGAAAAGCAATTTTGCGCCGCTGGCGGCAAAGCGCAACCAGCGTCTTTCGGTCAGTTCGCTCGGCGAACCGTCGCCATGACAATCCCAGCCTTCCATCGGCAGAATACACCAGCGGTTGCCAATTTCACGGTCATGATATTTAATTTTCCAGCCCAGCGGCGAATCTTTTCCTTTAAGTTCTTCTGAAAATCCGAGCTGAATTCCTGATTCCTGCAAATAATCTCTGAACTCCTGAGAGCTTTTCAGCGACGCAATCTTTTTGTAATTTTCACTCATTTAAAACCTCTTTCCTTTGCGGATATGCACCAAAATTATTTCGCAATCCTCCAGCGCTTCGTAAGTATGTTCAAGCAAAGCGTCAAACTGAATTGAATCTCCGGCGCCAAGTTCGTGCCGTTCATTGGGCAGATAAAACATCAAACGTCCTTTTGTCACCCAGCACAATTCGTAATCATCCCGATGCAAATGCGGCTGTGAAACTTTTGCTCCGGCAGAAGCGGTTCCCTTCAAACACTTGACATTTCCATAAGCCACTTCATCAAATGTAAAACCATCGGACACATGTTGCCGGGCCGAACAACTGTGAGCAGTACGACTTTCCGCGAGTGAAATCAAATCAGCGGCGGTCAGACCGAAAACTTTTGCCAGCCGGTAAATCGTTTCCAGTTCCGCCATGCACTGATTGCGCTCCAGTTTGGAAATGACACTGGCTGACATGCCGCTTTTTTCAGCGAGCTCGCCAATCGTCAAATTTTCTCTTTTGCGCAAATCCCGCAGGATTGAAAAATCATACATCTCGTTACTCATAAATTACAGTCCAAGTTTTGCAGAGTCGAAAATTCTGCCTTCACGGTAATCCGCCCAGGCGTTTTCAAACCAGGCGTGGCATTCCGGCAATGACCTGCGCTGCACCCATTCGTGCTGAACGGTTCCGTCTTTGTCCGCAATGGTTTCCAGAACCTTGTCGCGGAAAGTCTCATTTTCCGGAGCAAAACGCCATTCTTCGCCCAACATCGGATGCGCCGCAATACCAGTTTTATCCATAACCATTGCCGACCCGCGTGAGCCGACTCCGCTTTTTACCTGAGCCAGCAACGCTTCCAGATAAACCACCTGCGCAAAACATAATTGCAGATTGCGCATTGCCTCAACCATATCTTCTGCGGAGCTGAACGCAATGCCTGCTTCATTAATCCGGCGATACTGGGCGCGCGCTTCAGCCAACGCCAATTCAAGTTCATTTTCCGAACGGATATGCGAACCGGCCCTCGTCATTCGGCGCTGAAACTCATCTCGCTCCGACTGCCAGTTATGTTTGGAACTGGAACATTTCTCCAGCCACGCGGCGCAGTTATCCAGTCCGGTTTTTGCAGCCTGATAGAACGCATCATCATTCAGCGTCAAATCCATATAACGTCCGGAAATATAGTCAGCCACCCGGAAGCCAGCCACCTGACCGGAATTCAACGCCGAACCGCCGGGCCGGTAAACGCCATGCGAACCATTGACCTCCCCGACCGGGAAAAAATGTTTGACGTTCAGCGATTCCCACCAGTGATTGCCGGCAAGTCCGCCATTATTATGTTGAGCGCAAACCGCGATTTCGAGCGGTTCAGCCACTAAATTAATGCCATGATCTTCGTAAAGTTTTATCGCGTCCGGATTCATCTTGCTAAGCCGGTCAATCGGCAAACCAAACAGCGCGTTGGATTTTTTCAGATATTCAAACGCTTCCGGTTCCAGTTCATCAAACTTCAACGCGGAACTGTTACGGCGGAAATCCATAAACACCCGGCGGCCTTTGAGCGCGGTCTCAATATAAACCAGAATATCGACAATCGAAGAACCTCCGGCAACTTTGCGCGGATCGAACGGCCATTGATAACCTTTCAGGAATATCGCGGTATTCATCTGGCCTTCTGTCGCAAAATACGGTCGCAAAAATTCACATTCATCACTGATGCCGTCTGCCGCCGTGGAAATCATGCGCGGCAACACCTGCATGTAAGTGCCGGAAACATTCCAGCGAAATTTAATCGAAGCAGTTCCGTATTGCGATTCCGGCAAGCTCTGCGCTTTCACTCCGGCTTGCAACGCCAGTCCAATTGCGCCGGTATGCACATTCGGATAAACGCTGGTTTTATACAATCCGCCGGGGCCGCCAACCGCGAAAATAACATTTTCCGCGGCATAAGCCTCAAACGTGTTTTTTCCGTTTTCTGTATGAACCGCAATTGCTCCGGCAACCCGTTTGGAATCCCCTTCCCCGACAGTCAATAATTTGACAGCGACACGATTTTCACGGACGCTGATATTTCTGCGCCGGATTTCATCAATCAATCTGCGGCACATTTCGCGTGAAGTGTAAGGGCCGAAAGAGGTGGCGCGCTGCCGCGGGTCGTGATCGGTTTTGTAACCGACAAACTGGCCGAAACTGTCCTGCGGAAATTTTACGCCGAGATTGACCAGATTGAGAAACGCGCGAGCGGAAAGACTGGCTTCCACTAATGCCAGATCGCCGTGCATGGAGCCGCCGCCGAAAAATGATTTTGCCAGCTCTACCGGCGAATCCGGTTCAGCGCCGTAAAGTCCGAGTTTGTAATATGTCTGTTTGTCGCTGCCGGTATTGATGGACGTGCCCATGCTCAACCCTTCAGTGATAATGAGTAAATCTTTTACTCCGCTGGCATGCAGCTGCACCGCCGCGTTGAGTCCGGCCGCGCCACTGCCGATAACCAGCGTGTGAACTTTAATTACCGGAACGTCCTGTCCCTGAATTTTTAACTTTTCAGCCATGTTTTTTACCTCAACTTTAATTATAATACGTCAACAGTCATGCCGCCGTCAACATTAATGACCTGCCCGGTTGAGTAGGCAATATCGCCACGAACCATCATCGCCACAGCACGCCCAATATCTTCCGGATAACCCCAGCGACCTTGCAGGCAAAGGCCTTCACTGATTAGCTTGTCATATTTTTCCGTAACCGCGGCAGTCATGTCGGTCTTGATTACGCCCGGCCGGATTTCGTAAACCGGAATATTGAATTCGCCAAGCCGGGCCGCCCATAAACGGGTTGCCATGCTGATGCCTGCCTTGGAAATACAGTATTCACCGCGTGACGGCGAAGCCACTGTCGCCGAAACTGACGACATATTGATAATACAACACTCGGTTTCAGGCGCAGACTTTTTCTGTTCAACCATATAATTAGCAACTAATTGCGTGATAAAATACGGACCTTGAAGATTAATGCGCATCACCCGTTCGTAACTTTCTTCCGTCGCGTCCAGAATATCCGCCCTTACCGACGGCGCTACGCCAGCATTATTGACCAACACATTTAACCTGCCGAAACGGGATTTCACCACTTCCAACATATTTTTCCTGGCAGCGGCATCCGTAATGTCACAACGACAATACAAAACCTCCGCGCCCAACGTTCTCAAATTATCCATATTCGCCTGATAATCGCTTTCATTCTGAATATCGCAAATGACCAGATCACAGTTTTCAGCAGCCAGTTTGCAAGCGATTCCATAACCGATTCCACGCGCTCCGCCAGTAATCAAGACAACCTTTTTCATTTTATTTAACCTTTTTCAGTGTAGTTTTTAATCTCATTCAAACCAGTAATTTCATCGCATCGTTGACCAGCTGCTCAATCTTGCCCCACGCCCCCGCCTTAATATCAGCAGTAGTTCCCAGCCAGGTTCCTCCGGCGGCAATAACTTCCGGAATCTCCAGATAGGTTTTCACGTTGTCGCTGGTGATGCCGCCGGTCGGCATAAACTTGATGCCAAGATGTTTATATGGCGCGATAATCGACTTAAGCATTTTTACTCCGCCGGCCGCTTCCGCCGGAAAAAATTTCATCACGCTGATGCCGAGCTCGTAAGCCTGTTCGACTTGAGAAGGGCAGGAAATGCCAGGAAAAAATGGAAAACCATTTTTCACCGCTTCCTGTACTACGGTCGGATTAAATCCGGGCGCCACCGCAAATTCCGCTCCGGCATCGAACGCCCGGTGCAAATCTTTTATATTCAATACCGTTCCCGCGCCAATCACCATGTCCGGAAATCTTTTGGACGCTTCCCGGATAATCTCTTCCGCTGCGGCTGTCCGAAACGTTATTTCCGCCCCCATCAACCCGCAATTGCGAAGCACTTCACACATCCGGATTCCATCTTCAACTTTTTCAATCGCTAAAACTGGAACGATTTTTACCTTTGCCAGTTTCAAAGTAACATCCTGCAATCTGTTCATATTTCACCTGTTTTTTTCTTTTGAGATATATTTACTACAATAATATATTGCAAACGAATTATTTTCCACTATTTTATCCAATAATTATTAATTTTAAACTTTTCAAGTTGCAACACGTCAAGATTCGCACTGATAAATGTAGAGCTAAATTAAAAGTTGACTTGCGAAATCGTCGTCGCAAAGTATATTTGAGCGAGTATTCGAGATTAACTGGAGAAATAATTGCCACAACTAGAATTATTTCCAATGCAGTACTCATTAGATAAAGAAAGCAACGCTACTAATGGATGTAAGAATTAATGCTGAGAACGTTCTTCTCTCAACCATAAACGCTGTGTTAATCGCAGTATTTGGCTTGGCTACATGGACGGTTTTTTCCGGTTGTGTTGAAACCGAAATGTTTGGTTTTGCAATCAACAGTCAGCCAGTGAATTACCCGAAAGCAATCTGGTTAATTGTGCCTTTAGAAATATTACTGTTCTCAAACTTCAAAAAACTGCAACTACGTCAATTTATGCTGGCTATTTTACCATGGATTGGATTTGTGCCGTTTTTTTTCTTCAAAGTCAATCTTTATTCTACTATAGCTTACACTGCACTTGCGGCAGTAACAACATTTAGATTACTACTGTTGTCAAACAAAATTGAGCTGTTCCAAGTTAAAATGTACAGAATTCCAGAGAACTGGTGGCTGGGGCTGGTAACTATACTGACAATGCTCTTCATTATTCAGCAGATTTGGGTTTATGATTTAGCATGGAGAAGACAATTCTTGTGTTTTGAAGATTGGGGTATCTTTACCGAAGTGGCTTATAATACATTGCAAGGCGAATATTTTAAAACTTATATTCATAATGGCGTAAATTTTTTGGGGGACCATTTTATGCCAGGTTTTTTCATTTGGTTTATTCCAATATTATATGCATTCCCTTATTCAATGACGATTGTTGTCATCGGGTCATTATGTCTTGGTGGAAGCGCGATTCTAATTTATTTTTTTGCAAAATCCCGCAGATTGCCACCTATGTGGTCTTCGGCAATAGCAATTTGCTACCTTTTGTATCCATCCATTTCAAATTTTAATTTGTGCCTTTTTTATGGAACTCATGTAATTTACTTTTTCATTCCTGTTTTTATATTCTTCTATATAAATTACGAAAAGAAAAAATATTGGACTGCATTGTTTATTTTTCTATTCTCTCTTACCATAAAAGAAACTATTGGACCATTCTGGTTAGGCTGGGGAATATGCCAGATACTTTGCGGACGAAAAAAATGGGGGATAATTTACGCGCTTGCAGCAACGCTGTATTTTCTACTTTGCATAAAGCTTATAATTCCGACAATTGCCGGCACCGGAACTGTATATAAGTATGACTCTCAGTATGCAATGCTGGGTTCTGGAATGCTGGACATCGCAATGTCTCCAATATTACGCCCAGCAACATTTCTAGGGATGATTCTCACATTAAAAAACCTGACTTTCATTTTGCTGTTATTACTCCCGATATTCCTTGGCGGGTTTAATAAACTTACAGTCTTGTTTAGCGGCGCATTTCAAATAATATTTATTTTTATCAGAGGTAATCAGGACATGGTTAATCTGGTTGCCCATCATCAGACAGAGAATGTCATTATGTTCAATATTGCAATGGTGCTCGGCTGTGCATCTGCCTATCAAGGTAATTTTGGACATTGGATAAAATTTATTTCCAGAGGACTTGATCTAACAAAAAATTCACACCGGATTGGTGGAGCAATTATTGCAGGAACTGTAGTTTCTGCCAGTTTATCACATTATTTTTATGCACAATCAGCTTATGGATGTTACTCGCTCGGAACTATTTTGCGAAAACCAGACTGTTCTGAAATAATAGAAGAAGTAAAAAAAATTATACCGCAAGGCAAAGATGTAGCAGCTCATACGAGAAGTGGGTCATGGCTTATAATCCGCAACCGTGTCTGGCCGCTTGGCAGCAAAAAAGGCGATTTTGTATTTTATGACACCGGCGATCAAATGAGAATCCCTGCCAGTTTTCATCACAAATGTTGACGGATAAGTCATACGGGCTGATTTGGTTTAAAGTTTATAAAGGACATCAGTTTTTTATTTTTCAGCGAGGAGCCGCCAACAAATATCAACGACCGTTAGTCAAGTTAGCAGAACAAGAGTGGAATGCTTTGCCAGGCAAAATTAGTCTTCCTCCTGAAAGCGCATTTTTCGAGTCAAAAACCCAGCGAGTATTTGAGCTAGATGGTAGAATTAGTCTTAACTGGCAAATTAAAGTATTGCAAAGGGTCGAAAGACAATATGATTTGGAGATTACTGCATCAGACGGAAAAAGACGGTTTTTCTGGAAGATACCATTTGGTTATGGATATTGCTTAGCATCAATGGCAAGTCCTGATGAAATTTTCAAATTCACTTTACAATGCCCGGATGACTGGAATACAGTTACTTCCGTAAATATTAAAATCACCCCAAAAACTGATGAGTAAGAAAACAGTGTACACATAATCAACAAACAGTAAAGCTGGACTTCTAAGATAATGAACGCTCTGACGGTTGACAGTGAAAAAGTTAAATACTCAGGCAACAAAATCAGTGGCATTCCACACAAATCGATAGTACTTTTAAAAAAGAAATAATCTGTTAATTGAAAAAGTAAACGCCTCATGAAAAAATGGAGTTGTGCATTTACTTTTTCAATTGACCAAAAGAAATAATCATCATAAAGGATGAAAGAACAAAATGATTAAGTCAGCTATTTTCAGTAACCAGCCCAAACAAATAAATTATGTCTTCCAGTCTGGCAGGCAGGAGCGTATCGGGCAACTCACAATTCTTTATCCGGAAATAATTTCGGAAGATAATTTCGAAAAAAATGTTTCCGCGCTTAAGGATGTGGAAGTTGTTTTTTCCACCTGGGGAATGCCAAATTTCAGCGACGAACAAATAGCCAGACTGCCGAACCTGAAAACGTTGTTTTATGCAGCCGGGTCGGTGAAAAAATTCGCGCCACAGTATTTATCCCGAGGAATAAAGGTATTTTCTGCGTGGCAGGCAAATGGGGTTGCCGTTGCGGAATTCACTGTTGGCCAAATACTGCTTTCTTGTAAACGTTATTTTCAAAACTCCCGGGCGTGCCGTGAGCCGGACCAACGAATGCTGGGCAATACTCATCTGCCGACCGGCAACGGATGCTATGGTGAGTATATCGCGCTAATTGGCTGTGGCATGGTCGCCAGAAACGTAATCAGCATGCTGAAAACTTTTAATCTGAAAGTTATGGTCGTTGACCCGTATCTTTCGAATGCTGAGGCCTCGGCGCTGGAAGTTGAAAAAGTAAACCTCGAAGACGCATTCAAACGGGCTTATGTCGTCAGCAATCACCTGCCGGACAATCCATCTACCGAGGGCATGATTAATGGTCAACTGTTTTCGTCAATGCGCGAAGGTGCGACTTTCATCAACACCGGACGCGGACGACAAGTCGTTGAAAACGAAATGATTGAAGTTCTGGAACAACGTAGTGATCTTACCGCATTGCTGGATGTAACCTTTCCGGAACCGCCATTGCTTGAATCAAAACTTTATGTATTGAATAATGTTTTTTTGACTTCACATATCGCGGGTTCAATGGGTAACGAGGTTGTAAGAATGGCAGACTCAATGCTGAATGAATTCGAGCGCTGGCGCGATGGACTGCCGCCAACCTGTGAAGTCACTGCTGACATGCTGGAACGCATTGGTTGAACTGATTCACATAGACAACGTCAAACCGTCGCCAACTTCATTATTAACTTAACCGGCTGCACCGGAACTCGTAACCCGTAACCCGAATTAATCATTTAAAGTTGACAGCCAAACACCTTTACGAAGACGACTACCGGGATTCGAGCCAGCGTTCGGCGTCGATGGCGGCGCGACAACCCATTCCGGCGGCGGTAATCGCCTGGCGGTAAACGTGATCGGCACAGTCGCCGGCGGAGAAAACGCCATCGAGACTGGTATAACTTGAACCGTCTTTGACGTTAATGTAACCGGCTTCGTTGGTTTCGATATAATCTTTAAACAGCTGAGTATTTGGATTATGTCCCAATGCGGCAAAATATCCTTTGCATTCCAACGTGGTTTCGGAGTTGTCCAACAGGTTTTTAACTTTTACGCCTTCAACGCTGTCCTGTCCTAACACTTCAGTTACGGCGGAATTCCAGATAAATTTAATTTTCGGATGCGCCAGAGCGCGGTCGGCCATAATTTTTGATGCCCGCAACTGATCGCGGCGATGAATCACAATTACTTCGCTGGCGAATTTGGTCAGGAACAAAGCTTCTTCCATCGCGGAATCTCCGCCGCCGATAACGACGACTGGAACATTGCGAAAAAACGCGCCGTCGCAGGTAGCACAGGCGGAAACGCCTTTAGTTTTCAGCCGTTGTTCTGATTCCAGTCCCAGCCAGCGCGGCGAAGCGCCGGTGGCAATAATCAAAGCTTTCGCTTCAATTTCTTTGCCGGAAACGAGCTGAATTTTCTGCGGTCCGCCAGCCTTCAGTTCGACTTTGGCAACAATATCATTTTCAATCCGCGTGCCGAAATGTTCGGCCTGCTGTTGCAGTTTATACATCAGTTCAAAACCGTTAATGGCCTCGGGAAATCCGGGAAAGTTTTCAACGTCGGTGGTCTGGGTCAAAAGACCGCCGGGCAGCATACCGGAAATTACCAGCGGGGTCAAGTCTGCGCGTGAGGCGTAAATCGCGGCGGTCAGTCCAGCTGCGCCGCTACCAATAATAACAATGTTTTCCATCAATAAGCTCCTGAATTTTATTATTTAAATAGTTATAATTATTGAAAATTTTATCATCAAATCTGCTATCGAAATCCAACTAAAAAAAATTACACCCTTGAATCAGGAGGAATATTATTCATTGAATTGTAGTCCAGCAACTGCGTCATCGTGGTAATCGATTGCAAGTTTCCATGAACATGAGCGCCGCGCAAAACTTTAACCAAATCAATCGCCAGTTTTTCAGTATTAATAATAATGCGATTAACTTTGCTTGCCGCGTAATTATAAAGCAAAAATGCGGCACAGGCACACAAAATACCAATTATCAGGGAATAAAATGTTTGACCGGAAGCGTAAGCCATTTCCTGAAAACTCCCTATTTCAGGATTGGCGGCAAAAACGTCTAAAGTTTTCATGAGACCTAAAACAGTGCAAATCATTCCCAGGCCGATAGAGAGAATGGCGCAGGCGACCAGCGCACACACCGGCTTCATTAATTTCTCTTTTTCCGCCTTCAAGGCGGTATTCATCGCGTCTCTGCATGCATCAAAACCGTCGCCAATATTTTTAAACGCCTCGAACAGAATCCGTGCCAGCGGAGTATCGCTGGGAACACATGCTTCCATGGCAAATCCCAATTCGCCATCGCCCAACACCTGCTGTACGCGCTGAATCAATTCTTTAGGGAATATCCGGTTGCGCCTGACATTCGACATGGTTATAATTATGAAAAAGACCGTAAAAATGGTATTTACGAAAAGCAAAACCCATACCAGAAAACTCCAGAACCCGCCAACAATCAGAAAAGAATGCCGGTGCAGTCTGGCATTGTCAATTTTTTCCTTGTTCAACATGGTTTCAACTCTAGCTTGCGTCGATGCTTGAATGGAACTTTCCGGCAGCCTGGCGGCGGTTCCTGTTAAATTGACGGACGTTTCCGGTGGTTTGGCAGAGGCTTCCGCGCCATTCTCCGCAGATGCCAAAGTTACAAACATAAACATCATCATTATGCTCAACCAGACACGCATTTTCATTGCAAAGGCTAATTTCATCTTCTTTCCTTGTTCATCTTACAGGTTATAAATCATTTAACTTCGCTATAAATGTGCTATCAGGATACTGTTTTTTCAATATCCCGGAATAGAAATTATACTGATTAATGTCTTTTGCTTTTAGATATTTACAAATTTCGTACAAAGATTTATCCCGTCCCGGAGTATTTTTATCGAAAAGAATTACGCTTTGCAGAAAATATTTCACCGCCGCGCCGGGCTTATCTTTTTTCAACAACATATCACCGGCAGTATTTCCAGCCCATACCACATCTTCAGGCGAACCGCCGGTTTCAATAATTTTCCTGGCGGTCGCCAGAACATTATCATCTTCACCTTTTTCCTGATAAATTCCGCCCAGCATACGGAATGCTTTGGCATAAGCCTCCCGTTCATGTTCCGGGTCGGACAAGTCATCGTCGAGCAACACTTTCAGAATATTTTCCGCTTTATCCGGCTTCTTCTGACCGATAAAAACCATTGCCGCCAGATACCGGTATTCGGCGCGCAGATTAGGATAATCATATTTTCCGCCAATAGTTGACAATATTTTTTCCGCCTCGTTCCATTTTCCGGCTTTAACGAGTTCCGCAACTTCATTCAACTCTGCCGGGCGGCTGGTTTTGACATAACGGTAATCATCGCTGCCAATTACCACATCCCGTTTCTTGATTACGGTCAGCAGATTGCCAGCTTCATCCGCGACCACCGCCGGAACTTTCAACCTGGAGCCGTTCTTGAGAATAATCTCCGGTTCTCCAGCCGACAGCCGCAGCACGGTCATGCACGCTAGAAAAGTTAAAACTGAAAGTTGCTTATGCATCGCAGTCCATATCCTTGATAAATTGCACCACCACTTTACGCTTTCTCGGGCCGTCAAATTCACAAAAATATATTCCCTGCCAGGTTCCGAGCAGCAAACGTCCGTCTTTAACCGGAACTGTCTGCGCGAATCCCATCAGTGAAGCTTTTAAATGCGCCGCGCTGTTACCTTCAAAATGCCGGTATGTTGAATCATCCCACGGCGCTATTTTTTCCAGCATCGCCTCCATGTCGCACTGCACGTCCGGGTCGGCATTCTCGTTAATAGTCAATCCGGCGGTAGTATGTTTACAGAAAACATGACAGATACCGGAAGCCAATCCGGCAGGAACCAATGCTTGAATCTGGTGCGTGATGTCCACCATTTCAGTATGCAGAGCCGTATTTACATTAATTTCTTTCATATCTCTCCGGAAACCGTTGATATTATAAAACTTGTGAAATATAATTATTTATCCAGTGAACTGCAATCCGCAATCCGTTTTTTTCCTTAAAAAAACCAAAAATGCCACAAAAAAATCCCTTGATGCGCCGTTCAAAGTCCGGCTACAACGTTTGGACATTACATCTTGATGTTTTTGGAGGATTATGCACGCTAAGACACTACCAGCCCCAACGAAAATTGGACAGAAAGTGCGCAAGCGAAAAAGTTATGAAACAAAATTTCTTCGTGTGCTCAACGTCCTTTGCGGTGAAATATTTTGCGTTCGCTGCTGCTTTTAGTTTATATTTTTTTAGTCCGGGAAAGAGTTACCTGATGAGCCGGGCGATGATTTGTTCGGCGACGGATTTTTTGTCGGCCAGCGGAATGAGAAAAGTTTTTCCGGCGGCGTCAATCATTGTCACTTCGTTCTGCCCGGAGGCAAATCCCCGGTCGGAACGGCTGACGTCATTAGCAATAATCCAGTCGAGATTTTTCTTTTTCAACTTGGAAATCGCGTTTTCCATTAAATCATCAGTTTCCGCCGCGAAGCCGACGAGAATCTGTCCGGAGCGTTTCTGCATTCCGAGTGACAGCAGAACATCTTCAGTGCGTTCCAGTTCCAGGGTAAGTCCGCCTTCCTGTTTTTTCAATTTTCCAGCGAAAAAGGTTTTCGGCCGGTAATCCGCGACTGCCGCCGCCATAATAATAATATCGGCATCGTTGGCACAGGAATGAACCGCCGCCGCCAGCTCCGCCGCGCTTTCAATTCTGATAACTTTCGCGCCGGCTGGAGGTTCCAGCGCCACCGGCCCGCTGACTAGCGTAACCTCATGTCCGAGTTTAAGCGCGGCTTCCGCGAGCGCGTAACCCATTTTTCCGGTGGAACGGTTGCTGAGAAACCGCACGGCGTCTATCTTTTCCCGGGTCGGCCCGGCGCTGATAAGTATTTTCATAAGCAATCCATCATTTAAAATTGGTGCAGTAACTTTTAAACGGATATTTATTGGGATGCCGCAACAAACGGCATTTCTGACACATGAAATTATCAAGGCCGTAAACCTGCGCCACTTCTGAAGCTTTGCGAATAATCACTTCTTCACCTTCCGGCACCTCCGCCAGCTCGGGCGAATTATCCGCCACCATGATTGCGGGGCCGCGAACAATTTTAATCCGAACCACGGAACTGTCGGCGATAACCAGATGATTAACCACTTCCGTGCTGTTGCTGAACGCCAGCCCGATTCCCACCCGGAACGTGCTGTGCGTAATGCTTTTATAATATGCGGTGCTGCCGTGAACTGTTGCCAGCCCGACACCATCCCCGACAATTTCATTCGCATAAAGTTCGTCATCAATCCACACCCGGTAACGCAACGCATTCACCCGTTCCTGGTTGTGAATAAAAATATCATTAATGCCCAGAACTTTTTTATCCAGGAATTGTCCTTTGAGCTTCAACAATTCCGTTATGCGGGTTTCGCCGCAACAGAATTTTTCCAGTTGCCGGTCGTATGAATGGTCGTCGCACAGCGGCGCAGTGCGGGAATCCCGCAACGGCAGTTTGGGAATTCCGGGATATTCGCGTTCCGCCTGAAATAAAGCGCCATCGCCGCCATGGGCAATCAGCAACTCCGGAGTTCCGTCGGTAATAACAAAACCATATTTGGCAAGAACCG
>Ga0172380_10004596_pt1 | contig 17567 bp, 18 predicted proteins | sample Leawe162metaG_FD_119747 | JGI IMG/M metagenome (GOLD analysis project Ga0172380, IMG submission 119747) | Leachate microbial communities from a municipal landfill in Southern Ontario, Canada - Leachate well 162 metaG | ecosystem: Engineered > Solid waste > Landfill > Unclassified | place... | reverse complement strand
GCAACTGTAGCAAGTACCCGCTCGGCTTCATTCACTGTTGCCTCCGCTGAAACCTCTACGTTGCCCGAAGCTTCTAAAGTTGTTGAAGCCTGAGTTTGTGCATGTGCCGTTGAGTCAGCATATGCGCGAATTTGTGCAATGAGTGACCCGCCGTCGTTTCCGTCAATGCGTGCATGGAGGTCTGTCAGTACATCAGCGTAGGTACGGAAATTCCCTTCAAGGGATGCACGAACATTTGCTGAAGCCTCGTAATCTCCATCCGCATCAAGTGCCATGTTCTGCTCGGAAGCCTCATCGTAGTGAGTCTTTAAATCAGAACTCAGGCGCGCCGCAGTCTGAGCATCAAGTGAACCACGAGCGGCCAATGTTTCGGCCTCTTCAAGTCGTTCCTGCGCAAGACGTGCTTGAAGTTTCGCCTCGGCCTCGTGTGAAAAGGCGAAAGCGCTTCTAATATTCTCGTTCACTCCAGTCTTTATAGAATACAAGATATCTCCTGGTACGGCTTTCTCTGCAGCGAAGGATGTTCCGCCTCCAGCGACGAGTGCGATCGCAATTATTAGAGCAGTCATAGATTTTGGTTTAAATAGAGTAAGTAATGCAGTACGCTGTGGTACTTGTCCTATGAAACGATTATCTTCCACTTCTCTTACAGTATGAAAACGCGCGTACTCAATCAGATTCTGCTCTATACGGGTACGGGCAGAATCGGACAGACGTACCTGCTTAAGTTCATCGAGATATTCCTTTGTCTTGGGGTCTATATGCATATACCTAGATTTTCTTGAAGTCGTTTTGTTGCTCGATTGATTCGTACTGATACAACGTTTGCGCTCTCCGCCAGTATCTCGGCTATATCTTTAGGGTCAAGCCCTTCGACATGACGCAAGAAGAGGACATCCCTATCTTTATCTTCCATATCCTGAATCGCAGATAGTACTTCCTTATAGGTTGCCATTGTCTCAGGATCAGCATTGGCATCTTTCGGTATCTGTCCCGCTTCCATACGTGCATCAAGCGAGACGGCCTTCTTCTTTTTGTACCAATCCTTTGCCATGTTATTGGCTATGGTATATAGCAGTGCGCGAGTATTTGTCATTTCTTTCCCGTCACGCAAATATTGCCAGTATCGGATGAATACCTCTTGGGTCATATCTTCTGCCAATTCTACATTCGATACTTTGACCATACAGAAACGGAAAATCGCATCGCCATATACCGCGAATGACGCCGCAAATTCCTGTTCTTGAGTGTTCTGATCCATACAACGATGTAGAGTCGTCACTCTTACATTTTACGGTACGCTACGCAACTCGTTCCGTCATCGAGTAACTCACCTGAGACACGCCATTGTTACAACTGCTTCTCCAGCGCGGCTTCTATTTTGTCAGCTTCTAGGTTCTTGAGCATTTCTGCTATCTCCGTATCGTCGGATGTATCGATGCCATGCTTCTTAAGGAGAAGACTCTGGAGGTAGAGAATCTTGGTAATTTCATTCTCGGCGTACGTATTTATGTACAGCTCCACCTCTTCACGTAGTTCAGCAATGCGCGCTTCTCGATTCTGCGATATAAGTACGATAATAGCGAGGAAGATTGCTTCGAGCGATACCACCATGGTGAGGAGACCAAAAGGGAAGGGGTCAATACTAGGAAGCCCCGGTATCATATCGGTATTCCATACAATCCAAATCAGAAAAAAGATTGCGTTGACGATAAAGAACCAGCTCGTTCCAAATGCTTGCGTGAGGAAGTCTGCAAAACGGTCGGACGCTGATCTCCGTGCGTTCGCCTTTGCCTTGAAGCTCTGTATCGTGCGACGACGCGCTCTAACCTTGTTGGAAGGGAGAAATGCTTTCGGATTCTTCATGTATCTATGCTATCACTCGCTATAGAGCACTAGGGCCTATGGGTGTGTAGGAAGGGGATAGCGCAGGAAACCCTTCACACGGAGCTTCATTTGGCGTGGTATAATATGCGCATTATTACCGTGGTTTTCGCATAAAGAAAAAAATCATACGCATATGCAGGATTTTATAGATCAGTACGTGAAGGTGTTGAAGCACTACACTGTCTTTGAGGGTCGCGCACGACGGAGCGAGTTCTGGAAGTTCGTCCTTGTAAGTTTCGTTATCAGTCTTGTGCTCGGTTGGGTCAGTGACATGCTTGAGGCTCTGTATGCTCTTGCAGTTCTTATTCCGTCGATCGCTGTAGGTGCACGTCGACTTCATGACATTGGGAAGAGTGGTTGGTGGCAGCTTCTCGTCCTTATCCCAGTTGTTGGATGGATCGTACTCATTGTATTCCTTGCGCTCGACACAGAACCAAAGGATAACCAGTACGGTTCAAATCCTAAAGGAGGTTCAATGCCAACGGCAACTCCAGCAGTATCGGAGACGCCAACAATCCCAACACCTACTGTATAACCTAGGTACAGATGCATACACAATAAAACCCGCTTAAGCGGGTTTTATTGTGTATGCAATATTCCTATCGAGCTGTATCGAAACGAACTGAATGACTATTGGTGAGCAGTATCTTCGACTACATGATGATCTATGGGCATGAAGCGTTCGTGTGTGTATGCAATAATCGAAGCGATTCCTACAACGCCGATAAGCGTTGCTACAAATGTTTGTCCAAAATGACCGCGATGTGATTCGCGAAGTTCTGGAATCAGGTCGGCGGTGGCAATATACAGGAGATTTCCCGCTGCGATACCAGTAAGTATGAAGAGGGAGCCTTCGAGTGATTCAGAAAAGACATACGTAATTATGGTACCGAGGATTACGGTTGAGGCAGAAAGAAGGTTGTACCAGAGCGCTTTCGTACGGGTGTAGCCTGATTGTATGAGAACACTGAACTCTGCTATCTCTTGTGGTATCTCATGGAGTGCAACACCAATCGTAGTAACAATACCGATAGTAGGATCAATCATGAAAGCGGTAGCAATCACAATACCGTCTGCGAAATTATGAATTGCATCTCCTGCAAGGAGAAGACGGGCGCTATTCTTAGCGCACGTATCTTCTTCATCTCCGTGGTGATGGTGGTACGTTTCCAGAAGATGGGCAAGTGCGTAGAAACCAAGGAAACCGAGCACAATCGCAAGTGAACCCCAAGTTTCTGAAGCTTCAAGAGTCTCTGGGATGAGTTCAAAGAATACGACGCCAAGGAACACACCTACCGCAAACGGCAGGACCAGACGATGTGTTCCTATACCGCCACCGTTCCGCCCCACAAGCAAAATACCTACAAGTGAAAGCAGTGTGACGAGGGTAGCGGCGAGTACCATGGATATAAACATAATAATTCCTTAATGCAAGTAGACTGCAATAAGCCTAGCATACGCGTATACAGGCAGGCAAGGAATGTAGTCTCATGGGGGAGCGGCGCATGATGCATGACAGGCCTGTACATGTTTTAATTGTGGTATGGAGACCACAGACATTGTTGGCGCCGCAATCATCATTTTTGCGATAGGCGTGGGGCTTGGCTATTATGGCTCAAGACTCCTCTTCGGGGTGTAGGTGTTTTTACCAGTAGTTTATTGTTTCTATGGAACAAGCAAAATCATTTTTGCAGGAGTTCAAGGCCTTTGCCTTAAAGGGGAACGTGTTTGACCTCGCAATCGCAGTTGTTATCGGTGCTGCTTTTGGGAAAATTGTGGCCTCGTTGGTGGACTCGGTCATTATGCCTATTCTCGGGGTGTTGCTTGGAGGTATCGACTTTACTGCATGGCACTTGAAGGTTGGTGATGCTGTCATTACGTATGGCGCCTTCATACAGTCTATCGTTGACTTCACTATCATCGCCTTTGTGATCTTCTTGGCACTCCGATTTCGTTCTCGATTTGAAAACAAGGAGGCAGCTCCTGCAGCAGGGCCAAGCGAGGAAGTGCTTCTCCTCCGTGAAATACGCGATACGCTCAAGCGGGGTGGTAACTAGCTCTTAGAATTAGAACTGAGAACCACACATAAACGCCAGCCCCTAGGGGCTGGCGTTTATGTGTGGTTCTCGCATTGCAAAACATTGATGGGGGTACTTCAAGTCTTGTTGCATGGGTGATTATGTTGCTATCCACAGCTCATCCCGAACTCATGCAGTGACCCTTTGCAAAAAACCTAGATTTTACGGGCGTAATCATGGAAAAGAGCATGCAACGGCAGAAATTTGTTAAATTCCCTGCGTGCTATTATGGGTGCAACACACGCTAATTTGCTCTTCGTGTGAAGGATTTGTAGGAGGATGAAAATATCTGCACCCGTACGTCTCTGGAGGTAGACGGCTGGTGCCAAGTATCTTCTCTTTTGAGAGGGCGCCTTATTAACGCTAAATGAGTTACCGGTTATGATCACCAAGATTACAAAGCGCAACGGCATGGTGGTACCCTTCGATCCCACAAAGATCGTTGTGGTAATGAAGAAAGCCTTTGCGGCCGAGCAAGTCCCTGTAGATGACGCAGCGCTCGAGCAAATGACTGGTCGCGTGGTCGCACTTCTAAACGCGCGCAGTAGTGAAGAACAATTGCCGCACGTTGAATATGTGCAAGACCTCGTGGAGAACACACTCATGGAACGAGGTTACTTTGGCGTGGCCAAGGCGTACATCTTGTATCGCTTCAAACAAAGCGAGACGCGCAAGCAGGAAGTGGTAAAAGAAATCGAAGAGCAACGGCTTATGGTGATGCGCTCTGATGGTAGCGTTGAGCAATTCTCACGCGAGAAAGTGCGCCTCTACATCAGTGAATTCATTGCTGGATACGAATCAATCATTGACCTCAATGATCTTGTTGCGCAGGTGGAACGTGAGGTATATGACGGGATTAAAACCTCTCAACTCGCAAAACTTATAACACTCGTACTCCGCGCGCGTATTGAACAGGATCCTGCATACGCAACCGTGGCTGCGCGACAACTAAACCGCCGCATCGCAGATGAAGCGATTGGTCTCACGGGGGGTATGTCAGCTACGGAACGCGATGCTGCATACCGCACGGCATTTGCACGCAACATTAAGCGTGGTGTCGAAGCCAAGAAGTATGACGCATCACTTCTTGGATACGACCTCGACGTACTCGCCACAGCCCTCAAGCCAGAACGCGATGACCTATTCAAATATCTCGGCATTGAGACGCTTCACGACCGCTATTTTGTACAGATTGAAGGCAAGCTTATCGAGACACCGCAGTTCATGTGGATGCGTGTTGCTATGGGTCTTGCACTCAATGAGCAGCGTAAGGAGGAACACGTAATCGAGTTCTACAACATCATCTCTGAGATGCGCTTCGTGCCATCAACGCCAACCTTGTTCCACGCAGGAACTCCGCACCCACAGCTTTCTTCATGCTACCTCAATGTCGTTGAGGATGACCTTCAGCATATCTTTAAGGTGTATGGCGATAATGCCATGCTCTCAAAATGGGCGGGAGGTATCGGTACTGCATGGTCAAAGCTTCGAGGAACAGGCGCTTTGATTAAGGCGGCAGGCATCACATCTCAGGGCGTGATTCCATTTCTCAAGATTGCAAACGATGTGACGGTTGCAATCAACCGTTCAGGTCGCCGCCGAGGAGCGACAGCGGTATACATGGAGAATTGGCACTACGATTTCGAAGACTACCTCGAGCTCCGCAAGAACACGGGCGATGAGCGTCGTCGAACGCACGATATGAATACCGCTACATGGGTCTCTGACCTTTTCATGAAGCGTGTTCGTGAGGACGGACAGTGGACACTCATGTCACCAGATGAAGCCATCGACCTTACTGAAACATACGGAAAGAAGTTCGAGGAGTTGTATGAGAAGTATGAGGAGATGGCAGATAGGGGAGAGATAAAGCTCTTCAAACGCCTCAAGGCACGTGATGTGTGGAAGCGTATGCTGGGAATGCTTTTTGAAACGGGTCACCCATGGATCACCTTTAAAGACCCATCAAACATTCGATCACCGCAAGATCATGCGGGTGTCGTACACAACTCAAATCTTTGCACCGAGATTACACTCAACACTTCTGCAGAAGAGACTGCTGTCTGCAATTTAGGCTCAGTCAACTTTCCGCTCCATGTACGCAATGGTGTACTCGATGAGTCTCTGGTGAAGGAAACGGTTACCATTGCGATGCGTATGCTCGACAATGTTATTGACCTCAACTTCTACCCAACAATCGAGGCGCGCAATGCAAACATGAAGCATCGACCAGTAGGTCTCGGCATCATGGGCTTCCATGATGCGTTGTACATGCTCAATATCCCATTTGCAGATGAGGCGAGTGTTGAGTTTGCCGACAGTTCAATGGAGCTTATCTCGTATCACGCCATCCTTTCGTCATCAGAGCTCGCGCGTGAGCGTGGTGCGTACCAAAGCTTCAAGGGTTCTAAGTGGGACCGCGGCATCTTTCCAGTAGACACCATTGCACTTCTTGAAGAGGAGCGCGGTATATCGACAGGCGTTAATCGGAAGGAGAGTCTTGATTGGAGTGTTGTGCGCGAGTCCGTGAAGCAATACGGTATGCGTAACTCAAACACCATGGCTATCGCACCGACGGCGACCATTGCAAATATCGCAGGCGTCATCCCTGGCAACGAGCCTATCTATAAGAATATCTATGTGAAGTCTAATATTTCGGGTGACTTCGTAATCGTAAACTCCTATCTTGTTGAGGATCTCAAGAAGATAGGACTCTGGAGCTCTGAAATGCTTGAAATTATCAAGTACCACGACGGCAGTATTGCAGATATTCCAAATATTCCTGTTGAGCTTAAGCATAAGTATCGTGAGACCTTTGAAATCGACATGCGCTGGCTCGTGAAGGCGGGCGCGCGTCGCGGTAAGTGGATTGATCAATCGCAATCACTCAACATATTCTTCAACGGTACCTCTGGACAGGAACTCTCAGAGATATACATGTACGCATGGGAAAGCGGTCTCAAGACCACGTACTACCTCCGTTCTCTTGGCGCTTCACAAGTTGAAAAATCAACGGTTGGTACCGCAGGAACACACCTCCGTAAGGACGGAGAGCGCTCTGTAGATCAGACGAACGCTTTTGCTTCTCAGAATCCAACACCATCGCCGATGAATGCATCTCGAGAACCAGTAGTTGCTGAAATAGCTCCTATACCATCTCCGATTGCGACACCATCCCCGTTCACTAAAGAAGTGCGCGAAGCAGTAGCGGTACCCGCTCCAAAGCGTCAGGTGAAACTTCACATTGCAGAGGACGCAATCTGCGAATCTTGTCAATAACGCGCACCAAGCATAGCGATGCTATACTGCGCGTCTAACGTCGCGAAAGTCTTATAGACTAGAATTATTAATCCACTACATCCATGCCGATTAAGAAAGATGCACCAACTGTCGATATCAACAAGCGCCGTGCCATCAATGGTGAGGACGCTGACGTAATTCAGCTCTATCCAATGCGCCACAAGTGGGCGTGGGAGTACTACAATGCCGCGAACGCCAACCACTGGTTGCCGACAGAAATCTCGATGCAGCTCGACATTGAGCAGTGGAAGTCGAAGACCGTTCTTACGCCAGATGAACGGCATGCGTTTGAGACCGTGCTGGGCTTCTTCACTACCGCTGACTCTATTGCAGCGAACAACATCGTGATTGCTACATATCGCCACATCACGTCTCCAGAGATACGCATGTACTTATTGCGTCAGGCATATGAAGAGGCGATACACACGCACGCATACCAGTACATTGTTGAGTCACTCGCGATGGACGAGTCAAAGATATTCAATATGTATCGTGAACGCGATGCGATTTATAACAAGGCGAGCTTCATTCTCGATTTCAATGAAGGTATCTTCAACAAAGATTTCAAGACAGGAACGTTTGAGAATGATCAGAAATTCCTCGAAAACATGTGCGTCTTCTCGCTCATCATGGAAGGAATCTTTTTTTACAGCTCCTTCGCGGTTGTCTTTGGTTTTCAGCGTCAGCACAAGCTCACGGGAAGCGCAGAGCAGATTCAGTACATCATGCGTGATGAGTCGATGCACTTAAACTTCGGTTGCCAGCTCATCAATACGATTCGCGAGGAACAGCCAGAACTCTGGACACAGGAATTCCAGGACAAAATTATTGGATACATCCGTGAAGCAGCGCGCCTTGAATATACGTATGCACAAGAGGTATTTCCATCAGGTATCTTTGGTATGAATGCACAGGGCTTCCGTCAGTACATTGAACACATCGCAGACCGTCGTCTTGAGCGCGTAGGACTTCCTGTTCAGTTCGGTGTTGCGAACCCGTTCCCGTGGATGAGTGAAGCAATCGACCTACCAAAAGAGAAGAACTTCTTCGAAACGCGTGTGACTGAATACAAGACTGGAGGCGCACTCAATTGGTAGAACCCCTAAACGTCAATTTATAGAGATTTGATATACTGGCCTCTATGCGTTCAGGATTCCTTGTTGTCCTCATTGTCGCGGTACTCTCTGGTGCCGCCTTTTGGAGTATGCAGTTTAATATGGTGTGCGACACTCCAATCACCTACCGTATTGGTGAGTTCGACTCACGATTTAATATTTCGCAGGAAGAGGCTTTGGCAATACTCGGTAATGCTGAAGCTGTTTGGGAGGTGCCCTTGAGTGCCGATCTTTTTACCTATAATCCTGAAGGAGATCTTTCGGTAGATTTCATCTATGATGACAGGCAAGAGCGGTCAAATAGTGAGGCAGAGCTCCGAGAAGACCTAGAGGCTAAAGAGGGAATGAGTGATACCGTTGCGGTGCAGTATGACGCACTGATTGCAGAATTTCGTAGTCTTGAATCTCGCTACGAATCGCGCCTCGTTGCATACGAAGAAGATTTGAAAGAATACAACGATGAGGTGTCAGACTGGAACGATCAAGGTGGTGCGCCTGAGGATGTGCGTGCGGACCTTGCAGAGCGTGCGGACGCACTCAAAGTAGAACAAGATGGACTCCAAACATTTGCAAAGAGACTCAATGAACTCATTGCTGAACTCAATCGCATTGGTGCCCGCGGTAACAGGCTCATTGCCGATTACAACAGTATTGTCGAGCAATATAATACGCGATTCGCGCATACGGATGAGTTTGCTCAGGGAGATTACACAGGCGATGCAATTCATATCTACGAGTTCAACACCGAAGAAGAGCTTGCCGTCGTGCTTGCTCATGAGTTTGGACACGCACTTTCCATTGGTCATGTGGAAGGTGAGTCCTCTATCATGTACCACCTTATGGAAAAACAGAGTACTTCGGAAGGGCTAACACCTGAGGACCGTGGAGCATACTCGGAGATATGTTCAAAGCGAACGTTCCTCGCGCATCTTATTCGGTACATTCGAACCTTTTTCGCCTAATCGTCGCTTTTTGGGCAGTGTGTTAGAATACACACATTAATCTTTAAAGACGTATTCTTATGTTTCAGGAACCACATATGCGGAAGATAGTGGCGGCGCTCGGTATTGTTGCAACGATTGCGCTCGCAGCGTACGCATACACTGCAATTAAGCAGGTCAAGTACATGTACCAGGGCCCAACCGTCATCTCCGTTTCGGGGCAGGGAGAAGTGTTTGCAAAGCCAGATATCGCGTCATTCAGCTTCACGATTGAAGCAAAGGAGGCTGATGCAGTCACTGCACAGAACAAGGTCTCCGAAACTATGGATGCAGTTCTTGCATATCTTAAGGAGGCAGGAGTTGAAGAGCGTGATGTGAAGACTGAGTACTACAACCTCATGCCATGGTATGAGTACCCAGCATATCAGCCATGCACCATGGCGTATTGTCCGCCACGTTCAGGCGAGCCAACACTCAAGGGCTATGAAGTGAGCCAGTCGGTGACGGTAAAGATTCGCGACATCGCAAAGGCAGGTGAGGTCATCTCACAGGTTGGCGATAAGGGTGCGAAGAACGTAAGCGGTATTCAAATGACTATCGACGATACCGATGCACTTAAGGCAGAGGCACGAAAACTCGCGATTGAAGACGCAAAAGAGAAGGCGCAGTCACTCGCTGAAAGTCTCGACGTTCGTATCGTTCGTATGAACGGCTTCTGGGAGGAGGAAGGATATGGAATGTATGACCGTGCATACGGTATGGGTGGAGACATGATGATGAACGAAGCATCGGTAGCTCCAAAAGCTGCATCACTTCCAGCAGGAGAGAACACTATCTCAGCACGAGTGAATATCTCGTACGAGATTCGCTAAGAGAAGGAAAAACGCACACAAAACGCGCCAATAAAGGCGCGTTTTGTGTGCGTTGACAAAACCCAAGCGAGGCGTATGATTACGGAAATCGCCCTCGAGGCGTTTTAATTTTGGGTACTAAAACAATCACTATGAACAATTTTATCAACTACTTGAAGGACACGGTTGCGGAACTCAAGCATGTTTCATGGCCGACACACTCTCAGACAATGGTCTACACTGCGCTTGTCGTTGCAATATCGATTGCGGTAGCTCTTTACACAGGACTTTTTGACTACATATTCTCACGTGGACTCAACTGGTTTATCGGCTAAGCAGTTTTCGATATCACTATGGCTAAACAACATATAAGCGGAGAACGGAATTGGTATGCAATTCATACATATTCTGGATACGAGAACGCAGTGGCGCGTAATCTAAAGCAGCGCATCGATTCTTTGGGTATGCAGGAGAAGATTTTTGATGTCATCGTGCCGACTGAACGCAAGATTCGCGTAAAGGGCGGAAAGCGCGTTACCGAAGAAGAACGTATTTACCCAGGATACGTACTTGTCGATATGATCGTTACAGACGATTCCTGGTTTGTTGTGCGCAATACGCCACGCGTAACGGGATTTGTTGGTAGCGGTACCCAGCCTGTTCCTCTCACTCCCGAGGAACTTACTGCACTTATGTCACGCATGAAGGCAGATGAGCCGAAGCACCATGTTGATCTTTCTATCGACGACCTTGTCATCATTGCAGATGGTCCATTCAAGGAGCTTGAAGGTAAGGTGGGGGAGATTGATACTGCTCGCGGAAAGGTAAAGGTCCTCGTTTCGATGTTCGGACGTGAGACACCAGTTGAACTCGACTTCCTGCAGGTACGCAAGGTGTAGTGTTCAAAACCTCAGTTCCTGTTCCGTATAGGGTAGAGCTTGCGGAAGAGTATTATTTCTTGTACGATACGCGGGCTTCAAAGACGGAGTAGTCGGCTATGGACCGGCTACCCACAATCAATAACATGGCAAAAAAACTAGTAAAAAAGATTAAGGTCGAGGCAACCGGAGGTAAAGCTACACCAGCTCCACCACTTGGTCCTGTGCTCGGTCAGGCAGGTATCAACATCGGCGAATTCGTCAATCAGTTCAACGAGAAAACTCGTGAGCGTATGGGCGAGGTAGTTCCAGTGGAGATTAATGTCTACGACGATCGAAGTTTCGATTTCATTACAAAGACATCACCTGCGTCTCGTCTTATTCTCAAGAAGATTGGGAAGGAGAAGGGCTCAGGAAAGAATGCTACTTCGAAAGTAGGAACAATTACGAAGGCTCAGATTCGCGAGATTGCGGAAGAGAAGATACAAGACCTCAGTGCAAACGATATTGAGGCTGCGATGAAAATCATCGAAGGAACAGCACGAAGCATGGGCGTTGAAGTGAAGTAAACCTTCACTTCAACGGACCTTGCCAGCTCTTTTGTGAGACGAATGTCGAAACAAACGAGCGACAAGGTGTACTGCGCCTGTAAGGCGTAGAAGTGAAATAGATTCACTTCCACCGGGTTGTCGATACAAACCGTACGTAAGTACGGTTTTATCATACAACCCGAACTGTCCCTGTAAGGGATAGAAGTAAAGTAAATCTTGACCTCGACGGACCTTGCCAGATAGTTTTGGAGGCGTTAGCCGAACAAAAATATCGACAAGGTGTACTGCGCCTGTAAGGCGTCGAAGTGAAATAATGCACTAACCATAACAAAAGGCCGCACACATGTGTGCGGCCTTTTGTTATGCCCGTTCAAGTGTGAGCCAAGTATATGGTGGTTCGTGTTCGCTATGTGCTTCAGCACTTATGACTGTTGTGAATTCACTGTAATCAGGGAAGAATGCATCTGAGTCAGGATCCTCAGCATCAATTCTTGTAAGGTAGAGACGATCTACAAGAGGCATCGCTTCCGTATATATCTGTCCACCACCGAATACAAAAATTTCTTCAGTCTCCACACCACGCGCTACTTCAAGCGCCTTCTCAAAAGAATCGACTACGATGCATCCTTCAATCTCCGTAGGGGTGCGCGAGAGAACGATATTGGTCCTGTTTGGAAGCGGTCGGCCGATAGAGTCGTATGTCTTTCGCCCCATGATGATAGGGTGCCCCGTCGTGAGTGATTTAACGCGGCCAAGGTCCGCGCTGATGCGCCAAACGAGTTTATTCTGCTTCCCCAGCTCACGGTTTTTACCGATTGCGGCGATGATACTGATGCGAGCGCTCATGGCGATGATTATGACACACGAGCCATGCGTTGTCTCTTCTGGTGGCACCGAGCGTGCCATGTATAATAGTTTCCATGGCTCACTACGAGATTGAGGTAAAAACACTTCTTGGAGAGAAGGCGTTTGCAGACGCTCTCAGAGAACGCATGTGCGAACTCGATCCGTCATGCACATGTATCTCAGAGAATAAGCAACTCAACCACTATTTTACGGGAGGCGATATCACTGCTCTCTTTGAAAAGACCGCACATCTTTTGGATGATGAAGCAAAGGCAAAGTTTCAGACTATTGTTGAGAAGGGTACGAGTTTCTCTATTCGTACGCGTCAGCGCGATGATGAAGTGCTTCTTGTGGTGAAGGCGTCTGTCGACGCGGGAACAAGTGCCAATACGGTCTCGCGTCTTGAGTTTGAAGAACCAGTTTCTGTTAGTCTCGCTGAACTCGACGCACTTGCGCTTGAGGCTGGCTTCACATACCAAGCAAAGTGGTCGCGAGAGCGAGAGGAATACGCATACAAGGGAGCAAACGTCTGCATTGATAAGAATGCAGGGTACGGATACCTCGCGGAGTTTGAGAAGATTGTCGACGATGAGTCTGCGCTTCCTAGCGTGCGTGAGGAAATCGAGAGCCTCATGGCGGAGCTTGAGGTTGCTGAATTGCCACAAGATCGTCTAGAACGCATGTTCGCGTTCTATAACGAGAATTGGCCTGAGTATTATGGGACCGAAAAGACGTTTCTTATTGAATAACGCATAACCGATACACTATGTTCCTTTCCGATAAAGACATTCTTGCAGAAGTGAAGGCGGGTACGATTACCCTTGAGCCGTTTGAGGTAAAGCGACTCCAGCCAGCAACGTACGATATTCGTCTCGGCAATACATTTATTGTGAACGAACCGCATTCGACGCTCGCAATTGATCCAGGACGTGGTGTATACCCAAAGACGCAGAGGGTAGAGATTCCAGATGGGGAAGAATTCGTACTCCATCCAGGCGTTTCAATTCTTGGGTACTCAAAGGAGCGATTCGGTTCTGACAATTTCCTTATTGAAGTAAATGGAAAGTCATCACTCGCCCGTATTGGTCTCATCGTGCACAATTCGGCAAGCATTGTGAATCCAGGACACTACCTTAATATCGCGCTTGAACTTTGTAATCTGAACAACGTGCCGATTGTCCTTCGTCCTGGAATGGAGATTGCACAGCTTTCATTCTCTACGCTCTCCTCACACACACGAAAGAGCTACAAAGAAACGGGTCGCTACCATCTCAACAATATTGTTGGTTATGTCCCTCCTAAGACAGGACCACTCGCCCGTAAGACGTTACAGAAGGTTACCAAGGCTAAGCGCAAATAATATGAATCGACACCCTGAGTACCAGTATCTTGATCTGATGCAGAAGCTCATCGAATCGGGCGATAAACAGGTCGACAAGGGGACCGATGTCGTTACGTATAGCTCATTTGGTGATCAAATGCGTTTTGATCTCTCTGAAGGGTTGCCACTTCTCACTACGAAGAAGGTGTACTGGAAAGGCGTACTCCATGAACTCTATTGGTTCTTGTCAGGACAGAGCAACATCAAGTATCTCGTTGATAACAACGTGCACATCTGGGACGATTATCCATACAAGATATATAACGAGAAGGTAGAGAAGGGCGAGGTGTCTGCGCTTACAAAGGATGAGTTCATTGCAAAGATTGCTGAGGATGCGGCATTTGCAGAAGTACATGGTGAATTGCCACATATATATGGAGAACATTGGCGCCGTTGGCAGGCTCACGATGGAAGAGAAGTAGACCAGCTTGGATGGGTGGTCGACGAACTTACCAAGGATCCAGACGCCCACAACACGCTGGTGACGAGTTGGAATCCAGAATATATGTATGCCATGGCAGCTCCTGGAAAGGCGGCGCGGTTTCCAATATGTCATAACATGTACCAAGTCAACATCAAGCGCGGCAAGGTATGCCTCCAGCTCTATCAGCGTTCAGCCGACATATTCCTCGGTGTGCCTTTTAACATAGGAAGCTATGCACTCCTCACCTGCATCATCGCTAAGATACTTGGTCGCGAGCCAGGAGAATTTGTGCATACCTTTGGTGACGTACATATCTATGGCAACCATATTGAACAAGGAAAAGAGCAGCTTATGCGTGATCCGCTCCCATTCCCGAAGATACGTATCAGTGATGCGGTGACCTCGCTCGACACCTTCCGTCCTGAGCATGTTGAACTAGTTGACTATCAGTCACACGACACCATAAAGGCGGAACTTACCGTTGCAGGAGGCTATAATAAGAAATTGCACGGCTAGAGTGACGAGTGTAGACCCACCATGATCTGAGTCTGATACAACTGAATATTATTTACACTCAGTTTTTACCTATGGATCACTATACTTTCATCAAGAAGCAGGACACCGAAATATTCGATGCTATCACCGGAGAGGAGGAGCGCGAAGTGCGTGGTATTGAACTCATACCATCAGAGAACTACGTATCGCGCGCCGTGCGCGAGGCGAACGGATCAGTACTTACGAACAAGTATTCCGAAGGTTACCCAGGGAAGCGTTACTACGGCGGACAGGAATACACCGACATTGTCGAGACTATCGCTATTGAGCGTGCCAAGACACTTTTCAATTGCAAGTTTGCGAATGTGCAGCCCCTCTCAGGTGCGCCTGCAAACGTCGCGATGTATTTCGCACTCATGGAGCCAGGCGACACTGTTCTTGGCATGCACCTTGAGCATGGAGGACACCTCACCCATGGTCACCCAACCACATCAATTAACAAGGTCTTCAATTTTGTACGGTACAAGATGAAGGACGTTGAAACGGGCGAGATTGATTACGATGAACTTCGTGCGGTGGCGAAGGAGCACAAGCCTAAAGTGATTCTTGCAGGATTCTCTGCATACAGTCGCGAGCTCGATTATGCAAAGTCTGTGGAGATAGCGCGTGAAGTGGGTGCATATGCTGTCGCAGACATGGCGCATATCGCTGGACTTATTGCGGGTGGTGCAGCACGCAACCCGTTTGATGATGGATTCGATGTTATTACCACAACGACACATAAGACATTGCGCGGTCCTCGTGGTGGCATGATTCTTGTGCGTGACAATGAAGATCTTGCGAAGAAAATCAACAAAGCAGTATTCCCAGGACTTCAGGGAGGTCCACACATGAACGTTATCGCAGCAAAAGCGGTTGCCTTTGGAGAGGCAATGACTCCTGCGTTCAAGGAATATGCTGCGCAGATACTCAAGAACGCGAAGGCGATGGAGACCGTTTTCAGGAACGCCAACATTCGTATGCTTGGTGGCGGTACTTCGAACCATCTCATTCTTGCAGATGTGTTTGGTTCTCTCGGTGTGACAGGGCAGGAGGCAGAAGTAGCGCTTGATGATGTCGGTATTACGCTCAATAAGAACATGATCGCAGGGGAGACACGAAGCGCACTCGATCCTTCAGGTATCCGTTTTGGTACTCCTGCAATGACGACTCGCAACATGAAGGAGGCTGAGGCTACACGTGTTGCGGAGATTATGATAGAGCGACTTAAAACCATCAAGAACGATGAAAGGGCAAAGGAACTCAAGGTGGAAGTAGAGGAGTTGTGCCGACGATTCCCCGTACCAGAGTCATTTGTCTAAACACTTCTTCCGCAAAAAACACGCGACGATGTCATATATGACATCGTCGCGTGTTTTGGTTGGAGGGGTCCGAGCTTGTGGGGTACAATAATCGCATGATGTCGCCCACCTATCATGCAGCACGACGATTTGTCGGCAACCACTGGCTCACCGTGGCCTTTTTGCTGGGCTTTATCGTCGACAGCCTCACACTCACACGAGTTGATCAGGTGTTTGATAACGCTATTCTCTTTACATACGTCGTACTCGCGATGCTTTCAATTTTTCTCCTGTATGCCGCAATCGCTGAGCGTTTCAGTGAGCGGGTCAATCAGTTTCTCAAGCTTCGCGTTCCGCTCCTTATGCAGTATGCCTTCGGAGGCCTCCTCTCAGGTATGCTCATCTTCTACGGTCGGAGCAGTTCTCTGAGTGACAGTTGGCTCTTCATCCTCATTATCATCGGCGTCATGGTGGGTAACGAGACCATTAAAGACCGAGCACATCGCTTGGTGTATAACCTCGTCATATTCTTCGTTGGTCTTTTCTCGTATGTGGTACTTATTCTGCCGGTACTTCTGGGTAAGATGGGTCCTTGGATTTTTCTTGTAAGCGGGGCATTGGCCATCGGCGTGATGTACGTGTTTGTTCGCTTGCTGGAGCGTGTCGTGCCAAACTTCATTCATCTACAGAAGCGGAGCATCGTATTCATTATTGGAATGATATATGTAGGGCTTAATACGCTCTATTTCACCAATGTGATTCCACCGATACCGCTCTCACTCAAGCACTTAGGTGTCTATCACAATGTCGTGAAGTATGAGAATGGCACCTACGCACTCACGTATGAAAAGCCTGAATGGTGGCAATGGTATCGTTCCTCGGACAAGGCGTTCCATCCAGTGCCTGGAGATAACATCTATTGCTATGCATCCGTGTTCGCGCCGTCTCGACTTGCAGTGAAGATTTTTCATCGATGGGAGGAACTTGATACGGAAACGGGCAAGTGGCGCGAACACGGCCGATTCTCATACGCGATTCAAGGGGGGCGCGATGACGGGTATCGCGGATATACGCTCATTAGTAATTTTCGCTCAGGAACATGGCGCTGTACCGTGGAGACGGAGCGAGGACAAGTGATTGGTAGAGAGGTTTTTGAGATACAGGACGGCCCTCCAGCGGAGCTCGTGACGAAGGAAGAGGGATAGTGTAGTGTGAGCGATATGGAATCGAAGATCACAGAGGCAATTGAACAGGTATGTGTCGCGCTCGGCGCATCGGACGCGGTATTTGCTGTGGAGCATCCTGCAGATCTTTCGCATGGTGATTACGCGACCAATATCGCAATGGCGCTCTCAAAGCGATTAGGGAAGAATCCGCGTGAACTTGCGGAGCACTTTACCAATGAACTCAGAAGCATGTTGCCAGAAGTTGAAGCTATTGAAATCGCAGGTCCAGGGTTCATCAACTTTCGTCTGAAGCG
>Ga0172380_10004594_pt1 | contig 17571 bp, 21 predicted proteins | sample Leawe162metaG_FD_119747 | JGI IMG/M metagenome (GOLD analysis project Ga0172380, IMG submission 119747) | Leachate microbial communities from a municipal landfill in Southern Ontario, Canada - Leachate well 162 metaG | ecosystem: Engineered > Solid waste > Landfill > Unclassified | place... | reverse complement strand
GAGATAAGATAATAGTTTTCTGCCTTGGTTGAGCTATTATTCGAACAAATCACCAAGGCAAAACTTGTAGACGATATGTTTGAAGCCTTTTGGACAGGGGTGCAACTCCCCTCACCTCCACCACTTGGGATTTTGGGGCAGTTTCTGCCCCTTTTATATTGCAAATTAGCTTCAAAATAGGACTAATTTCTGGTGTGTAAACTTTTTCAGAGAAATTTGTAAAAATTTTGTCTTTTGTTATCAAATGTTTACACTCTAGCCGTTCATCGTGTCCAAGATCCCACCAGTTAGCTTTGAGATCTTTGATGTAATCAATCGAAAACTCCACAAACTCGAGGAAATCGCTCTCTATGTTCTCTGCTTCCGATATTTCCTTCTCGACATTCTTGATTTGAGTCTTTTTCTCTTCTAATGATTGAGCCAAATCATCTTTAAGCTCCGGATTCATAACTATGCCAACCGCAAGCTTATTTTTCTCAGTGTTCAGGTTTTCTAACCTAATTTTAAGCTGTTTAGTCCGATTGAAGCCTTCTTTCTGCTCTTCCGCCCAAACTTCACGCAAAGCACTCTTAAAATCGTGTGTGTTACTTTCAAGCATTTTTATGCTATCGAAAAAAGTGTCAGTCGTTGAATGAAGATCGTCCTTTTTAATAACTTTGTTGCATCCCCTACAACGATATTCTTCGCCTGTCCAATTGCTCTTCCCATTCCTATGGATATAACCAACGATTTTTTTCTCATCACATTCATCACAATAAAATAGATTTGATAGTGGAAACGCTGGATTGTGCTGTTTTCGTTGGAATTTGCGCATTTTATTATTGACAACAAGCTGAAGCTCCTCCCACATTTCCATAGTTATCAGAGACTCATGTAATCCGTTATCATTCCATAATTCTTTATCCCATGACTCAACTCTAAGCGCACCCGCATAATATGGGTCTTTTAATAGTTCTCTGAATTTATCAATCCGGAGGGGTTTTCCGTTTGGAGATTTGTACCCATTATTATTAAGCCGATCCAAAGCTTCATTGACTGTAAAACGCCTTATTAGAACCTCTTCGAATGCCTCTCGGAGCAAATTATATCGTTCAGGATCTGGAATATGCAAACCTGGTTCTGAGCCTTTAATGTAGCCTTGGTGGAGCGGAAATGGCCAATATCCCTTCGCTATGCGGTCCTTTAATCCTTTTAATGATTTGCAAGTCCTTTCATCGTTACTGGCTTCTGCTCTAAATACTAAGAAGAGCTTTTGGAGCTTTCCCATCATGTCATTTGTATTTAGTTCTGGCTGTGATGCATACCATACTTTTACACCTTGTTGCTCAAATACAGCTTCAAAATAATAGAAGTACTTGATATCTCTCATAAAGCGATCAACTTCGTCTATGATTAGAAACTTAACTTGTTTGTTCAGTTTGCAAAAGTCCAGCATTTCTTTCAGGTCTCTGCGGTTTAGATTTTTTCCAACTCGACTCGACTGGTCAAGTGACCAAGTCTTAACGATTGGCGATTCAAGTTCCTCAGAGGCTTTTACAACACTAGCCTCTTGTCTTTCAAGGCTATGGCCCTCAATTCTCTGTTCTGGTGTTGACACCCGGCAGAGAGCGATTGATTTAGCACTCATTTTTATTCCTCCTACAACACAAAAGGCAGTCTCTGGACAATCCGCTACGACACGGAAATAAGAGACTGCCATTTGCGTCTTCAAAATTTAAGTTGTGTCGTAGTATTTTGTCCACTTCTATCCTATACTTTTTTCGTCAAAAGATAAAGACTGCTTCAGCTTCTTTTTCTTATATTGCTTGTACAAAAATCTTGCCCATGCGATATTTTCATTGGCTAATATTTCTTTCGATATTTTCTTCTTTGGTTCTCCGACCTTTGACATAAAAAACCTGAATTAAGTTTGAATTCAGGTTATCACTTGAGAGGTTTGTAAATGTTTGTAAACTACTTTTCTAGCCGGAGGGGATTGATTCGGACATCCTTGCTGGTTATTAACAGAAAATCCTTGATCTTGGTTGTTTTTGCAATTGATTCATTTGCAGAATACGCAGCTTGATAATATTTGCTCCAATCATTTTTGCTATATTCTTCGCTCCATTCTGCGGCAATTTCATCATAGCCCCACAATTTATCAGGATTTGAAAATAATGTTTTGAGCAAAAAATACGGCCGCTTATTTCTTGTAAATTTTATTTTTTCGTCTTTGAATGTGAGATCATCGCCATCCCAGCGTAATTTTTCAGATTGAAGCAGTTCTCTAAATTTTTCTTCATCAATTGATATCGTCATTTTCCAGTCAATCTGCTTTTCAAGTTCTTCCCTGAATGCTTCATTGTATTTTTCGGATTCATGTAAGGAAGAATATCTATTGCTTACGGATCGATCAACTTTTGATATGTCTAAGTCTTTCCAGGAAAATGGTTCATCCAGCCCAATATGCAAGACGCCTAAATCTGATAATTGATGGATTATTGATCTTTTAGTCGGACTATCTTCCAACTCTTTACCAAGAAAAAAGAACTCGGATTTTTTAGATCTTAATACTAGATTGATTCTCTTAATAATTTCATCTAATTCTGAAGACATTTTTTATCGATGATGGTTGCGACGGTACACTTCAAGCATAGCAATACAATTCATATTTTTATAGACGACATCATTTTCTATCATTCGTGCGTCTATATAACACTCACAATAACACATCAGTATCCCTTATATAACATCCACAATAGCCGGAGGGGGAATATTATGGGCATTTGCTGGTTTGACCAAGTAAATATGAATTAAGTTGGTCAATTCCCCAACCCATAAATTTCATTGTGGTATTGCACTATTTTTGTTATATTTATCATGTCGAGACCAGTATTAGTTTGAATAAAACTACCAACATTTTTGTGTTTGGTGGTTGACCCTATAAATAGGGCAATCACCAACAAACATTAGGGTCAAACCTGATGCTGGTCTCGACAACCTAGGTGGTTGTCCTTTTTTATTAAAACGAAGGCCAAGCGAATGGATAAAATTGAGCATTGGTTTACAAAGTTTTTCGCCCCTACTGTGAAATATATCGGACTAATTCTGGTTGTTTTACTATTAGGATACATTTTGTTCCTATATATCTCAGAGTGGGCGATCCTAATAATAGCTGCTCCTTTTTTGTACTATTTTTTTGCAAAAGAGAATCGTTTTAACAGAAAGATGAATAAACTGGTTAATGAAATTCCTGCTGAAGAATTAGAAAAAATCTATGAAGGAGGAAAGATTAATCACTTGTTTTTAGATCAACAAATATCTAAAATTTTGTCCCTTCTCAAAAAAGAAGGCATTGAGTGTCCGGGGGGAGACAAATGCGAATCGGAAATTAATTCAACTCATGGGAAAATTAGTTCAGCGATAAATACTAGGTATCTATATACAAGAAACAATTAGTTTTGGAAAAGGAGGTAATAATGGAGTCAGAACAGCCGAAAAAGAGTAAGAATCTGAGCTATAATCTTGTGCTACTTATCGGGATCGGTCTTCTTATTATTGGATTTATCGTTGGGGGCGTGGTTGGAAATTTTATTAGACTCGGAAGCGATTTCTTGAGCTGGGTTTCAATAATTATGATAATAATTCAGACCTTCTCGAAGAATGTTGAACGAAGAACAAAGGCCATTGGTTGGTGGCTAATCTTAGCATGGATTATTACAATGGTGATAATTAGCGCAATTTCTCATACTTAGCGAATTGGCTACAAATATGCCTTCATCATTGATTGGGAGAAATAGCCAAGAGTTTGATGTATAATGAAATCGAAGTTATAAGGATGAGTTTTGATTGAAAAATACATCAAAAACTATCTCTCAACACTAGCTGTGGCCATAATAATAACCTTGGTTTTTGGCTCATGGGTTATATTTGATTATGTTTCTATTGGATGGGTCTTGGTTTTTGCCGGGTTTTTTTCTGTGGTTGCAGTAATAGCATTCAATACTTTTTATGAGGAAAATAAATTCGTTGAGAAGCAGAAATTGGACGAGCTTGAAGGACAAATTAGCCGTCTCGATCTCAAAAGTCGAACATTCGAACACTCGGCTGGGGTTTACAAACAATCTTTACTTGAAAAAAGCTCCGGCTTTCCAACACTGAATTCAGTGATTAGCGGGTATGAGGAGATTAGAGACAATTATTTGGTTAATAGTCTGGTTACTAAAAGGAATCCAGCCTATCGGGCTGCTGAGGTTGTCAAGGAAGAGGGTCGCAGAAGAAGAACCGCAGAGGCTGAAAATCGTCAAACTCAAGCAATAATAGAATATTACGAATCAATTGCACCATTTCTGTTAGACTTTAAGGACGAGATTATTGAAGACGAGGACATTGCTCTGCAAGAATTTACGGACAAGGAAAAGGCTGATCCTGTATCAAATTTCTTGACCAAAGAAGAATATCGAAAACTCTCCTCTGCAGAAAGAAATCAAATGGCGCTGGATCGCTATTGGAAGCGTCCTAAATCAAAGTGGGCTATTGGCAGAATGTATGAGCGCTATATAGGTTATCTTTACGAAAAAGAAGGTTACAGCGTAAATTATCACGGCATATTTCAAGGGTTGGATGACCTTGGCCGTGACCTGATCTGCCACAAGGGCAAGGAATGTCTGATTGTGCAGTGCAAAAATTGGTCTCATTTCAAAACTATTCATGAAAAACATATCTTCCAGCTCTTTGGCACTTTTTTCCAATACAGAGACGCCAATCCGGACAAAAAACCTAAAGCGGTATTTTACACCAGCACAAGCCTGTCTGATTTGGCTCGGAGATTTGCCAACGAGCTGGATATTGATCTAGTAGAAAATTGCAAAATGGACATCGGATACCCTTGTATTAAATGCAATATCGGAAAAAACAAAGAAAAGATTTATCACCTTCCGTTTGATCAACAATACGATACCACAACAATCGAAGTGAATAAGGGAGAGCTATATTGTTCTACAATAGCCCAAGCGGAAAAAGCTGGTTTCCGGAGAGCATATAGGTGGCATGGCACGAAATAGCTCGTTATGAGTTCTGCAAAGGATCGGTTGGTTTGATAAGCACAATGGTGTGATAATCGTTATTATATAAACAAATGTAATTTGTGTTCCTTTTATCTTTCTTTCTACTGAAAGGAATTGTTGAGAATTGCAAGCTGATTTTCGCAGGGGCTTTTTCGTTAGAGAAACTAGCCTTACCAATAATATTTTTTATTTTTTTATTAGGATCTGAGTCAAAATCAAACTGGCCAGAACCATGAATAATTATTTCTGTGGTAAGGGCATGATTTTTGCTGACAGATGATGAATCAATTGCGATCAGCGTTCTTCCCGAGTTATTATTGCTAGCTATCTTTATTTCACCTCCAACCAATGCAGAATAATTCCATTTTTTCTTAAGAAATTCATCCTTGCTCACAACTTCAAGTTGCGCCCATTTTTCTGCTGTCATGACAGGGCTAATTATAGAACAAAAAGGCAAGCCAATTTTTTTTATACAGACCGAAAGGAAACTTTCCGTCGCCCTATCTTCAATTACATGCTCCTTTGGTTTGTCATGAAGATTGTCATATCCAGAGATGTGGACTCTTCCACTGGAATGGTATGAGATGTGAGGGTTATAGACTTCAATAGGGTTATCTTCTACGGAAATTTGGGAAATTTTTGCAGACAGTTCTTCCTGTTCGTGTGATGCCAGAACCTGAAAAAGTTTCCGGTGATTTTCTGAGAACCAGACATAAACAGACCCGTCATTTCCGAACTCAATCCAAAAGAGCAGATAGTGCGAATCGCCTTTTCTGTAACATACATAGATCGGAGGATAATATACTCTTCTGCCCATCTGTATAATTTTACCTTCTCATCGAAGGGTCTATCTCGTGTTCAAGATCAAACCATACGATATAGAATGTCCCTTTGTGGATTCCCCCAAAGACCCTTACCTTCCACTCATTCACATTGTGAAGAGCTATCTGGAATGGATCAAATTCATTGACTCCACAAGGAGGGAAGCCATTTTTTTCTTCTGTATCTTTCCAATTTACTTGGTGAAAATGATAATGGTCTCTCTGTCGATAAAGTTCCATATAAGATTTGCCATTAATATCTCTGAGTCTCAGAAGCGCTTCTCTGACCTGATCTTTTTCAAATTTAGACAAACAATATTTCGATGATGCTGAATCATAATACTCAAAACTAATTTTGAGTTTTTCATTCCCAAAATTAGGTTCAGGTACTACTGCTACGCTTTTCTTTTTTGAGGCCATTTTTAAGTTGTTTTTGAATAGTACTCGAGTATGTCTGAATCAAAAATATTATTTGTGCCGCCATTATCCATTCGTTCTCGTGCCTTTTTCCAGGGCGCCTCATTATGAGTTAGGAGTACAAGCTCGAATGGTGTCTTTGTCATATATTGGTTATAAACTTGGTCAAGAACATCAAGCGTGTCTTCATCAAATTTGAGATGCAAGAACTCAGAAAATTCTTTTGGGGTTTTAATTTTAAGGTACTTGTCATCTATAGGGCTCGAAACATAAGATTTCAGCTCTTTATAGAGGCTTGGTACAACTGGGCCATTAGGCCATGCTTCTAACTGCTCAGAAAATAACTTCTTTTCATTAAGGACTAGGGGCCACACATAGCCGTAGTAAACCAGCTTTTGAATCCTTAGAGGGGAAATATAATCCCCGTCTTCTTTTGCTCGATACAAAAAATATTTCGCCACATCAGAAGCCATTTGCCCCACCTCTTTTGTATTAGACATATCCCCTCCGTTACCTGGTTCTATCATAGCATCAACATTTTATTATTAATAGTGCTAATACACTATGGGATTACATCTATAAAGTCAAATGATGCCTCTGGAATTTGGGATAGATTATTTCCTTCCAGCGCCTAGCCTCCGTTTGTATAATGTGTAAATTCTCGGTGATAAGCTCCACCATAGTATTTTTTACACATTTTGTGCTTCAGAGGATTAAAAGGAGCGGGAGTGTTTGTTAGGTTAGATTCTAGAAGTACACGAAAGGACTCTAATTGCAATATTTACTCGGTTTAATTTCCGGCATTTTGGCAACAGGTTTTGGTGTATTGCTTACGTTTCGATTAGAAAGCCAGCAAGAGAGCAAAAGAGACACGAATATCTTTGAAGCTTTTAAAGAGGAAATTATTAGTAACCTCGAAATGCTATCTGCTAACTGCATTCATCTAGAAGAAGAAATCTCCATTCTTGAGGACAAGCACTTATTATCGACCTTAACTCCATATTACTTTTCAACTTGGGATATCCTAAAGACGCATTTGCCTAAAGAGTTGGCAGGCAAAGAAACCTTCAGACAACTAGCCCTGACGATGCATCTCATCCTTTTGATAAATAATGAAATAGCATCAAGAGAACTGTATAAAATAAACAATCTTACTGTCACTAATTTTGGCCAAACGCTCAAGAAGAAGGATCAGATACTCCTGGACCGAAATGTGAAGCTACTTACGAGAATATTGGAACTAAAAAAAGAGCTGGGACTGGAGATAGAATTCAATTCTCCGTCACCGACTTTAATGGAAGCTATGGGCAAAACACCTACAACCCTGAAGAAACATTAAAATTAAAGGTCCTTCCCCCTCTTGGATTCTTGAAAAGGTGTTAATTTAATTAAGTCGCTTACTCAGCTCTGATTTTGATTTCAATTGATTCAGCTTGTCCAAGGCAGATTTTCTTTTCAAAGGTATTACATACACCTCGTCTAAAACTAGACGGACTAACATTATCAAGAACTCTAGGTCTTTATTCTTCCATGGTTCCCACGAACCCTCTTTTTCGTGCATATTTTCGCTTGTCATGTCCTGAATATTTCCGAGAGTGTCAAATAAAACTGGATCTATGACCGGATATTTCTTCTTCAGCCATTTAATTTTTTCTTGATAATTATCTCCTTGTGCTTTCTGTAGTTTTAGAAATTCGTAGATTGCCTTTCGAAGTGAACCGGAAGCACCCACTAAGAAGTTCATTTTTTTACAACCCTCAGCTTCCGAAACCAACTCCCTAACCGTTTTAGGGATGAGAGGGTTTACGGTAAAGAACGAAGTTGGGTTATGATAAAAAAAATATTTATCCAAGTCAGAAAAGTTAAAACCATCAACTGTTTCCCCATTTTCGTCTTCGGGAATGTTGAAACTACTATAGTTAACTCTGAAATTGTAATAACTAAAATGGATTGAGACTTTTTGACAACCACCGCAATTTACTCTGTACACATGTGCAACTTTATCATCAGACCAGTTTATTTGGCTTTGACTTACAACGCTATAAGTGACAGACCTTCGATTGCAAAAAGGGCAATTGTATTTATAATTATCTATAAAATATCTATTATCTAATTCTGATTGGTCGGTCATTATTTTACCTTAACTATTTTATGATTTATGATTCAATTATACATACAGCATCTTTTTAGTAAAGGATTCAGCACTACCTCACTTGGGAGTTGCTAACTCTAAAGCAAATTTATTTTTTCCATACTCGAAGTAAGAATCTGTATCCAATGTCTCGATTCTTTGAGCATAGACTTGAACCTTTCTTGATTTCTATTATTGAGCCTCACCTCGTAGCTAACCGATATTTCCCCGCTATCAGATAGTAGGCTGGGACAGACTGGGGATCTGCAGCCAAGACTCCGAGCACATTTTTGCAGTCGCACTCTAAGAAATCAGGGAGATTCTCTCCCGTGTATTTCGCTGGCGCAATTATATTATTCACATGGCAGAAATGGTTCAAGCACTCACTCAGCTTATTCATCTCAAGCACTACTTTCCCACAATCAGCACAAACAACTTTCACAACCTGCTGTTCATCGCTCATCTTGTTCCCTCCAAAATTAGACAAAATAAAAATGGTCTCCCGCTGGCGGCACTCTTGCGAGTGCCCATCCGCCCTTTCGAGCGGAGACACGTAAGCATACCAGACAGAAGACCGTCTTTATCGCTTACGTGTTTTCACCATGCCCCGAGGGGTTTAGGTATTATAAAATGATGCTAATTTCCAAAGCACCACAACCATTTTAAAGCACAAATTTTCTCCGATTTAAATATCATTTTCTCCACACCCGGCTGAAATTTTGATAATCTCTGCTCAGCTATTGCTATTTTTGTGGTTTTGTGTTATGACTAAGCGTTATAACTAATTAACCATCAGGAGAATCAAATGTCAGGCGATTCTACAAGTAAAAGTGTTTTGGGTGCCTCCACTGCAGCTGCAGCCGGCTCCTTTTTCACAACCAACCTGCTTTTTAAAGGTATCATTTTAGCCGCGATTTTAGCCGCATTGATCATTTTGGGCATCCGGCTTTACAAAATCTATCTTGCAAAAAAGCAATCTGCTAAGCAATAAATCCAATGCTTTTTATAGCTTATTTGGTTCTAATGCTCAGTTTTATCAATCTTGTACGGTTGACATTTTTCTCTGTTGCTAGTGATCTATACGACATCAAAACCATCGGGCGAAAAGATGATGCGGACGAGAATCAACGATATTATTCTCATCATTATCACCCACTTATTACCATTATCGTTCCTGCACACAATGAGGAAGTTGCCCTGTATCGCAATCTTGTGAGTATTGTGAAAAGTTCATACAAAAATGTTGAGTTAATTATCGTAAATGATTCCAGTGATGATAGAACAAAAAATATTGCTCTTCTCTTCCAGCGCAAATTTAGAGGAAAACTCAAAAAAATTAAGGTTCTTAATGTTAATGTCCGCGGCAAGGCGAAAGCAATGAATAAAGGCTTGAGATTCGCCAAGGGCTCGCTCTTTATGTGTCTTGATGCCGACTCGGTACTAACAAAGGACGCGCTGAAAATAGCCGTTGAATTTTTTCGCGAAAAGAGGGTTGGTGCTCTCGCATCCAATGTAAAAATCATTCCCGGAAAAGGCATGCTCAATCTCCTCCAGAGAATTGAGTATATGCTAAATCACCAGATGAAGAAAGCCGAAGCGATGACCCGCATACAATATATTGTTGGAGGAGTCGGTTCTATGTACAGAATGAGAATACTGCGTACTTTAAACGGTTATGATACCGATACGATCACCGAGGATATCGACCTATCGATGAAAATGATATTGCACTACAAAGACAAGAAATTTATCGGCTACGATCCGTCGATGGTAGTTTTCTCTGAGTCGGTTGCCAGCATCCCCGAGCTTCTGAAACAACGAAACCGCTGGAAATATGGCCGTTACCAGGCGTTTTTGAAAAGGCGCGATCTTTTCTTTTCAAAAGATCGAAAACTTGGAAAGTTGCTTTCATGGTTTTATCTGCCATATGCTTTATTTTCCGAAATAATTTCTGCTATCGAGCCACTTATGATTGGATATATTCTTTATTTAATCTTCGTAAACGGAGATTTTACTACAATTGCAGGCTCAGTCCTTACTTTTTGTTTTTATACCGTTATTCTCACGAGTGGAGCAACGCAAGGATATAGTATATATGAAAGAACAAAATTTGCTGTCATGGTTCCGATTGCATATCTCTTGATGTATATACTTTCTTGTGTCGAATATATCGCAACAATTAAAGGATTTTATAGCATTCCAAAACTCTTGCGCGAACACAGAACCGGTGTTGGTGGATGTGAATGGACTCATGTTAAAAGAGCTGGCGGAGCAGTATCTCAATAAAATAATATTTCGAATATATTTTTGTTATACTTAGGGTACAAGGAGGAGAAATGTTAATAGTAATTAGCGGATCAATCAATTCGGGAAAGTCTACCATAGCGGAAATTTTGGCAAAAGAACTCCCAAATACAGCTTCTATTGAAATCGATAAGCTGCGAAGTTTTGTACCCTTTATCCCGCTCAGTGATGAATTGATTAAACTAAATCTCAAAAATGCTGCCGATGTCGCCAATAATTTTCTAAAAACAGGTTTGAATACTATAATCAACTACCCGCTTTCAAAGGAAAATTACGATTTTCTAGTTTCCAATATTGACATCGACAAGAAAGATATTCACGCCTTTACACTAAACCCGAAGCTTGACATCGCAGCAAATAACCGCGGCGCGCGCGAACTTGATGAATGGGAAGCAAAACGCGTCAAGCATCACTATGATATCGGTATCAATAATCCCGGATTCAAAACCACCATTATAGACAACTCATCGCAAGCTCCGGAAGAAACCGCCAAAATTATTCTGAAAGTCCTTAAAAAATGAAAAAAGAAATTGAATCCAAAACCGGAATTAGAAAAACTAGCGTCTGTTTTGTTTGTTCGGATAATATCGCACGCAGCTTGATGGCCGAATATTGTTTAAAAGAATATTCAAAGAAAAACAACATTACCAATCTCAATATTACTTCTGCCGGTACAGACACGAGCACTGATACAAGCGGGTATAACTTTGCCCACTTTGATGAACTAAAAAAAATCGGAATTGATGTTTCGGGGCACAAAAGAACTCAATTAACCCAGAAAATAATTGATGATTCTGATCTGATCGTGGCGATGGCAGAATATCATCAGGATTGGATATGTGAGCACTTTGGTATCAAGGTTCCGATGTTTAGCGAAATTGTTTCTGGCAAAAAGATATCTTTTCATATTCCTCCACCCGATTCGAAAGAGTGTGATTCGGTTCTGCGTAATATGGTCCATGAAATATATGGCTCTATGCCGGTTTTTGTAAAGAATATGAAAAAATTTATTAAAAAATGAGCCGCATTTATGAAAAAGGAAATTGAACTAAACGAAGATGATAAAAAAATATTGATCGGCGAGATCAAAGATTTTTTTAGAAAAGAATTTGAAGAGGATCTTGGCGACCTGAGAGCAGAAATAGTTCTGGATTTCATTCTGAAAAAGGCCGGACCGGCATTCTACAATCGCGGAGTTTCCGACGCGCGCAAATGGTTTCGCGAAAAATTCGAAGATCTCGATGCGGATTTTTATGTATTAGAGAAATGATTAGCTCATCGAAGGAGCCAAATGAAAAAAATTATAGCTTATGGTTCGCTGCTCGATAGCAAGAGCCGACAAAAGACTATTCCGACAACTAAAAAATTAACGCCCTTGAATCTTAAGGGATACGAACGAATATTTAATGCTCCATTTAAAGATCGGGCTTATTTAAACATGCGAAAAAATCCTGATTCTGAAGTTCAGGTAGCTTATTTCAAAGTCAATGATAGTGAACTGGACGATTTGATTTCTCGTGAATCTGGCTCCGATCTTGTTGAGGTCGCTAATGATTGCTTCGCTTTCATTTGGCCTGAAAAGAAGAGCGCCCAACTCCCGGTATATGCCAGCTATATCAAAGTTTGTGAACGAGGGGCTGCAGAGCTCGGAATCAATTTTTGGCAAGGCACTATCGAGCCGGTAGAAATAATCGACGATCTTACCGACCCCAAATACCCAAACTATGCAGAATAAATAAAAAATATGTTAATCGTCTGTTGGGAAAATAGATTATGAAGAAACTTGGGCAAAAAGCCGAATCACTAACCGAGCTTAAGAAAAAGGGGCTGTTTAAGCAGAATCTTTTGATTTTGCGGAATTTGCCCCCTAAAGACAAATTATTTGCTGAACTACTGGATGCCGGCTTTACTAATGGCGACAGAATGGGAGTCCGATTTTCTTCTGCAAATAGGACGATAAACCTTCCGAGAAGTGTGATAATCAAATCTTTCGAAGAAATTTATCAATTTATCTCAGAAAAAATCACCCCCAAGCTCGTGGCGATAGTTCAAGGATTCGTCACCGCCAAATACAGCGGCACTTTTGTTAAGAACAGCGGTATATACTATATGAGCATAATCAATGGCGTCTGGGAATCGGAGTCGGCAAAAAGCTGCGACAATGTGATCATAAGCGGCAGTAAAGCAAAGATGCAAATTTCGGTAGCACCAAAAACTTGCCTTTTTGAGAATGGGAGCGTCCTTGAAAAAAGAATTGTTCGGAATAATCCGGAGGATTTGATTGCCGACATCAAAAATTTGTGGCAAAAGATTAAAAAATTTGACTGGGATGATGACATTTTGTATGAATTTTTCATAATGCCTGATGGAAATTTTACAATAATGGAATTCAAAAAGACCTGCCATTTTTCTAATTTTAATTTTGATTCCGATAAACATAATTTGTTTGAGGTCGAATCTTTTGCTGATCTTAGAAGCTGGAATGGCAAACAGGATATTTTGCTTTTGACCACTCTGGCCCGAGGCGATGATGAGACTGAATTTTTTCGGATAATTAACAAAATTAAGGAACACAAGAACCTGGTTTATGTCAAATACGGCATTTGTTCGCACCCGGCAATAATTCTTCGCGAACAAGGCTTGAAAGCGGTGCCATATTCCCCCTCTTTCAAAATATTTGAAGAAGAAATTTGAAGATCTCGATGTGGATTTTTATCTTCTAGAAAAATAGTTCTTTAAAACGACTCCATCCCCGCCCATTATGGGCGGGGATGGTGGTTCACGTTAGGACAGAGTCCTAAACACCTCCTCGTCTTCCTCGAGTGAGGTTCGGATGGTGTGGAGGTCAACGTCGTCGAGTGACTGACCACAGGCCACCTTGTTCCAGAGGACATCGTCGTATAGGCGGACGGCAGATTGAATCATCTCAATCTCACGCCTTAGGTCGGGTCGCCGAAGCCCGACGAAAAGATCGCCGATATTGTCGGTCCCGAGCCGCACCGGAATCCCAGCCGCCAGCATCTCTCTCACTCGGGCGATGCAGTTGTGCACTGGCGCATTATACGGACGAAGCTGGCGCATGGAGATCGCCGCATGCGGGCAGACGATTACACCAATATTGCACTCAAGTAGTCCATCAAGGAGCTTCCGGAAGCGATCATCCGGATAGCACGCAGGTGAGATCACATGGACCGCCCAGACCGAAGGCTTGCCTTTCGTACCCGGAACGATCGGCGATCCGAACCAGCGCACGCCTTCGATCAGAGTCTCAGTTCCCGCTTCAGACGGGCTATTGGCCTGATCGAGGTGCACATGAATCGGCAACGAGAACTCTTGCCCCAGTTCGAAGAGTGCCTTCAAGTGGCCACGAAATCCGATCGGGTGGTCTAGCGCCACGTCCCGCTCCGGCAAACCGACAAGGAAATGAGCTCGCCTCGCCGCTTCACGGATGATATCGTGTCGATCTGATCCCCAGGCCTTGAATCCAAACACCGGGTAGGCGCCGACTTTGATATCGATACTGCCGGCATACTCGGCGGAAAGCTCGAGTGCCGCATTGAAGGCAGTAAGCCCGATGTCCGGAGTGGTATCGATGCAGGTCCAGAGTTCTGTCTCCCCTGCCTCAGCCTTTGACTTGATAACCTGCCCCATCCGCTCCTTCATCGGCCCAGGCTGAAATGCCAAGCCGCTGTGTAGCTTGCCTACCGCCCGCTGCTTCAAGCTCAAAGGCAACCCTGCGAGTTCCCTGATGCTCAGCCTCTCGTGCTCAATGTACTTATCCTCTACCGTCCACGCCCGATCCAGGTGCACATGCGCATCGATCATTTTGTTTGCCTCCTATAATATTGTTAACGTTCTGGGGTATAAAAAAAATGAGCCCTAGGCTCACTTTGTGCGAGAGAGTATCACCTTCCTTTTTTTGCGTTTTTGCCTGTTCGTCATTTTTAACCCTTATCATTGTATATGAATAAAAAATGCTGTCAATTGGAAAGATTGTGGATAAAAGACCGGTTACAAATTTAACAGAACCCTTAAGCTAAAAAATGTTAAAATAAAATTACAGCAATGAAAAAATATGAAACTAAAATTGATTTTTTGGCCAAACATCAGAAATTTATCGACGAAATTGCCAGAATATGGTTAGCCGAGTGGATTAGAGAAAAAGATGATGTAGGTTTCGAAAAATTGAAAAAGGGCATTCAGAAGAAACTAAATATCAACAAAGTTCCCTTCATTCTTGTCGCCCTTGATGGTGGTGACTGGGTCGGGACGGCCTCTCTTTGGGAGCATGATCTGGACAAACGGCCCGATCTTACACCGTGGATTGCAGGTGTTTATGTAAAAGAGAACTATCGCGGACAAGGCATTGCATCACAACTAATAAATCGGGTTTTAGATATTGCTAAAAAGTTTGGATTCAAAAAAATTTATTTACACACAGAACATACCCACAGACTCTACGAAAAGCTGGGCTGGTCTCGGCTCGAGGAGTCGATAAACGACCAGGGAGAACCAACAACTGTATATGTTTTAGAAATATAATTTTAGTTTGAAAATGGGAGCGGGCGGGCTTTTAAGCCCGCCTTTTCTGTGCCCCCTCCAGTGCTACATGCTTTCTGCCAGCGTGACAGCGGCAACGGTCACCTCTGACAGAGCAAGACTGAGGTCCTCCGTCGTGAGACGGCAACCCTTGCCATGAGTGATTCCGGACTGATCGCTTACCGGTGGCCCGATAACAACGAGCCATCTTTGGCCACGGCCAAATAGCTTGGGATGATTGGGCTTGTACCCAATCGCAAGCGGTATCACTGGCACTCTCGCCCTCCTGGCGATCAATACCAGTCCTTCGTGCAGCTCGCCCATGCCAATTCCGGGATATCTGCCACCCTCCGGGAAGATTGCCACCGGCTTACCCGCACTCGCAAGCTGAATCGCCAGGGAAGTTGCCTCCGAACCGGATTGCGGATCATCCCGATCTACGGGAAACACCGCAATTTGACCAAGATACCAGCGAAACACCGCGAGCTTGAACAACTCGATCTTGGCCATGAAGTACGTTGGGCGTGAAAATGCCACCGAGATCAGCGGGGGGTCGGTGACATACTGATGTTTGGGGGCCAGGATATATCCGCCATGCTGAGGCAGATTCTCCAGGCCAATGACTACAGATCGCTGGCCCAAACACCAGCTAATCGCCCGAAAAGCTAGACACGACACCAACCACAACCGCGAGCCCGGCGCATTCATCCGCATTGACCTCCGTTACCCGTATAATAGAATATCTTGCACATGCCAATTTACACGATTATATAGTTCTGGTCAACAGATTTTAACCAGAAATCTTTAATTTTTGCCATTTTAAGAGTAACTTTTTGTTTTTTCGAGAAAAAATGGCTGATAAAATACAGGCCATTACTCTTGACATATCGACTAAAATATAGTAGTGTGAGGCAGTCGTTCAACGCGATAATAACGCGAATAGTCATCCGTATGACAAGGAGGCGGTACTGATGGACCTTAGCAGTCGGCGTAGCCTTGGCACGGTTTTCATCGTGCTTTTGGTTGCGCTTCTTGTCTGCCAAGGAATCCGCATCGGCCTAGAGCATGCCGCGCAGCGTTTTCTCAAGGAAGCGACTGCAACGGTAGACCAGGCCGAGACGGATCTGCAAGCAGCGACAACTGAGCTGAAGGCAGCACGAGAGAAACATCTCGCGGTCTACCTCGAGAAGTTCAGCCCCACTCAGGCGATCTCAGAGCTTCAAGCAGCCAGGGACTCGATCGCGAAGGCCAAGTCTACAAGACGGCCAAGCATGAAGACCAGGTTTGCCCGGGAAGCCGTCGTGCACAGTCAGAAAGTCAAGGCCGGTTACGCCGGCTGGCACGAAGAGATCGCCTTTCTCGACCAAGCATTGGCCAACTATCAAGGCGAGCCTGGAAAACTCGCAGCGATGGTCAAGCAGCTTGAGGCTGACGTCAAAGCATTCGAGAGGATGGGCTACTTCACCGTCCATTTCGCGCCGGCGCGCAAAACCAATGCGTCTGCGCACGACAACCACGACAAGGCGATTTCGCTCGTAGGACGGAAGCTCCAACAGGGGCTACCGGATTACCGAGCGATCTACGTCTCATGCCTCGAAGGCGAACGGCTGTGTACTGAAGCCAGAAAGCTGGCATCGGCAGTCCCGGAGATGAAGGGCACCAACGATCGTCGTATTGCCGATTTCCCATCGTGCATCTCGATTGTTGAAGGCCGCTACAACCGGGCGCAGTTCGTGGCCGGACAGCTGGAGCGCTACCCGAAGTACAGGATGAGTGTTCAAGTCCAGTCGGCTTACGAGCAGATGAGCACAGCCAACGACGAGTGGAACACTGCGAAAGCGCTCAACGAGATGAAGGTGCAGAGGTTCGTCGAGGCGAAGAACAGCCTCGACCGGGCCAACCAGATCGCGGACAACGCGCTTGAAGTGTTCGGCCGAGCCGAAGACCGCTGGACTCAGATGCAGAATGCCATTGCGGGCATCCCTGGTCAGCGCAGTGCGGCCAGGTCCGCAATTAACCGCGCTCGCTCGTATGCTAGCCAGTGGAGCGAGAACAGCCAATCGGAAGCGGAATCGCTAATCTCAGAAGCCGAGGACCAGTTCAACCTGGGCCAGGCTAACGAGGGAAGCGATCCAATCTCCAGCGTCAGCTACTTTGCACAGGCAAAGGACCTTGGGGACAAGGCCCACAACGCCGTGGATGATGTTGACCACACTCCTCCCCCCTCCTCTTCTAATTGGGGCTCAGGTTCCGGCGGGGGCGGAGGCAGTATCGGCGGCGGGGGCTTCGGTGGATCTGACTATGGCGGGGGCGG
>Ga0172380_10004592_pt1 | contig 17580 bp, 18 predicted proteins | sample Leawe162metaG_FD_119747 | JGI IMG/M metagenome (GOLD analysis project Ga0172380, IMG submission 119747) | Leachate microbial communities from a municipal landfill in Southern Ontario, Canada - Leachate well 162 metaG | ecosystem: Engineered > Solid waste > Landfill > Unclassified | place... | reverse complement strand
CCCCACATCATAGTGAAAGCTACGCCCATGTTGAGGAGCTGGCTCACCAGACGGTTTTGACTATCGTAGGTGGCCGAGTAGATGGTGGTCAGGCCGACTGCCATGATGGCCAGGGTAATGAACAATAGCGGTGGATCGAGATGGTCGACGGTCCCGTGCCACAGGCGGTTACGGATCTCGGACAAGCTCGGCATCAGTCTGCCTCCTCGGCATCGGCATCTTCCGGAGCAGCGCCCTGGGGTACTTTCCCCAGCAGGTAGTAGTCGAAGACCATGCGTGCGATCGGCGCCGCCGATTGCGCGCCGAAACCGCTGTTCTCGACAACCACAGCGAGGGCTATCTTCGGCTTGTCGACCGGTGCGAAAGCAATGAAAAGAGCATGATCCCTGCGCAGTTCCTTGACTTTTCCAGCCTCGTATTTCTCACCGCGAAGGCTGTACACCTGAGCGGTTCCGGTCTTGCCGGCCGCTTCATACTCGGTCTTGGCAAAGGCCCGCGCACCAGTCCCCTCTTTGTTAACGCCGACAAGCGCCTTCTTGATAACGTCAATATTCTGCTGCTTGAGCTGCAAGTCGCGCAGTGGTTCGGATTCGACCAGCCGTTTCTCGCCAGTTCTTGAGTCCGTGATGTGCCTGACGAGGTGCGGTCGATTCATCACCCCATTGTTGGCGACCGTCGCCGTTGCCTGCGCCAGCTGCACCATGGTGTAGGCGTTATAGCCCTGGCCGATACCAACCGATATCGTCTCGCCCGCATACCACTTCTGCTGCTCCGGCTTCTTGAATCGCCGCTTCTTCCACGCCTGGGAGGGCAGCACACCATCCGCCTCGCCCTCGATATCGATACCTGTGCGCTGGCCAAGACCCAGCTTGCTCATGAAACCAGAGATGCCATCGATTCCAAGATCATTGGCGAGCACGTAATAATAGGTATTGCATGACTGAACGATCGATTTGTACATATCGACGACACCATGCCCTCCTTTTTTGTCATCCATGAACGTGTGACCGCCGAAGTTAAAATATCCGGGGTCCGAAATCGCCTGCTGCGGTGTACGCTTTCCCGTTTCAAGCGCGGCCAGCGCCATGAAGGGCTTGAAGGTTGATCCGGGCGGATAGGTGCCGTAGATGGCCCGGTTGACCAGCGGCTTGTCGGGGTCCGTGTTATAGGCATCCCAGTCATCAGTGCGGATGCCGTCCACAAAAAGATTCGGATCGAAGGTCGGTTTCGAGACCAGGGCCAGAACACCGCCAGTTTCCGGCTCAATGGCAACCAGCGCACCGCGGCGCTCACCAAAGGCCTGCTCGGTAATTGCCTGCAGTTTGGCATCAAGTGTCAGTGTCAGGTTGTTGCCCGGCACCGGCGCAGTCCGCGACAGATTTCTGACAGCGCGCCCGCCTGCATCAACCTCGACCTCTTCGTAACCCGTCTTGCCGTGCAACTCGAATTCGTATTTCTGCTCAAGACCACTCTTGCCGAAGTGGTCGGTACCTTTGTAGTTTGCCTCCTGCTCTGCCTTGGCGATGGTATCGATATCACGATCGTTCACCCGGCCGATGTAGCCCAACGCATGTGAACCCACTTCGCCGAGCGGATACTGGCGGAAGAGTCGCGCCTTGACCTCGACCCCCGGGAAACGATAACGATTGGCGGCAAATTTTGCGACTTCCTTGTCGGTCAGCCGGGTGCGGATGGGGATGGACTCAAAGTTCTTCGATTCCTCCATCAGTTTCTTGAAGCGCTTTCGATCCTTGGCGTGTATCTCGATCAATCGCGATAGCTGATCGATGCTGGCTTCGAGATCGTGCACTTTTGATGGCGTTATTTCGAGGGTGAACGCCGAGTAATTACGCGCCAGAACCGTTCCGTTGCGGTCCACAATCACCCCACGGTTCGGCGCGACGGGCACCAACGAGATGCGGTTTCCTTCAGCGCGCGTCGTGTAGTAATCGTGCTGAATCACTTGCAACCAGAAAAATCGCGCGAAGAGCAGGGTAAAGGCGATCAGCACCGCTACAGCTGCAAAACCAAGCCGGAAACGGAAGCGATCGAGATCGCTGTCCTGATGATGGAACGCATCGTGGTGATGGCGGCGGCGCATGGTCAATCAACCAGAAACAGCGGCGACACGGGTACCGTCAGCAACATGGCAACCACCGTATCAGATGGGGCGATTGGCATCACGTTCGACCGGCTGATGCTGCGGCAACAGCAGCATGAAGGTCAGCGGTACCCAGAGCAGGGCGGCAACCAGCGGCCAGACAAAATAGCCCAGGCCGGGAAACTCGCCACCCGTCAGCATGCCGATGGAAAACTGCACCAGCGGCACGATACAGAGCAGGGGGCAAATTTGCAGCGCTTGCTGCAGGAGAGGAAACCACAGCACGCGACGGGAAAGCGAAGAAGCCCCGTAGGCCAGTAGCACGTAGGCCAGTGTGTGCTGCCCCATCAAACTGGCGTCAGCCACATCCATGACGAGGCCGAAGAGAAAGGCCCACCCCATGCCCACCTTGCGAAACTCGCGCACGCACCAGAAACAAAGAACAAGCGCCACCCAGTCGGGAACGCCCGGCCACCAGGCGGTTGGCAACATATTGAGGAGCAGGGCGACAACCAGTGACAGCGCAATAAACCAGGGGCGTACCGGCAGGAGGATGCGTGACGAGGAAAAAGTTGTTTGCATGATCTTTCCTGAAGGCGGGTCAGCGATTACGCACCGGGCGCTTTTTCTTCGACTTGACCACTTTTTCTTCCGGCGCGCCCTCGACCGCCTGTGCCGGTTCGGGGCGGGGCGGCGGCGCTTCGCGGGCAGCCAGCACCATCACTTCACCAAAATTCTCGACGCCGGCGACCGGTACGCAGATGATGCGAGCAAAGGAATAGGCAGTATCGCGTTCCACCGCCAGCACGCGTGCGACCGGGAAGCCCGGCAGGAAAATCCCGTCAAGGCCGGAGGTAACAAGCAGATCGTCCTTCTGTACATCGGCGTTGGCCGGCATGAAGCGCAGTTCAAGCTGGCCGTTGCCGAGACCGAAAACAACCGAACGCAGCCCGTTGCGCACTATCTGCACCGGGATCGCCTGATCCTTGTCGGTAATCAGCGTCACCTCGGAAACGAAGGGGTAGACGCGTGTCACCTGGCCGACGATACCGGCATCGTCGACCACCGGCAACCCGGAAACGATCTTGTCCTGCTGCCCCTTATCGACAACCACACGCCGCGTAAAAGGATCGCGGGCGGTATAGAGAATCTGCGCCACCTGCCCACCCACGGCCTGCCGCTCCTTGACTGCGAGCAAGCGGCGAAGGCGTGCGTTTTCTGATTCCAGTTGCTGCAGGCGCAAGGTCGTCGGTGCGTTTTCCAGCTTGGCGTGCTTCAACCGCTGATTCTCATCCTGCAGCGTGGCGACACTCTGGAAGTATTCGCCGGCTTGGTCGAAGCCGCGTGCCGGCGCGTGCGAAAGCTGCTGCAGGGGGTGCGTGACCACCGCCAATACCTGGCGGAAGAGATCAAGATAATGAAACTTGGTATCGAGAACCAGCAGGGACAGCGAAATCGCCACGTAGAGCGAAAGCATTGCCAGCGGAGCCGGGCCCTGCTTGAAGAAAGGCGGAGGCGAATGATCGAAGGCAGCCACAGGTCAGAACAACTTGGCAGAGAAAGGAACAGCGTGCGGTTCGGCGCGTAGCGAGCGAAGGCAGGGCGAGGCGCCCGCGCCGCCGGCCACCGGAGTTACCTGTTGCGTAATGAGGATGGCCGGCGGCGCGGGCAACGAAGCCATGTCGAGCGCAGCAGCGCTTACTCGGAAGCGAAGATGCTGCCGAGCTTGTCCATCTTCTCCAGCGCCAAACCGCAGCCACGTGCCACGCAGGTCAGCGGATCTTCGGCGACGATCACCGGCAGGCCGGTCTCTTCCATCAACAGACGGTCGAGGTCGCGCAGACAGGCGCCACCACCGGTCAGAACCATGCCCTTTTCGGCAATATCGGCGCCGAGTTCCGGCGGCGTCTTTTCCAGCGCCGACTTTACCGCCGAGACGATGTTGTTCAGCGGCTCGGTCAGCGCTTCGAGGATTTCGTTGGAGGAAATCGTGAACTTGCGCGGAATGCCTTCGGCGCGGTTGATGCCGGAGACTTCCATCTCTTTCACCTCGGCCCCGGGGAAGGCGGAGCCAATGGTCTTCTTGATGTTCTCCGCGGTGTTATCGCCGATCTGCATGCCGTAGTTGCGGCTGATGTAGGAGATGATCGCCTCGTCGAACTTGTCGCCGCCGACGCGCACCGAATTGGCATAGACCATACCGCCCAGCGAGATCACGCCGACTTCGGTGGTGCCGCCGCCGATGTCCACCACCATGGAGCCGGTGGCATCCGACACCGGCATCCCCGCGCCGATCGCCGCCGCCATCGGTTCCTCGATCAGGTAGACCTGACTGGCGCCGGCGCCCAGGGCCGACTCGCGGATGGCGCGGCGCTCGACCTGGGTCGAACCGCAGGGCACGCAGATGATGATGCGCGGGGAGGGTTGCAGCAGTCGCGAGTCGTGCACCCGCTTGATGAACTGTTTGAGCATTTGCTCGGTGACGGTGAAGTCAGCGATGACGCCGTCCTTCATAGGCCGTATGGCGATGATGTTGCCCGGCGTCTTGCCCAGCATCTGCTTGGCCGCGGTGCCGACCGCCTGGATGGTCTTCTTGGCGTTGGGGCCCCCTTCGGTGCGAATCGCCACCACCGAGGGTTCGTTGAGCACGATGCCCTTGCCGCGCACGTAGATCAGCGTGTTGGCGGTGCCCAGGTCTATGGCCAGGTCGTTGGAGAAGTAGGATCGGAGAAAGTTGAACATCGAGAACTTTCGGTCAGTTGTTGCGCACGGAGTTTGCCCAGTCTGGACCCCCGCTATAGCCAGCCAGCCCGGCCGGGAACCAAACCGCGATATGATAACCTATCGGGCTGCACAATACCGCCCGTGAGAACCGCATGTCCTTGAACCTTGACGAGATAGCGCGTCTGGCGCGTTTGGCGCGCATAGAACTTTCGGCGGCCGAGGCGGCCGCCACGCGCGACCAGTTGAACGGTATCTTGGCCCTGATCGCGCAATTGCAGGCGACCGACACGGCCGGCATAGAGCCGATGTCTCACGCCGTGGACCTGGCACAGCGGCTGCGGCCCGACCAGGTGACGGAGATGGACCGGCGAGAGGCATTCCAGGCGCTGGCGCCGGAGGTCGAGGCCGGCCTCTACCTGGTGCCGAAGGTGGTCGAATGATCAACTCCTCTCTGCGGCAACTCGACGCGGCGCTGACGGCCGGGCAACTCTCCAGCGTCGAACTGGTACAGCTCTTTCTTGAGCGCATGGCCCACATGAACCCGCGGCTCAACGCTTTCATCAGCATCGACCCCGAGAAGACCCTGGTCCAGGCTCAGCTCGCCGATCAGCTCCGGGCTTCTGGACATGCTGGGCCGCTGACCGGGATACCTCTCGCGCACAAGGATATCTTCTGCAGCGAAGGTTGGCTGACGACCTGCGGCTCGAAGATGCTCGCCAATTTCGTCAGCCCCTACGACGCCGGCGTCGTGCAACGCCTGAGCGCTGCCGGCATGGTGACCCTGGGCAAGACCAACATGGACGAGTTCGCCATGGGATCCTCCAACGAGACCTCGTACTTCGGTCCGGTGAAGAATCCCTGGGATACGGAGCGGGTGCCGGGCGGCTCTTCCGGCGGTAGCGCCGCAGCGATCGCCGCGCGCTTGGCGCCGGCGGCGACCGGCACCGACACCGGCGGTTCGATCCGCCAGCCAGCGGCCCTGTGCGGGCTCACCGGTTTGAAGCCAACCTACGGCGTGGTCTCGCGTTACGGCATGATCGCCTTCGCCTCCTCACTTGACCAGGGCGGGCCGATGGCCAAGTCGGCCGAGGACTGCGCCCTGCTGCTCAACGCCATGGCGGGTTTCGATGAACGCGACTCGACCTCCTTAGAGCGGCCCGGCGAAGCCTACACGCGCGCGCTGGAGAGCCCCATCGCCGGCCTGCGCATCGGCCTGCCCAAGGAGTTTTTCGGCGCTGGGCTGGCGCCGGAGGTGCGATCCGCCGTCGAGGAAGCGCTCGCAGAACTGCGCCGCCAGGGCGCCGTGACCGTCGACATCAGCCTGCCCAACTCAGGGCTGTCCCTGCCCGCCTACTACGTCATCGCCCCGGCCGAGGCGAGCTCCAATCTCTCCCGCTTCGACGGCGTGCGCTACGGCCACCGCGCCCCGGAATACGGCGATCTCTACGACATGTACTGCAAGAGCCGCGGCCAGGGTTTCGGTGCCGAGGTGAAGCGGCGCATCCTCATCGGTACCTACGTGCTGTCCCATGGCTACTACGACGCCTACTACCTGCAGGCGCAGAAGATCCGTCGCCTGATCGCCAGGGACTTCACCGAGGCCTTCGCGCACTGCGACATCATCGCCGGGCCGACCGCACCCGGCGTCGCCTTCCCCATCGGCGCCAAGAGCGCGGATCCCGTGGAGATGTATCTCTCGGATATCTACACCATCGCGGTGAACCTGGCCGGCCTGCCCGCGATGTCCATCCCCTGCGGCTTCGGCACCAGGCTGCCGGTGGGCCTGCAACTGATAGGCAACTATTTCGACGAGGCGCGTATGCTCGGTCTGGCCCATCGCTACCAGTTGGCGACAGATTTTCACCGCCGCATGCCGGAAGGGCTGATATGAGGACCTACACCCCGGCCCTCTTCCCGCGGAAGAGGGTGACTTCGGCTCGCTGCACTCGCAGAGCGTTGGCTGCTCCCGCCTTGGGGTCCCAAGGGGATTTCCTTCGGTCACGGCCCTGCGGCGGGAGCGACAGATGAGCAAATGGGAAGTCGTCATCGGCATCGAGACCCACGTCCAGCTGCTGACAAAATCGAAAATTTTCTCCGGCAGCAGCACGGCCTTCGGCGCTGCGCCCAACGTCCAGGCGAACGCCGTCGATATCGCCCTGCCCGGCGTGCTGCCGGTATTGAACCGCGCCGCCGTCGAATGCGCCATCAAGCTCGGCCTGGCGGTCGGCGGCAGGATAGCGCCGCGCTCGATCTTCGCGCGCAAGAACTACTTCTATCCCGATCTGCCCAAGGGCTATCAGATCAGCCAGTTCGAGATTCCGGTGATCTCTGGCGGCGCCCTCTCCGTCGTCGTCGGCCGCGGCGAGGACAGCTACGCGAAGACGGTGCAGTTGACCCGCGCCCATCTGGAAGAGGACGCCGGCAAGTCGCTGCACGAAGATTTTCACGGTAAGTCGGGCATAGATCTCAACCGCGCTGGCACCCCGCTGATCGAGATCGTCACCGAGCCGGACATGCGCTCGGCTGCGGAGGCCATCGCCTACGCCAAGGCGCTGCACGCGCTGGTGCGCTGGATAGGCATTTGCGATGGCAACATGCAGGAAGGCAGCTTCCGCTGCGACGCCAACGTTTCGGTGCGGCCGATGGGTTCGGACGTGCTCGGCACGCGGCGCGAGATCAAGAACCTCAATTCCTTTCGCTTCATGCAGCAGGCGATAGAGTACGAAGTGAAGTGGCAGATCGAGACCATAGAGGACGGTGGAAACATCTCCCAGGCGACGGTGCTCTTCGATCCGGCGACGGGCGGGACCCGTGCCATGCGCAGCAAGGAAGACGCCCAGGACTACCGCTACTTTCCCGATCCCGACCTGTTGCCTTTGGAAATTTCAGCCGCTTGGGTCGAAGAGGTGGGAGCGGGGTTGCCGGAATTGCCAAGCCAGATGCAGAACCGCCTCACGCGCGACTACGGTCTCTCCGCCTACGACGCGACGGCATTGACGGCCTCGCGCGAGACGGGGAGCTACTACGAGGAATGCGTCGCCGCCGCCGGGCGCGAGAACGCCAAACCCTGCGCCAACTGGCTGATGGGCGAGCTCTCGGCGCGCCTCAACGCCGAGGATCTGAGCATCGCCGACTCTCCCGTGTCGGCGCTCGCTTTGGCCGGCGTCCTCAGGCGCATCGCCGATGGCACGCTCTCCAACAAGATGGCGAAGGAAGTCTTCGACGCGCTCTGGCTGGGCCAGGGAGCGGACGCCGACGCGATCATCGCGGCCAAGGGCCTGAAGCAGATCACCGACACCGGTGCGCTTGAGGCACTGATCGATGAAGTCCTGGCGGCGAATCCGAAATCGGTGGAGGAGTTTCGTGCCGGCAAGGAGAAGGCCTTCAACGCCCTGGTCGGCCAGGCGATGAAGGCGACCAAGGGCCTTGCCAATCCGCAGCAGGTCAACGAACTGCTGCGCCGCAAGCTCAGCGCTTGACGCCATACTCGGCGCGATAGCGGCGCACCGCGTCGAGGTTCTGCTGGAGTTCTGGGCTCGCCCCGAGATAGCCGATCAGGTCGTCGAGACAGGCGACGCTGATCACCGGCACGGCGAAGCTCTGCTCGACCTCCTGCACCGCCGACAGAGCCGTCGTGCCGCGCTCCATGCGATCGAGGGCGATGACGACGCCGGCGGGGCGGGCGCCGGCGGCGCGGATGATGTCCACCGACTCGCGCACCGAGGTCCCCGCCGAGATGACGTCGTCTATGATCAACACGCGTCCTTGTAAAGGCGCACCGACCAGCAGGCCGCCTTCGCCATGGTCTTTGGCTTCCTTGCGGTTGAAGCAGAAGGGGGCGTTGCGCCCCTTTTGCGCCAGTGCCATGGCGGTACCGGCGACCAGGGGTATGCCCTTGTAGGCGGGACCGAACAGGATATCGAAGCCCAGGCCCGAGGCGAGGATGGCGCGCGCGTAGAAGTCGCACAGTCTGGCCAGGGACGCGCCGTCGTCGAAGCTGCCGGCGTTGAAGAAATAGGGGGAGAGTCGCCCCGCCTTGGTCTTGAACTCGCCGAAGCGCAACGCGGCTCTCTCGCAGGCGAAGCGAATGAAATCGCGGCTAAAATCCAAGGTCATTTCCTTTTTGTCCGATGGCGCGAGAACCTGCATGCTACGCATCATTTCCCTCAACCTCAACGGCATCCGCTCGGCGACCGCCAAGGGCTTCCTCGACTGGCTGCAAAGACAGGATGCCGACGTGCTCTGCCTGCAGGAACTCAAGGCGCAGCGCTGCGACATGACCGCGGAGATGCTCGCGCCCCCGGGCTACCAGGGCTGCTTCCACTACGCCGAGAAGAAGGGCTACAGCGGCGTCGGCATCTATTCGCGGCGGCCACCGGATCGCGTTGTCGAGGGCATAGGCAACCTCGAGTTCGACGCCGAAGGGCGCTATCTGCGCGCCGACTTCGGCGCTCTCTCGGTCATTTCAGCTTACCTGCCGTCGGGTTCCAGTTCGCCGGAGCGGCAACAGGCCAAGTTTCGCTTCATGGAGGAGTTCTTCCCGGTGCTGGAGGCCCTGCGCCGGGAAGGACGGGAGATCGTCATCTGCGGCGACTGGAACATCGCCCACCGCGAGATCGACCTGAAGAACTGGAGAGCCAACCAGAAGAACTCCGGTTTCCTGCCCGAGGAGCGTCAGTGGCTGACGCGCGTTCTTCAGGGGCAGGGCTGGGTCGATGTCTATCGTCGCCTCTATCCCGAAGCCGCTGGAGAAGCTTACACCTGGTGGTCGAATCGCGGCCAGGCCTGGGCAAAGAACGTCGGCTGGCGCATCGACTATCAGATCGCCACGCCGGGCATCGCGGCGCGCGTCGTGGCCGCGACGGTATTCAAGGAACAGCGCTTCAGCGATCATGCGCCGCTGATCCTCGACTACGACTGGCGCCAAGAGTAATCTTAGTGTTACTATGCCATAGTCATTTCGTCCTATTGACTGTTACACTTTCGTAACATATAGTGGCGCTGGTCAGTGGCATTCGCCTCGGTGAATCCTGACCTCGGGAGCAAGACAATGGGCTGCGTCCATGATTAGGACTCGCAACAGCCGTCGTGTAGACCGCCATAGGCTCCGCGACAGCCGCCGCATGGAACGCCGTGGCAACCTTTTCGGCAAAATAGTTATCGATCGACTGGTGCTGATCGTCGAAGACAGCCGCTCGGTGGCCAAAAAGATCGCAACCATGCTGACCGAACGCTGGGGCTGCGATGTTCATATCGCTGAGAGCCTGAGCGAAGCCAAAAAGCTTCTCGAAAAGCACGGCTGGGATTATGTCTCGGCGGTATGCGACGTGAACCTTCCCGATGCGCCCAACGGCGAGATCATAGATCTGCTCAAAGAGTTGTCCATACCCACGATCGCCATTACCAATGTCCTTGACGAGAAGTTGCGCGGCATGATCGTCAAGAAAGGCGTGGCGGACTATGTGTTGAAGGACGGCGACATTGAGTATGAATACATCGCCCAACTCATCGGTCGCCTCTACAAGAACCTCAGCATCAAGGTCCTGATAGTCTCCGACTCCTTGAGCGCAAGAACCATATTGGAACATATGCTCAAGACGCAATGCCTGCAGACGCTCGTCGCCGCTGACGGCAAGACCGCGCTAAGACTGCTGAACGAGTATCCGGACATTCAACTGGTGATCGTCGATTATCCCAAGCCCGATCCTGTGATCACCGATTACCCGGTGCTCGAGCTACCCGGAATGGATGGGTTTGCGTTTACGCAGGAAGCACGCAAACTTCGCGGCAAGGATAGGCTCGCGATCATCGGCATCTCAGCGTCGCCGGACGAGAGCGTGGCCGCCCGGCTGCTGAAATACGGCGCGAATGAATTCATTTTCAAACCGTTTTCCTACGAGGAGCTTTCCTGTCGCGTGGCACAGAACCTGGAGATGATGGAGCAGATCGAAACCATACGCGAGGTGGCGAACCGCGATTTCCTAACGGGGTTGCACAATCGGCGATTCTTCTTCGAACGTGGTCAGGAGATCTATCACATCGCCGCGCAAGAGGATGTCCCCTTGGCCATCGCCATGGTAGACATAGACAACTTCAAGACGCTCAACGACACCTATGGGCACGACGTCGGCGATATCGTCCTCAAACATTGTTCCCGCCTCTTGTCCCAGAACTTCGGCAAGGAATTGCTTGCCCGTTTGGGCGGCGAAGAATTTGCGGTTCTGATCTACAAGACGAGTTTGCCGGACGTCCGTGCCCGTTTCGAGAAGTTTGTCCGCAAGGTGGCTGTAACGCCCGCAGTTCACGAGGACAAGGTGATTCCCTTCACCGTGAGTGCGGGACTGAACAACCAACGGGGGAAAGATCTGAACGAGATGCTGAAATTCGCTGACGACCGGCTCTATCAGGCCAAAGACGGAGGGCGAAACCGGGTCGAGTAGGGCGGGTCCCCGCCGCCAGCGAACTTCCTGCCCTCTGCCGCTCAGTCTCATCGTCGGCTGCTGCCTCTTCCGAGGCAAAATCTCCATCGCGGTTCAAACCCTTTCCCTGTCCCGGGCCTATAATGTCTTGTCGGGGTATTTTATTCATCTGTCACGGAGAAAAACATGAACGACATGAGCCTAGTCACCAAGGAAAAGCTGGTTGCCGATTTTCGCCTCGTCGTCGCCGACGCTGAGGAATTGTTGCGCGCCACGGCCGGTCAGGCGGGCGAGAAAATGGCCGAACTACGCGCCAAGGCGCAGGACAATCTGGCCGCCGCCAGGATGAAGCTCGCGGAATACGAGGCCGCATTGGTCGACAAGGCGAAGGAGGTCGGCCGGGCCGCTGACGACTACGTGCACGAAAATCCCTGGCCCGCGGTCGGTATCGCCGCTGGGGTGGGTTTCCTCATCGGTCTGTTGATCGGCCGCCGCTGAGCAGGGCCTCGATGAACTCGCCAGGGTCGGGGCGGGGCCTGTTCGCTTCATCGCGGGTCTTGCTCCAGAGCGGGCTCGGCTTGGTGAGGACACGTCTCGAACTCCTAGGCGTGGAACTCGAGGAGGAGAAATTTCGCGTCCTCAGCCTGCTCGCCTACGGTGCCGCTGCCCTGCTCTTGCTCAGCGCCGGGCTGGTCTTCCTGGCGATCTTCTTCACCGTGCTGTATTGGGACGACCATCGCCTTCTGGCGCTCGGCCTGTTCGCAGCCGTTTTTCTGACCGCCGGCGGCATCGCGCTGTATGTGGCCTGGCGCAATGGCGCCACCCACGGACGCCTGTTCGCCGCCAGTATCGCCGAACTGACCAAGGACCGCGAGGCCTTGGCCAGCGGCGAGAGTCAGGAACCCCTGTGAATTCGCGGTTGATCGAGCTAGCGCTGGCCAAGCAGCGGCTCACCCTGCGCAGCGACGACCTGCGCCAGCAATTTGCTGCTGCTGCCAGCGACTGGAAGCCGGCTTTCAGCGTTGTCGACCGCCTGCGGCAGGGTGTCGATTGGCTGCGCCGCCGTCCGCTGCTGCTCGTCGCTCTGGCGGTCGCCCTGTTGGTGGCGCGGCCGCGCGCAGTGGTCAGCTTGGCCGGACGGGGCTGGCTGGCTTGGCGCATGTTTCGAGGTTTGAGCGGGCGTCTGCGCGAGGTGCAAGCTATTGGGGTGGGTCTTGGGAGAAGCAGAAAAGCCGGAGTTGCGAGCGCCAGCGATCGTCGCAGTAGGTAGGCGCTGACCGGGAAGCATCCAGGTGCGAGTCGCGCAGCGGCGAGCCGTAGTCACCCCCTTGCTCGGCAAGGGGGCTGGGGGAATGCCCGCCAACTCCTAAAATATGATCACTTGACGCACCGCGGCACCATCGGCGAGCCGGTCGAAGCCCAGATTGATTTCGTCCAGGGCGATGCGATGGCTGATCAGGCGCTCGACCGGTAGACGGCCGGCGCGCCAGAGGGCGATCAAGTGGGGAATGTCACGCGCCGGTACCCCTGAACCCAAATAACTGCCTTTCAGCGTGCGCTCTTCGGCGACCAGATTGACCGCCTGCAGGTTGAACCTATGGTCCGGATGGGGGAGGCTGCAGCTCACCGTCACGCCGCCGCGGCGGGTGATCTTGTAGGCGGTCTCCAGCGCTGCCACCGAACTCGCCGCCTCCACCGCGACATCGACGCCGCCAGCGGTGGCGGCCTTGATGCGGGCGACCAGATCGGGATCGTCGGCGCGGAAGCAGTGGCTGGCGCCCAGAGCACGCGCCAGTCCCAGCTTGGCGTCGAGGCTGTCTATGGCGACCACCTGCTTCGCGCCCGCGGCCTGGGCCCCGAGCAGGGCCGAGAGGCCGACGCCGCCCAGGCCGACCACGGCGAGCGTGCCGCCCAACCGCAACTGGGCCGCGTTGATGACGGCCCCGACACCGGTGAGCACGGCGCAACCGAAGAGAGCGGCGACATCGAGCGGCAGTTCCGGGTCTATCTTGACCAGGCTGCCACGCGCTACCACGGCGTATTCGGCGAAGCAGGAAACGCCGACCTGGTGGTTGAGCAGGGAGCCGTCAGCGCGGTGCAGCCGGCGGCCCCCGCCGACCAGAGTGCCGGCGCCATTGGCCGCGGCACCGGGTTCGCACAACGCCGGTCGGCCTTCCATGCAGGGACCGCAGTGGCCGCAAGTGGGCACGAAAATCAGCGCCACGTGGTCGCCGCGTTGCAGGTCGCGGACGCCCGGCCCGAGCTCTTCAACGATGCCTGAGGCCTCGTGACCGAGGGCCATGGGCATGGGCCTCGGCCGGTCGCCGTTGACGATGGACAGGTCCGAGTGACAGAGCCCTGCGGCGGCGATCTTCAGCAGCACTTCGCCGGGGCCGGGCGGGTCGAGGGTCACCGTTTCGATCTTGATCGGGCGCGACTGGGCGTAGGGTCGCGGCCGCTGCATTTCATCGAGAACGGCGGCGCGCATCTTCATGAGGGATCCCGCGTGCCTTTCGGCGTCTTGATCAGGAATTGCATGGTTTTCCCCCTCTTATTCCAGCGACTGCCGGCAGTTTAACCGAAGACAATATTGCCCAGGCTGCCACATGAATGTTCCGTCGATGCGCATCGTCCTGCTCGCATTACTCCTCGCCGGTTGCGGCCTGATGTCGGGTCCGCCGGGAGCGCCCGCCGGCAACGCCACCGTCACCCCGGTGCCGCGCCCTGCCGCCGCAGTGGAGAAGGGGCGCGAGGTGGCGCTCTACGCGCTCGGCCTGATCGACACCGGCTACCGTTATGGCGGCAAGAATCCATCCGCGGGTCTCGACTGCAGCGGCATGGTCAGCCACGTCTATGCCGCAGCGCTTGGCCTAAAGCTCACGGGAAGCGCCGCAGACATCGCGCGGATGGGGCAGCCCGTCGGCCTGGATCGGATCAGGCCGGGCGATCTGGTTTTCTTCAATACCAGCCACAGGCCGCATTCGCACGTGGGCATCTACATCGGCGACGACCGCTTCGTGCATGCGCCCAAGGCCAACGGCCGGGTGCGCACGGAGAGCCTGAAGCAGCACTACTTCGCCAGCCGTTTCGAAGAAGCGCGCAGCTACCTGGATTGACCGAGGCTGGCGCACCGTGCGCTGGGTCAGCCGGCGTCAGCCCTCGTGTATGGCGTCGTGCGCGAAGTCGCCAAGCTTATCGCCCAACGCCGCTGCTACCAGATGCGGATAGTCGCGGTGCATTTCCCCGGCGAGTTGATCGAAGGGCAGGTCGTCGAACTCGCCCCGGAAGTTGACGTATTCCATGTGTCGCTGATCGCGCGCGTCGTAAGGTTGCATCAGCGAATCCTCGGTCCCGTCGAACTCGAGCGGCAGCACATGGAAGCGCTCGCACATTTCAATGTTGAACACGGGTGTGGCCTTCAGCCACCTGCCATCGAGCAGCAAAGACACATAGCCGTGCCAGGAAAAGACGTCGGTGCCCATCAGTTTGATCAGGCGCTCGGTGGACAGGTGGTTCCTCACGTCGGCGAAGCCGGGCCGCGCCGGAATATCCTGCGAGCGCAGGCAGGCAGCGTAGAGGACGGCCTTGGGCACGCAGTAGGCGGCACCCTCGGCCAGGGTGTGGCTGGCCCGGTACCACTCCCGCTCGACGCGGAAGCGGTAGGCATCGTAGCGTATTCGGTCGCGCACCGCGTAGAAGAGGCGCACGGCCTTGTCGCGCGGCGTCTGCGCGTCGCCCACGGCCTGGCGTACGAAGTCCTGGATGCTGGGAGTCTGATAGTCGAGAAAGTAGGTTGGGGCCAGCCAGGCCGGATCGATGTTCATGCGATCTCCAGAGATAAGAGGGCGACCGCCGGCAATGCCGGCGGACAGGGAACATTGTATAGGCTCCAAGCTGCACCTATGGGTAGCAGCCTCGTTGCGGCCAGGCGCGTGCCGGTATGCCGCCGTGTTCGATCATCGCTGCCGAGGCCAGTTCGGCAATGCGCGCCATCAGCCAGTCCTGGGCGGAATCGGCACCCTCGCGGAACACCGCCTCGCGCAGGGCCGAGTTCATGGCGTAGAGATTGGTATCGGCCAGCGGCGGCACCTGGTTGAATACCTCGTGCGTGGTTGTCAGCGTGGGATCCATCGCGGCTCCTTGCGCGCAAGCGAGAATTGTGGCACAGGCAGGCGGCGAGTCAAGCGAGCAATCGCCTGGTGCGCTGCCCGCCTGGGCAATTCGCCATCCACACGCTTCGCAAACAGATTGCGAACCTAGGGCTTGCCGGTCATGCCGCACTGGACACATACTACGATCTGAAGGCTTGTGGCAAGACAGGCAGGCGTGGTGTTGGCAGTGTCGATGTGAGATGAAGGGCAGGCGTGGGCGGGCTTCCGCCAGGGCAGTATCCACATGCAGCGAAGGAGGATTCGAATGAAACGGAATCTATTTGTATCGACGCTCGGCGCTTTGGCGCTGCTCGCCGCCGGGGCCACCGCAGCGCAGAACATCAAGATCGCGATCCTCGGTCCGATGGCGTTCGTGCAGGGTGAGAACCACTGGGCGGGCGCCGAGATGGCGCGCGACGAGATCAACAAGGCCGGGGGCATACAGGTCGGGGCAGCCCGCCGCCGGATCGAGATCGTCAAGGTCGATACCAACGAGATCCAGAGCGTGCCCGACGCCACCAACGCCATCGAGCGGGCCATAAGCCGCGACAAAGTGGATTTCCTGATCGGCGGCTTTCGTTCGGAGGCGGTGCTGGCGATGCAGGAAGTGGCGATGGACAACAAGAAGCTGTTTCTCGGCGCCGGCGCGGCCGATGGCAAGCTCGGCGAGAACGTGGAGAAGGACTACGCGCGCTACAAGTACTGGTTTCGCATCGCGCCGACCAAGTCGGCCGACCTCGCGCGCACGGTGTTTGCGGTCCTGGGCGCGGTCGGCAACCAGATCCGCACAGACCTGAAGAAGGAGACACCCAAGGTCGCGATCTTGTCCGAAAAGGCGGCGTGGACCGAGGCGCTGGTCAAGGCGGCGCAGGACAATCTTCCCAAGATGAAGATGGAAGTCGTGGGCACGTGGCAGCCGTCGCCGGTGGCGACCGATGTCACCGCCGAGCTCTCGGCGATCAAGCGCAGCGGCGCCGACATCGTGTTCACCATCGTGTCCGGTCCCATGGGCATCGTGCTGGGAAGGCAGATGGGCGAACTGCAGTTGCCCGCGGTCGCGTTCGGCATCAACGTCGAAGCGCAGAAGGACGGCTTCTGGCAAGCCACTGCCGGCAAGGGCAACTACGTCGCCACCCTGGATACCTATTCCGAAGTGGAAATGACCCCGAAGACAATCCCCTTCGTGAAGGCTTTCAAGGAACGCTACAAGAGGGCGCCGACCTACAACGCCTCGACCTACGATGCGATCGAGATACTCAAGAGCGCGATCGAGCAAGCGGGTACCCTCGATGCCGACAAGCTGGTGCCGGTGATCGAGAAGATGGAGTACGTCGGTGCTGCGGGGACCGATACCTGGGACAAGCGCCATGATCTGGTATGGGGCATCGGCAAGACCGCCGGCATCGCGGTGCAGTGGCAGGATGGCCGTAAGGTGCCCTTCTGGCCGGCGCAGGTGAAGGGCATGCAGCCGTTCAGGATGCCGAAATAGCTTGACCAGGCGCCGCGCCGGCGCAGCCGGTGCGGCGCTCTCAGAGGGGAGCCCCGAGTGTTCCAGGACATCCTTGTCAGCGGACTGGTGAATGGCGGCGTGTACGCGCTGCTGGCGATCGGCTTCTCGCTCATCTTCGGCGTGGCGCGCATCGTCAACATTGCACACACGGCCTTCTACATGTTGGCTTCCTACGCGCTCTACGGCCTGCTGGTCAAGGCGGAATTTCCGCTCGTCGTCGCGATCCCGCTGGCGATCGTTTCGGTCGTGGCGCTGTCTCTCGTTTGCTACAAGCTGGTGATCGAGCCGGTGCGACAGCACGAGTCGGCGGTGCTGATCGCCACCATCGCCCTGGCGCTGATATTTCAGGAGAGCCTGCTGGTCTCCTTCGGCGGCAGCTACCTCGGCATCCCGGCAGCGGTGGACGGTTTCGTTTCGGTGCTGGGGGTCCGGGTGTCCAACCAGCGACTGATCATCCTCGCGGTCGTGGCGGCAACCCTCGCCGCGACCTGGTTCATGCTCTATCGCACCACGCTGGGCCTGGCGATCCGCGCGTCGGCCAACGACCAGGAAATCGCCAACCTGATGGGCATGAACGTGAACCGCGTCGCCATGTTCACCGTGGGCATTTCCGTCGCGCTCGCCGCCATCGCCGGCGTGGTGGTGGCGCCGGTGTTCGTGGTCGATCCGCTGATG
>Ga0172380_10004591_pt1 | contig 17581 bp, 7 predicted proteins | sample Leawe162metaG_FD_119747 | JGI IMG/M metagenome (GOLD analysis project Ga0172380, IMG submission 119747) | Leachate microbial communities from a municipal landfill in Southern Ontario, Canada - Leachate well 162 metaG | ecosystem: Engineered > Solid waste > Landfill > Unclassified | place... | reverse complement strand
TCTGTGTAGTAGTAGCAAGCTCCTTGCTTTGACTCAAACAAAGAGAAATCGTTCTTGCCGCTTTCCGCAACCCAGTTAGACATTTTTAAGGTCTGGCTCTTTGAGGGATTAATGGTTACGTGGCCGTATCCTGGGGGAACAATTACGACATCGCCCTTCTTTGCGCTGACCGAGTAAACATCTTCAAGCCTTCCCTCTTGGAAGGTTTGCAATAGATAAAGCCCCTCGCCTTCAATGACGACATATACTTCTGCAAAGTTTCCGACATGCGTGTGCCCCTTTGTTTTTGTGAATTCTTTCCCAAGCATTTTGGGGGGGATGACGGTGATGTCATACCTTAAGCCGTCTTTTATCTCCAGTTTCCTAAACATGGAATAAAGAGCCACTTTGTTTGGGTTTGGAACGCCTCGAAACCATTCTTGGTCGCACACGACCTTCTCCATTTCGTCTAAGTGTCTAATATCTGGTGTTTTGTCTTTTAGATCTATTTCCATGCTCTTTTTGTTTTAATATACCAATCTTCTATGTCAGCGAATCTTTTTGAAGGATCGACTATCTTTTTAGTCTCAATTCCTTTGATTCTGCTGTTTATTACGTAGACGTATCCGGAGTTGTATAGGAATACCGCCGGCGCGTCTTTAATTAATATATTTTGAAACTCCTCATACTTTTGCTGTTTGGCCTCGTCATCTAAAGTTTCTCGGCCGTCTTTTAACAGCTGATCAGCGTCTTTGTTGTCGTATTTTGACAAGTTAGATCCTGGATCTATCTTCTGGCTGGAATGCCAGAAAGGATACGGGTCAAAAAGCATTCCCAGCGCTTCGCCATAGAGCAAGCTATCATAGCTTCGATCTTTTATTTCCGGCTTTAAGTCTTGGACGCTCAATGTTCTAATCTCGACTGAAAATCCTACCCTTTCCCATTGCGTCTTTAATATCTCCGCTGTCTGGACGAGCATAGACTGGTCGATTGTGGTTAGGGTGAGTTTGAGCAGCGTAGTCTCCTGGGCTGGAGGAGTGCAGAGCTCGTTTAGCTTTACTCGCGTTGATTTGCCCACAGTGCCTATGCTTGTAGTCAAATCCGGCAAATACTTTTTCTGGAATTTAATTACTGCTGCCTTTGTTGCGCTTCCGAAGTATCCGGTGACATCGCCTTGGTAAATCTCCGGGTCTTTAGCTAGGCATTTTTGCAATTCTGTCACTTGCGTCCCCGTTGAGCCAGTTGACATGGTAGCTGTAAATTGGAAGGCGGGTTTTTTGTTTATGGCTTTTTCTCTCTGGCCCTGGTCGTTTATTTTAAATCCAGCAGAATCCAAAAGATCCTCAGCTTCTTCTATGCTAAAGCCGTAGGTTTCGGTCGGCTCATTATACCCAAAGAAACTTGGCAGAATGGGCGAGTCGACTATTTGCAGCGTCTTTTGTCCATACTTTTTTGACAGCGAAGTTTCAAGGGCATCTATAAGCTCCTCTTTGTTAGTCGCGTAGTTAATCGCCCTCCTTACCTTTGAGTCGGAGAAGATGCTCGAATTTTCAGTGTTTAAAAATATTGCAAAGTATCTTGGAGATGCAAACGGGTAAACCGTAAAGCTTTTTGAGGGGGCGCTGTTTGAAAGATATATGGAGGAATAGCTGTCGATGTCCTTTTTGTTTGCAGCTTTTATTAAATTATCCTTTGACTCGTAAAATTTAAAGCCAATCTCGGAGATATGGGCCATATTGCCGTAGTAATTGGTATTAACTCTTAAGTCCAAGGAGGTAATAAAGCCCGTGTTCAGCTTTTTTAGCTCCTTGAATTTGTATGGGCCAGATCCGATCGGCTGCAGATTGTAGAAGGACAAGGTAAAGTTCTCAGGAAGAATATTTTCCCAGACATGCTTTGGTATTATCTTTAGGGTGCAGCTCTCTAGGAAGCCGTTGTACGGGCTCTTGAGCTTTAATCTAAAGGACGTGTTTGATATTATCTCGGTATCGACGTCGATCCAATTTGCTCGCAGAGGGCTCTTGTAGTCAGAGTCCTGGATCGTCTTTATGGTAAAGATGACATCCTCTGAGGTTAGGGGATTGCCGTCATGCCAGAAGATGCCGTCTTTTAATTTAAACTCATAATTTTTTCCATCCTCGGAAATCTTATAGCTATCAACTAAATCGTTAACGAGTTTTCCGTCGTTATCGTAGGTCATTAGTCCCGAGAATACCAATTCTATTAAGTCCCTATCAACATCCGAGGTTTCTCCGTATATTGGGTTTAGAAATCTTGGCTGTCCGACTATTCCTTCGTATAGCGTTCCGCCAGAGGCAGGAACGACTTTCGTGTTCTGAATATAAAGAAAAGTTCCCAAAAATATTAAAGATCCTATAAATAAAGTCAAAAACCCGAAAAGAGCGATCTTTTCTTTTTTATGGAGTACTTTAAGAATTTTTTTCCACTGCGAAAAAGTCGGAAGTTTGATACCCTGCATTAAATTAAATTAAGAGATTGGTAATGCCTAGGCCGATAAATATTGCTGTTAGAACGATTGTGGCGTAGAAGATTTTCTTTTGCATTCCTCTTCTGCTTGCATAAAACTCGCCCCCTCCTCCACCTCCGCCAAAAGCAGAACCTAAGGCGGTTCCTCTTTGCTGTACGGCGATGCAGATTATTAAAAGTATAGAAACTAGTATTTGAGCTATAAGTAAATATTGTTGCATATTATATTTCGTTATTTTTCTTTTTCTTAATTATCCCGGGAATTATCATTCCCAAGCCCCAGATAATCAGTGTTGTATAAAGGAGGGGCCAGAACCAAGGAACAGAGACCTCTTTAAAGATAAGGTCAACGCTCCATATTATGGCTATGTTTATCACCAAAGAAAATAGTCCCAAGGTGACAATCCTTAACGGCACGGTGATCATATTCAGAATAGGGCGCACAAACGTGTTTATTATTCCAAATACAATTCCCAAAAGCAGCATAATGTGCCAAGTGGCAGTTAGAGGTATGCCGAAGAAATTAGAATCTGGCAGGACTTGGATTATTATTCCAGGTACAAACCAAATGGCTAAAGCTAGGCCCAAGACGCCGGCTATAATTTGAGAAACTAATTTTCTCACCATAGAGATAAGTTTTCTTTATACTACCAGATTTTAATAAAATATCAACCTAGTAGCTCCTTTTGCCTCAACTGCTTATGGTATTTAATGGCAAAGCGATGGCTTTCATCTCTTATCTGTAAAACCAAGTTAAAGATCTCGCGCGGCATATCTATTAATAGGTATGGATTCTTTTTTTCTTTCAAAAAGAGCTCATTGTTCCTTTTTGCCAGGGCCATAATCGGGATACCTGGCCTGGCAGAGGATAAGGCAGCTGAAAGCTGGGGTTTCCCTCCGTCGATTAAGATAAGGTCAGGCTCCTGCCATTCTTGATGAGTAAATCTTCTTTGCAGAGCCTCTTTAATCATCGCAGTGTCATTTGGCTTGCCGGCAATCTTTATCTTAAACTTTCTATAATCATCCTTGCTCGGCTTTCCATTCACGAAGACAACCATCGAGGCTGTTGCGTTTATGCCCTGGGTATTTGAAACGTCGTAGCCCTCGATTCTTTTAATATCTTTTTGCGTTTGAAGTAAACCTTTTAGAATCGTATTTGTGCTTTGCCAATCAAAGGCTACATCGTCCTGCCTTTCAAAGACCTTGGCATTGGATATTATTTTCTCCAGCGCAAAAAACTTATCGCGCGCCTTTGCCGCTTTCTCAAAGTTTTTCTCCTCTGAAGAGGTTTTCATTTCCTTTTTAAGGTCCCTTAAAACCTTTTGTTTTTTGCCTTCCAAAACCCCGATAAGGTTTTTAATCGTCTTCCTATACTCTTTTAAATCGGCCTTCGGGCCCGGACAGAGCCTTAGATGGCAGTAAGTGCACATCTTCTCAGGGTGGTGCTTTGCAGTGTAGTAAGGGAAAACCTTCCTTAAAAGCTGCAAGGTTTTCTTAAGGGCCCTTCCGTCAGTGAACGGGCCGATGTATTTTTTCTTCTTTTGCGCTTGCAGCGGCTGATGGGTGATTGAAACTATGGGGCAGGCGCCATCTATCAATACATAGAAGTAGTTTTTGTCGTCCCGCCAGATCACATTGAACCTTGGCTGGTATTTTTTTATAAGCTGGGCTTCAAGAATCAACGCTTCAATTTCAGAAAGAGTCTGGAAGTACCCGATTTTTTTCACTTTGTTTATAAACAAATCATCTCTGTAAGATGGCTGCTGGAAGTGGTTTTTGACTCTTCCTCTTATATCTCCCGCCTTTCCTATATACAAAAGCCCTTCATTATCTTTGAAGGCGTAAACCCCACTGGATCTTGGAAGGTCGTTTATTCTGGTTAATTTTACGAAATTAAATCGTTTCATAATCGCACCTCACTTTATACTATAATAAAATAAATTTCTAGGCGAGGCAGCTATTTTAATTTCGTAAAATATTATGATAGAATAAATAAATTTCTACGGAGAACATTTTTGTTTTTTAGATAGCAATGAAAAAGGCAAAAAAAATCACAAAGAAGGTTTCTTTCCCCAGTGAGCTTTTGAAATCTTTTATCTCAAATAAGATCAGAAGAGAAAGGCTTCTGCTTTTGTTTTCTGTCGTTGTCTTTGTTTCCCTTATTGTCATAGGAACTCATTTTAATATATTCTCTCCTCAAATATCTTCCAGCCAGACGGTCAGGGAGGCAGCAGTCAGAAAAGGAGAAATCTTATCGGGTCAGCCAGTCAAGTGGCTAAAGGTTGTTGCTGTCAGCGAAATCGGAGAGGGCAGGAAGTATTTAAGGCTGCCAAAAGATGCAGAAAATATTACCATAAAGACCGGCCAGGCCGCAATCGCCGTGATAAAAGAAAAATCTGGAACAAAGCTGACCATTGAGGAAAGGAAGAACCTGCTTGCCTCAATACAGTCAAAAGATAAAAAGCCAAGCATTATAGCTAGGTTGTGGCAATCTTTGACTGCAAGCGTCAAAGATGTCGTCGAGCAGATAGAGGATGCGTTTAAGGAAGAAGATAAAGAGAAAACTAAAGAGGGGAAAATTGAAATTATAGAAACAACAGAGGGCAAGTTTATTGATTTAACCTCTGCCGTAGAAAACGTCGTTCAGCCAGAAGAGGTAATCGACGTTTTGCCGCAAGAAGAAGCAGAACCTTTACCAGAAGAGATACCTGCGCAAGAAGAGGTTATTCAGCCGATAGAGGATAACCCACCAGCAGAGGAGGCTACTCCCCCTGTCGAAGAAACAGTGCCGCCGACAGAGGAACTGGTTTCAGAAGAGATTACTCAACCCGTTGAAGATATTCCTGTTGATGAGATTGCGCCTTCTCCTGAAGAAACAGTAGCCCCGGCCGTAGAGGATCCCTTACCAGAAGATTTGTCAGTCACCGAATATGTAGCGGTAGAATACACAACTCCGGCCCCTCAAATCACTGAAGAAAAAACTTCTGAGGGCAAGCAGGTCACTGTTTCTGCCCCCGATGAATTAGAATATACGGACGTCTTAGCTTTTTCTAGCATTCCCGAGATTTACAAAGTAGGGCAGGAAGACAAGATACATATAAAATGGAAGAATCCAGACTGCGCAGCAATCGACGACCTTCTGGAGGCAGATACCTGTCGGGACAGCGGCTATATATCTTTTGCCGCCTACGATACTGACAACAATGGAAAGCTAGACTATGTCGAGTGGACTGTGCCGCATCTATCAGAGCAGGTTTTCGAGATCATTTTGGTTTCCCGAGCCTGGCAGTTGGATGAAAACCTGGAAATTACAGGAGATGTTTATGACCAGGTTGTCGCAAAAGACGGTGACTGGGCCACCATTCCGCAAAACAACTATATCAGAGCAACATTTGGACAGATTTTAGACAATACAAGAGATAACACTATTTACGCTAAACCAAGCGACGAAGGGCAGCCGGTAACTGTGGAAGTTTACCCTGTTTACAAAAACAACGACGAGGAGCTTTATGAGGGTGACAAGATTGCGACGTTCCCATTAATTGAGCGCGAAGGCACTTACACGATTTTGCTGACAAGTTTGTCTGGGCCAACAGATGTTTTTGATTTGAAGGTAATTGGCGGGTCGTTAGATGTGGACTGGGTTGTTGACCCAGTGTGTACGTCGCAAGGCACGGGAAATTGGAATACTGCCGGAACGTGGAGTTGCGGTCATGTGCCAACTACTTCAGACAGTGTGGTAGTCGCCGACACGCACACAGTGACTGTTGACGTGAACACTGCCGCTGTGACGGCACTAACCATAAACGCAGGAGGTGTTTTAACTGAAGACGGCGGAAGTAGAATTATCACAGTTGTCGGCAATTGGACAAACAACGGCACGTTTACTGCCAACACCGAAACAGCGTTGGTCAGAGGAACAGCTACAATCCTAGGTAATACAACTTTTAATAACCTTACTTTTTATAACCCAAATGGTGATGCCGATTCCACTTTTACTATTGGTTCGGCCGCTTCTACCACAACCCTCACCGTTAATGGCACACTAACTTTAGATGGAACATCTATTTCCCGTCATTTAACCATAAATACAGGTAACACCGATACGGCCGTGGCTAATGTTAACGTTTTGGGCAACGTCACGATTACAACTAACGTAAACGGTTCTTCTAACGCGGGCACCGGGGGAGGTAATGCCAATATTGTTATCGCCGGAACGGAAGACCAAACTATAACCGGTCATGGGACAATTGACAAAGGAGCTCTTCCTAAGGTTGTTATTAATCGTGCCAGTGAAACCGAAGGGAAAAAGCTTTTTCTCTCAAGCGTGATAACTGTCCGAGGTTGGGAATATATAGCAGGAACAGTTGACGTCACAACCAATTCAAACACAGTAGTTTTTGATGGAACCATGACTGTCACCGGCTCCATGGCATTCAACAATCTGACCTTTTATGACCCAACCGGCGGAGGCGATATCACGGTAACTATTGGTTCTTCCACCGTGCCTACGACTCTTACTGTTAACAATGCATTGACAATTACAGGCAGAGCCGGTGCGCGTTCTGTATATTTGGTTACCGGCAACACTGACACTAGTTTAAGTAACATTAATGCTCTTGGAGATGTCACTGTTGCGGACAGTACATATTTGAACGGCTCTGGCACCGGCAGTACTGCAGTCATCACATTCACCGGATCAGCAGTAAGTCAAACTTTCACTGGCAATGGGACGGCGTTGATGGTGCCGCTTGGCAAGATTGTTGTAAATAAATCTGACGGGACTCTCTACCTTGCTAGTGTCATAACTGTTTCATCGTGGGCATGGTCAGCAGGTACAGTAGACGCTGGCACCAGTACAATAGTATTTGGCACTGGAAGAGGTAAAACCGTAAATACTGATAGTATGGTGTTTAATGATGTTGTTTTTAACTCCGCTGGCGATTGGGGGGACACTGTCATAACTGGAACAATGCTAGTGGGTGGGAACTTTACACTTTCTGGTTATGTGTGGAATACATCTGGAGCTATCAGTGTGGCAGGAAACTTTACATGCAATACAACAAATTTTTTAGGTACGCAAAATTATACAGTCACACTGAATGGGACAGGGACACAAACTTTATCCAAAACTGCCAACTCCTTTACTTCAGGTGCGGTTACAATTAATAAATCTTCCGGGACCGTAGTTTTTAGTACCAACGGTGGGACACTTACAAACAACATTACTTTGTCAACGGACGCAACCGTGCAAGTGGATTCAACTAACACGTTTACGCTCTCCGGCATTATTTCTGGCGGGTATGCCTTGTCCAAGGCCGGAGATGGCACGCTCACACTGTCCGGCGCGAATACTTTCACCGGCGGGTTGACAATTAAAGCCGGCACGGTTTCACTAACAACCAGCACATCTGCCGGCGGAGGCACTGGCACGGGCACAATTACTCTCGGCAATTCTACCGCAAGTAGCGATGCGGTCACTCTTAAGGGTGATACTCGAACTTTTGCTAACCCAATTGTGCTGGCAGACATAGCCAATCACACGGGTACAATAACTATTAGTACTACTGGCAATGCAACTTTTAGTGGAGCCATTTCGGGGACTAATGATTTAACACTAACCGAGGTTAGCTCAAACGCGCTCACGCTTTCCAACGCATCAATCAACAACGCGGGCACCATAACAAATACCGGAGTAGGTACCGGAGTAACAACAATTTCTGGGGTCATGGGCGCTAGCGTTACTGGCGTTGTGCAAAACAGTGCCACATCTAATTTGAAATTTAGTGGCATCAACTCCAATTTTTCCGGAGGAGTAATAATAAAGGCGGGCACTCTCGTGCTTGGGAATAGTACTGCTTCTGCGGGCACGGGGACAATAACCATTGGAGACAGCACAGGAACCGCAAACGCTATTTTGCGTAACGACAACTCGATAACATATCCCAATACTATAACTGTGGCTACGGGCAGTAGCGGAACAGCAACTATTTCTTCTGCGGCGGCGGCTACATATAGTGGTGCAGTTACGCTGAATAAAAATCTTACACTTACAAATGCAACTGGCGGAGGGGATCTTGCGTTAAGCGGTGCCATTAGTGGGGCGGGAAATATTACTATTAGTTCAGTGGGCACAAAAACTGTTACACTTTCTAACGCCGTGGGTGGTATTAATAATACTGGTACTATAACTAATTCAGGCGCTGGTTCCGGTACAGTTACTATTAGCGGCATTATCGGCGCCGAGGTCACAGGCGTCATCCAAAACTCCGCGACGTCGCAACTGACTCTGTCGGGGAATAACACTTTTACCGGTAAGCTCTATATCATGAACGGAACAGTTTTGGGCTCAACCAACGCCACGGCTTTTGGCGCGAGCACGGCCGCTGATTCCATCACACTTGGTTGCAAAGCCGCAGATACGGCGACTTGTGGCTCTGCTAATGCAACACTCACGTCTTCTGGTTCTCTCACATTCGTAAATCCTATTACTGTGGCATCTGGCACAAGCGGAACCCTAAAGATTACTGGCCAGAATTTTAGTGTATATAGCGGAGCGATAGCATTAAGCAACAATTTAACCTTATCTAACGATGGTGTCGGTGGGACAACCAATTACTCCGGCGGTATTACTGGCACTGGCAATATTACGATTACAAAAGTTAACGGTTATATTAATTTAACAACCAATGCTGTAAATATGACCGGTACAATAACTCACACAGGCAGTAGTACCGGCGGCGACAGTATCGCTGCAGTAATTGGCACCAACGTCACTGGTGTTACACAAAACTCGGCGACAGATTCTTTAACTCTCTCGGGCGTCAACACCTACACCGGGCCGATAACTAACTCGGCGGGAACTTTGAACCTCACTCAGACGACCGCTTATAGCACAATGACTTTGGCTGGTGACTCCACGACAAAACTCACAATAGACAAAATACTTACTTTGACCAGTTTGGTTTCAACTGGAACTGCTGGGCACTTGGCCAACTTGCAGGCCAGTGCAACAGGCCACGCTCACGTTACTACGGCTTCGGCGCAAATTGCCACTGACTACCTGGCTGTAACAGATATTGTTGCTGATCAGGCCAACACATGGTTCTACGGAGCCAATGGCACGGCCTCCGGTACAACAACCAACTGGGGCTCTGTTCCCGACACAACTCCGCCAACGCAGTCGGCTTGGAGTCCAAAGAACAATGCGGCGATCACCACCGCCACCCCAACAATTACTTTAACTCTCAACGAAGCCGGCGACTGCCGACTCTCACTGCTTGATGACAGTTATGACTTGGCCAGCGATGATACAGATTGTACTGGTGACGGCACAACCTCAATCACCTGCGTTGCTCCAGACCTCGGAACTGACGGTGCAAAGACCGTGCACATTGCTTGTCAAGACTCACTCGGCAACAAAGACTCAAACTCCACCAACACCGACCTGACCTACAACAAGATTACAACAACGGGCACTTTGCGCTATTGGATTGACACCGACGGCGGTAACTGGAACGACATCGCTAACTGGTCAACCACGAGTGGTGGTGCGGGCGGTTCGTCTGTTCCGGTCTCCACTAGTGACGCCATTTTTGACGGCAACGGCAATGGAGATTGCACAGTTGACGCAACGGTCAATGTAAAAGGATTATTCATGGCCGGTTACTCGGGCACAATCACACAGGGCGCTTACACAGTTACTGTCGGGACTGATGGAATGTCAATCGGCTCGGGTACTTTAAACGGCAGTGCCAGCGCCGTAACATTGAGTGGTGCGTTTACTATGACGGGTGGTACATGGACACTTGGGGCGCAGACGGTAACTGTTGCCGGTAGTGCTTGGACATATGTAGGAGGGACACTGGATGCGACAACGAATGGGAGTACGGTGAAGTTTACGACCACCTCGACCATTCTTGGTTCAATGACGTTTGGTGGTTTGGAATTTAATGCTGCTGTTACTAATCAAACTAATACTATTGGCTCGGCTTCTGTGCCAACTACTTTAACGGTAAATGGGACACTAACGTCGAGTGGCGGCAGTTCTCGTACTGTAATTTTGAACACCGGCAACACTGACACAGCTCTTAGTAACATCAATGCTAAAGGAAATATTACTGTTACCAATACTTCTAATAACAATGGTGGTGGCTCAGCTATAATTACTATCAATGGTACCGAAGATCAAACTTTGACTGGTAGTGGGGTAATCAATCAAGGTAAATTACCTAACATTGTTATCAACCGTACCAGTGAAACTGCCGGCAAAAAGTTGTTTCTCAAAAGTACGATTTCTGTGGCGGGTAATTGGACATATACAGCAGGAACGGTGGACACGATAGCAAACGCAAATACTGTGGTGTTTACTTATACATCAACTATTCTCGGCTCAATGACTTTCAATGATCTTGAATTTTTTGCAGCCGTTTCTGGTCAAACTAATACTATCGGTTCTCCTACCATACCAACAACTTTAACGGTGAACGGGATATTGACATTAAGCGGCCCTATCCGTGCCTTAATACTTAACACTGGAAATACTGATACGGCTATAAGTAACATTGACGCTAAGGGTAATATAATTATTACACTCGTAAATTCTGACGGCGGAGGTTCTGCCATTATTACAATCAATGGCACCGAAGATCAAACTTTGACTGGAAGTGGTACGGCAAGCCAAGGTGATCTTCCTAACGTCACTATCGCGAAAGATACGGGCACTCTTACTCTTGCGAGTGTGATTTCGGTGGCAGGTGCGTGGACATACACTTCCGGCACAGTGGATGCCACGACTAACGATTCCACAGTGGTGCTATATGGAACAAAAAATTTGGATGGGCAGGGGACTAGCGCTACGATGAGTTTTGATAATTTGCAAATTGGGGATGCGTCAAATGCCGCAAGCATTACGCTCGCCGGCGACCTGAGCGTGGCAGGGAATTTGAATATTAGCACCAGCAGAACACTCAACACCTCCGCGTCCAACTACGCAGTCAATGTTGGCGGAAACTGGACAAGGTCTGGAACTTTCACCGGCAACAACAGCACAGTCACGCTCACCAGCGGTACTCACACAGTGACTGGTGCTAACACTTTTTACGGCTTAACGCTTGATGCGCCCAATACAATTACTTTTCCGTCGGCAACCACGCAAACCATTTCAAACGCAATGTCTTGCACAGGAACCGCAGGAAACATAATTACCATAAACGCCTCAACGCCGACAAGCGCCGCAACTTTGTCAAAAGCATCGGGAACAGTTACTTGCGACTATTTATCTTTAACCGATTCAACCGCCACAGGCGGAGCAACTTGGAACGCCGGATATTATTCAACCAGCGTGTCTAACAATACCGGCTGGACGGGTTTTAACGTTGCGCCCAACGCGCCGACTTTGGTTTCTCCCGCCACCGCCAGCTACACTACAGACAACACACCAACACTCTCCGCCATATACTCCGACCCTGACGCCAATGACGTCGGCTCCGTCAATTACCGCATCTCTACCGGCACAACCACTGACTGTACCAACAACACCAGTGTTATTGCTTGGGGAGCTTCATCTGAAACTGCCAGCAACGATGTGGCTACTACTTGGGCGCCAGGTTCATCAATTGGCAGCGACGCTACTTACTCTTGGTGTGCCCAAAATAACGACGGAGTCGCCACCTCCGCCTGGACCGCAATGGGCTCGTTTATTCTTGATACCGCCAATCCCACGGCCACAATCACCGGCCCAACCGACTCAACTTACTACACCAATACGTCGGTCAGCTTCTCGGCTTCAGGAAGCGACACTAACCTCGGCTCACTGGTGCCAAACTTGGACAGTTCACTCGGTGGTTGGTGGACAATGGATGAAGTGGACGGTGCGGGAAATCCACTTAGCCACACAGGCGCCAATAACGGAGGGAAACAAGGCAATGCCGCGCAAACTGCGGCTAACGGAGGTCGGTACAACAAGGGATTTGCTTTCGATGGAACCGGCGATTACATTAATATAGCAGACAGTCCGTCATTGGAGTCACAAAGTTTTAGTATTTTTGCTTGGGTAAATACAAACAGTGTTGCTGACGGCGGAGCTATTTTTGGAAAAAATCTAGCATATGAATTTTTCAAAAACGGCCAACAGCTTAAAGCCGGGTTTTGGAACGGTTCCGCTTGGACATATTGCAATACAGGTAATACCGTGACGGCAACGGGAACTTGGTATTTTGTGGGGCTAACTTACGACGGAACCAACTGCGCTTTTTATAATAATAACAATACGGTCTCAGTATTTGGAAATCCAAAATCAGTTTCAATCTCAGACAATGCAAATGACGTTGTGATCGGACAACATATCCAAGATGATACCGATTGGAACGGTTCCATGGACGATGTGATGTATTTTAGCCGCGTGGTTACGTCAGATGAGAGGACGGCGCTTTACAACGGCACAGCCATCAGCCACAGCTCAACTTTGTCGGAAGCCAGCCACACCTATAAAGTGTACGCAGAGGACTTGGCAGGCAATGTCGGAGTCTCTACTACCAATACTTTCACCGTTGACGCCACTGCTCCCGCGGGAGGGAGTGTCAGCTACACCAACGGATATTTCACCTCAGCCAGCGTGTCAATAACATACTCCACGGGAACTGACTCGGGCTCCGGACTCGCCACTGCCACGGGCAAACTCCAGCGGGCAGTGGCCGACTTGGCAGCAGGAGTTTGCGACACATTCGGCTCTTTCTCCGATCTAGTTACAGAATACGATGGCTCGTATTCAGATGCCGCAGTGACAACAGGTCATTGCTACAAGTACCGATATTTAATCCAGGACAATGCCACTAACCAGGCAACATACACTTCGGATAATGTGGCGAAGGTTGATGTGGACGCGCCGATTACCTCAGCTGATGGAAGCGGGTATACTTTTGGTGAATGGACGAATGAAAGCAGCGTTTCAGTCACGTTAACTTGTTTGGACAATTCTGGCTCCGGTTGTGTGGCGACATATTATTGTACAGACGCTTTAAATACCTGCACCCCGATAACAGTCTACGGAAGTCCGGTTTCTGTTGCGACGGCGGGCAACTCCTACATCCGCTATTATTCAACGGATGCCGCAAGCAGCGCCGAGACGCCATCAAAGAGCCAGACAATTAAGATAGATGCATCCGGCCCAAGCGTCAACGCAGGGGACGATAAAGTCAGGAACACCCAATTTACTCAAACCGGCTCAGCTGACGACGCAGGCGGATCTGGGGTCGCATCATATTTATGGTCAAAGGTGTCGGGCCCTGGCACAGTAACTTTTGGCTCAGCGACCTTAGCAGAAACAACAGTTTCTGTTTCAGTCGGCGGAGATTATGTAATCCGCCTGACTGCTACAGACAACGCTGGCAATCCTGCCTCAGATGATTTTAGCCTTGAGTGGAGCACCTATCCGGTTTTAGCCGAAGTCACTGCGGTTACCAGCCCTTCTTCCGATAGCAACCCAACATATACTTTCAGTTCCACTAAGGCAGGGAGCATAACATACGGCGGGTCATGCTCTTCTACAACAACAAGCGCCTCAGTTGGGAACAACACGATTGCCTTCAATACGCTTACAAATGGATCTTACTCAAATTGCACTATTGTTGTAACGGACGGCGACGGATACGCCTCCTCCCCACTTGCAATAACTTCTTTTGCGGTCGCTGCTGGAATCCAAGATGGTTCAGGTAGCATATCTAGCGGCAGTAACGACAGCTATACGCCGCCAGCCTTACCCGAAGCGCTTCAGGCTCCGCAGGCTTCTCCGATAGATATAATAGCTGAGCAATTAAATAACGTGGCGGTGCAAGTAGAAAATATTCTAAATCCAGCCGGCGCGCAGCCGCAAATTCAATATCCTCCTATTTCCGTATCAGTTCCTAAAGAAGCACCTCCAGCGCTAAGGGGCCTGGAGATTATGAGCGTAAACCCGCTAGGTAAATTCTCATTGGCTCCTATCGGAACCAGCGTCAGTTTCTTTGCGGACAAGTTAAGCCCGCTTAAAGAAACCCTGGATGCTTTAGGAATCAATGCAGACAAATTGTCGGATGTTAAGAAATTAAGCCAAGCAGAACTATATCTGCCTGGCTTGACCCAGACGGTTCTTTCTCCAGAAGAGGTATTGAAAGCGAATATCTTGGCAACTGGCAACGAGCCTCCAGCCGTTGATATTGCTCCAGGAAATCAAACAGGGTTGATAAAGCCCGATAGCTTGCAGGCAAGCGCATTTGCAGCAGTGCAGGGAGTTCCTTTGGCTCAACTAAGTTCAGAAGCGCTAGATAAAATGCCAACTGACCTTATCTTTGCAAGAACGTCAGGCGGCTTGATTGATATAAGCTCTGCTCTTGTCGTGGATGGCCAGGGAAATGCCGGGCAGAGAATTACAGCCATATCCGGCAAGCCCCTAGACCTGATTATAAGGCCAGATAGTCCTGCGAGCAGAGTAACGGGCCTCATAACCCTAAAAACTCTACAGAATGCAGAAGCTGAGCCAAAGAATAAAGGTATTGCTTCAAGGCTGCTTACAGCCGCTTTAACGGCTGCAAATCCTGCGTCAGCAGAAAGAAGCTCTGCGTCAAGCGGATTGCTTTTGCAGAAGTTTGATTACGCGGAAGTAAGACCCGGGGTTTTTAAGGCATCGATCAGCGCTCCGACAGCCGAAGGGCAGTATGAGGTTGTAACTGTGGTGGAGTATAAAGATCAATCGTTATCTCCTACAGAGACTCGGCTTACGGCAATCATTGACCCTGAGGGATACGTATATAGGCAAGTGGCCGATGGGAGGCTAAGAATCGAGAATGCGGAGGTTTCAATATATTGGTTAAATCCCGAGACAAAAAAATACGAACTCTGGCAGGCCGAAAAGTTCCTGCAGAAGAATCCTATTTTAACTAATGATACGGGAAAATATTCATTTCTGGTCCCGCAGGGAACATATTATTTAGCCGTGTCCGCAACCACGTACTCTGATTTTAAGAGCGATCCTTTTGTTGTAAATCAGGACAACGGCGTAAAGATGGATATTGAATTAAAAAAGAAAACTATTATGCCTGAGTGGTTCAACTGGGAAATGGCGATTACCGCCCTGCTTTTGATAATCTTGATTTTCATCTGCATTTTTACATTTGCGTATATTAAAGGTCGAAATATTAATTTAAAGAAACGATAAAATGAATAAAAGAGTGATTCTTTTTTCCGTGATTAGCGCAGTTGCAGTGATTTCGCTGGCGCTCAATGGAGCCTTGGTATATCTTGTTGTGAAGAATTCACAGCTCTATCAGCAGGACCAGGTGAACAAGAAGGTTTTGGAGTTTAGAAATATGTTTACCGAAAGGGTTTTACTGTCGGGCAGGGAGATTGATTTTGACTCCCGACTTGAGTTGGAAACATTGGTGAGGAGTTTAAATGACCCTGAAATTTTCAGTCAGTGGCAGAAATTCACCGGTAGCCAAGATAAAGAGGAGGCTACTATTGAAGCCAAGAATCTGCTTCAGCTTCTGATAAATAAAACATCGCAATAGTCCTGCGCCTCTTGTTTCGTGGAGGAAACAGAAGGAGCAGGATTATTGCGGGGCGCCTAGGCGCAGTCCGTAAACTTGATAAATAAAATAATTAAATAATAAATGGGAAAAAAGCAACTTACGATTCTAATAGTGGCGGGCGCAGTAATCGCTATATTATGCGTAGCCTTGGCATATGTCTCTATATATAAGACAGGGCCCCAGGCAGTTGAGAGGGATACTATAAACAGCCTATCCTCAAAAGTATTTTCTTCAATCATCGCGTATGGGCAAGTCCAAGCAATAGAGGGAAGGAATGTGACAGTAAGTAACCTTGGAGATAATTTGACAATCTCGCTGATAGACAGCGCCCAAGTATATTTTTTTGAAGCAATTGGTGGCAGCGCTGCACCAGTCCAAAAGAAAGGTGCATTTGGAGATATTAAAGTTGGGGACAAGGTGAACATATCCGTAAGGGTATTGCCAGCAGGAGGACTAGAGGGGATGGTGGTTACAATTCTCCCTGCGCTTGCTAGTGACAAATAATAGGCGAGGAGAAAAATTAAGACTGCAGGGCGCGTCTAGTTTTAGTGCCCGCCTTGTCCTTGCGGCACTAAATTGTTAAAATTCAAATATCCGAGGAAAATTTACATGCTAGACCAAGACAATAGAAAAACAGAAGAAAACGATTCGAAAGAAAAAGTCCGCATCCCTGCTGAGTTGCAAAGGATTTTCATTTCTAAAAAACTTAAAAGAGAAGAGCTGTTCCTCTTTTCTTCTTTTTTGATCTTTATCTCTATCCTGACTTTCGGAGGCCAGGCAGGGCTTTTCGGCCAAGCAGTTCACAAGGCTCAGGTTTTAAAAGAATCCGCAATAAAGCAGGGAAGAGTCGTCGCCGGAGAGTCAGTAACATGGACGAAAGTCGTTTCACTTTCTGCCGTCAACTCCCAGACAAAGTATGTCCAGCTTCCTGAGCTTGCTCAGAATGTCCAAATAGAAACTGGGGCAATGGCAGAGGAAGCTTTTTTGAGGCAGGACGCAATACTGAGTTTTGAGGAAAAATTCCAATTTGCAAAAGCAGGGGCCACAAAGCCGCAAGAAAGTAGGGAATCTACCCTCGCTGGAATTTTGAACTCGCTTACCAGCGGATTGGGCTCTACAGTCGGCGCCTTAACCCAGGATTCGGGGCAGGAGATTGTTGAAGCGCCAAAGTTTAAGTTTCTTGATCTTTACAGCGCCGCCAGTGTCGCGCGCGGGGACCTAATTACCGTCCAATATGCGACCCCTGGTCCTGAGTTAAAAGAGGATGCAATAGCCGGAGGGAAAAGGATGACTGTTTTTGATGAAAACAAGATAGGATATCGGAATGTTATTGTTTTTACTCAGCTGGACAAAAGCGTTTCTTTTGAAGATTTGAGCAATCTTAAGCTGTTTCAGATTACCGGTGGCCAAAAGCAGCTAGATTTTGAGCCCATATTTGCACCGGATGGAAGGATATATGCCATTCAATGGACAATCCCCTTCCTATCTGGGGAAAAGTATGAGGCGGCATACGTCAGGAATATGATTCCATTTGATATTAAATTGCTTCG
>Ga0172380_10004590_pt1 | contig 17589 bp, 19 predicted proteins | sample Leawe162metaG_FD_119747 | JGI IMG/M metagenome (GOLD analysis project Ga0172380, IMG submission 119747) | Leachate microbial communities from a municipal landfill in Southern Ontario, Canada - Leachate well 162 metaG | ecosystem: Engineered > Solid waste > Landfill > Unclassified | place... | reverse complement strand
TGGACGGCGAGCCGCCCCCTCCGATGACCCCGCCCGCGATCAACCCAAACTGAGCCGCCGCAATCCCGTGCCCGATGGCCACAGGGATGAATGCCGGATTGACAAAGGAGAGCGCCGTGGCGGCGATGGCAGCGGCGGCATTGAAGGCCGCGTCCCACTTGGCCCGCGTCTTGACATTGTCCGTATACGCGGACACCAGCGCGGACCCGAGGCCCACACCCGCCGAGAGGGCGGAGCTGACCTCCTCCTGGCTGTTGGCCATCCCCTTGTTGTTGACCGCGACCTTGGCGAGGGCCGTGGCCATCACCCCCGCCGCCTGAGCCCCCATCTGGAATGCCTTGGCCTGACGCTCGGCCGAAGCGGAGGCCCGGTCCATCTCATCCGCGAGGGCCTCATTCTGAGCGGTGAGGTTCTTCTTGGTGGCCTCGTCCAGCTTGCCTAGCTCGTCCAACCCCTCCATATACTTGGTGTTGGCGTCAATCCTGGCCGTCCAGCCCTCCATGTCTTGGGCCAGCGCCTCCGAGGCGAGGCTCCCGAAGTTGGACGTGACGGATTCCCACTGCGCAGCGGTGGCGTCGATGAGGCTGAGGGTCATGTCCCTCCGGGCGGATTGAGCTTGGTAGAGCTTGGTCTCAAACTCATACTCAATCTTCTGAAGCTCCAGGCGCTCCGTCGCTGCTCTCAGTTGGTCGTCTTCGATGGTGCGCAGGCGCTCATTCAGCTCCAGCACCTTCGCTTGCCTCTCGAGCCCGGCGGCTGCCTCTGCGTCGCCCTCGCCCCCTCTCGACGAGATGGCGCTGGCCTGGAACTCAAGTGCAGCCTTTTGGAGGGCCACATAGTTTGCCCGCGCCGCCGCCCCCGCCTCAAGGGCCGAGGCTGTCTGAGCATCCGTGATAGCCTTGAGCTTCTCAGCCGCCTCCAGCTCCGCTTGACGGTAGCTGAGGCTGAGGGAGAGCCCCTTCAATCCCTTGTCCTTGACGCCCAGCAGGGAGTGCTCAGTCTCTAGGATTGCCTTCGACCGCTCCAGCTCGATGGCCAACGGCTCGTTGCGGGCCGCGCGGGCCTCCACGATCATGAGCTCCAACTTCAACAGCTGGGCTTGCCTCCGCTCCTCCTCCAGCTGCTCATCCTTGGCCCTCTTGGCCCTGCCGCCCTTCTTGTCTTCCGCATCCTTGAGCTTCTTCTCTTGTTCAGTCAACACCTTGGAAGCGGTGTCCGCAGTCTTCTTGATGCTCTCCGTGGTGGCCTTCAGCTCCTCATCCGCCTCCCCGAAGGCCCGCACGAAGTTGCCGGCGATGCCCACCAGCTGTTCTGCGCCCTCGTCACTGGCGACGATGAGCTTGTCCAACCCGTCTAGGGCAGCAGCCTTGGCCCCCTTGTTGGTGGCCTCCAACCCGAGGCGCATGTCTTCCAGGGCCTGTGGGACCTCCCCCCCCGCGCTCTCAATCAAGAACTCAAGCCCGGAAACCATCTTCTCCAGGGCCCCCGTGGCGAGGGCGAACTGGGCGGTGATCCATACCTGAGCCGCTCGACCTACGATCTCCACGCTCTTGGCTGCGAAACCCAGGACGCCTAACAGACCGTCCAAGTACTCCTTGAAGCGGGCCACGGTCTCCGCGTTCTCTGAGATCCAATCCGCACTGTCTCGGAGCGCCCCGATGAAATCCCCCGCAATGGTTTTGGCCGCACCAACCAAGTCGTCCCCGTACTCGTTGAGCAGGGAGTCCAACTTGGCCAGGGCATCCCGCTTGGCGTCGTACGCAAGCTGGCCAATCCCGGTTTTGTCGATGAGCTTACCAAGGCTCGTGAGCACCTTGTTCTGAGCCTTCTCGGCGCGCTCTGCGGCATCTGAGATGGAGCCCAAGGATGAGGCAGACCGCCCCGTCCTCTTGACCTGCTCATCCCACTTGGAGAGGGAGGTGTCCAGCACGGCCACCACCCCCTCGTAGATGGCCTTGCCATTCTCCCAAGCCATACCCAACAGCTCAGTCCCATTCCGAGCGATGGCGAGGGCCTTGTCCAACTTGCTGAGACCTTGAGACGCTTGGTCTTGGGCCTTGGCATTCTCCTCGGTGGCCTCCGTGGACGCCTCCTGCTGACCCACCAGCTTCTCAAGGAGGGCGGTCATCTTGGTGACGCTGGCACTGAGCTTGTCTACGGCCTCAAACTGTAGGGGAATCGTTTCTTCAGCCACGCTCGTACCTCACATCAGGCCCATGGACTTCATGAAGTCCAGTTGTTCTTTCTTGTCTCGTTCCCGGCGGGCCTTTTGAGCCTCAGCCCAAACCTCTGCCTCCACCGCATCAAGCAAGTCGGGGGTGCCCAAATGAATAGGCACCCCCGCCCGCTTGTAAAAAAGCACGTACCTGTTCCACAGGTCCACGCACCAATCGGGATGGCCGTCCCACCGGCAAGAGATGCCGGGGGGATTGGTCACTCCGGCGTGGGTGCAGGCGGGGCATCCACAGTGGCCGTGGTTGTAGACGGCGTCGACGTAGTCACGGAGGGCTTTTTTTTAGCCCCAGTCAACCGCCCCGCCAAGCTCAGGTCCACAATGGCGTCCATGACGGACCCCACCGGCAGGCTCAGCATGAAGCCCTCCTTCTCAGTGTGGCTCAAGTCAGACCACTCCAAGGCTTGACCATCCTCATCAAACAACCCGGTCACGCTGTGGACGAGGGTCAGCAGACTCACAGCCCCAGCCGCATACTCCTCGAACCCAAGCGAGTCCTGATTCGGGTTCAGCCCCCGCCTCATGCTCATGAGGGTGCTGGACAAGTTGAGCTGCTGGGGAGTGTTGGGGCGGTGGAAGAAGATCTCCACCGGGACCAACCCTTGGCTCTCCATCTCACCCTCCCCCTCCCCCTCCCCCTCGGAGAAGTTATGACGGTCAAGGTCGAGGGTGATGTTGATGAGGTCGGGGCGCTTGCGATGGATGATGAACTTGTTGCTCATGATGATGCTCCTCTTCATGGCGGTGTTTGCGGCGAGAGCCCCGCCCTCGGGAGTGAACCTGAGGGCGGGATGGGATTGGATCAGGTGCAGACGATGCTCACCTCGTCGTCGCCCGTGGTACCCCTGTTGAGATAAAAGGGCACGTCGAACTTCCACACTCCCTCGGCGGAACCGGCAGGCTGACCGAACTGGAAGTTGGGGGCGTTGATGGTGATGGTGTCCGTGCCGTTGCTGAGCACCGCCGACATCACGACCATCGTGCCCGCCTGCCACTTGGTGATCAGGTCCTGGAGGGCGGTCTTGCCGTCCAGCAGGCGGAAGCTCCCGCCCATGCGCCCACCCGAGGTGCCGCGCGTGAGCAGCACCCTCGACAAGGTGCCCTGCGAGGCCTCCCCAGCCCGAACCTCCGTGAGGGTCCAGTTGCTGTTGAGCTCCAACGACTCCACCGGGTAGTTCGTGCCCCCGCAGGTGAAGACGATCCGCTGGACGATCATGCACGTGGCCCCCACATACGTGGAGGGCGCCGTGGGGGAAGCCACCGTCGCGTTGGGCCACGGGGTGTACAGGGCCATGCCAGTGCCGCTGATGACGGCCTCCTCGCCCACGGTCATGCGGATGCCCACATTCCCACGGTAGCCGCGCGCCTTGAGCAGGTACGAGGCCGACTCCTCAAGCTGGCGCAGGTACTGCCAGATCGTGGCGCTCGGAGTGTCCGTCATGTCGTTCTGGGTGTTGGGCTTGTAGGTGACGCTCGTCACGGCGACGGTGGTCTTCTTGAACCCGGAGGCCAGCATGAGGGCGTCCCAAGCGGGGGCGGTGCCCGCCGCGCCGGTCTTGCCCGTGAAGGGCATCTCCCAGCTCACGTCATTGTGGCTCTTCAAGAAGCAGGACTTCTCGCCGGAGGCCGTGAAGGTGAGGCGGGGGCTCTCAATCTGGTTGAGGATGGGATTGATGCTGCACGAGCGGAAGGCTTGGTACGCGGCGGGAGGGCCGGGGGCGATGACATCGGTGCCGTAGACGGCCTCCGAGAGGACGCCGACCAGCTGGCGATCTGCGGATGTGAGGCTCATAGCGGGGTCTCCTTCTAGGGGTCTGAGCTACCAGGTTCAGGGCAGCGGGGTGTACGTGGGCTGAGGCACCAGGACGTCTTGAGTGACCTTGATCTCCAGGACAGCCCTGCCAGACAAGTCGCCATTATTGATGGGCTGATAATCCGCATAATGCGTCAGGACCACCAGGTCGTGGATGTTGTCCTCGTCAATCGCATACTTGGCCAACGCCATCATGAGGGCACCTCGCAGCCTGTCAGCTGTTTGGTAGATGACCTCCGTGGGGGACAACTCATAACCGTCCTGCGTGACGGGTTCGTGTCCAGCTAATCTGCGAAATAAAAGGACCACCTTGAACTCACTCTGGTCCAAGCGGGCGTGCTCCGAGGAGGTGCCTGTGCGGGGGCTCATGAGCTGGGAGGGGCTGTTGGGGTAGACGAACACCCCGCACCCCGCACCCATCAGGATGCGTTGGACGTCCTCCTGGGTGCCCAGCTGGACGTAGCCCTCGGGCGGGGGCACGGGCAGGTCGAAGGGCAAGTCGTTGATGGCCACGGCCTCCAAGGGCAAGCCATACCTCAGCGCGGCGATGAGCCTGCGGAGGGCCCTCCTGGGGGCTTCCTGAGCCAAGATATACGGCATGATCAACCTCGGGTGGACACGGGCAGGCCCAACTCTTGGACCCTCTTCATGAAGGTGGACTTCACAGCGAGCGCGACCCCCCTCGTGAGGGTCCCCGAGCGCGTGTTGAAGATTGGGCGGGCGGGTTGGGACTCTCCAAACTGGTTGCGGCCCCCCTTCTCGATGTCCGCCAAATACGGAATGGTGATGTTCAGGGAGGCCCCCCGCCCCGTGTTGGACCATTCGTGGTCAGGGTGACTGGGATTGGTGAGCGCAGGGATCAGCCGCTCCTCCGCACGGGTCCACCTCAGAGGGCTGAGGGGAGCCCCAAGGGCCGCCTTATATGCGGCATACTTGGGCTCTGACTCATACCCAGCCCAAGGCTGCCCCCCGAGGGCTCCCTTGCTGTCCACCTGAGCCCGCGTCCAAGTGAGGACGGCCTCGTGCGTGGCGGGATCCTGAACAACCCTCGGGAGGTTGAGGAGCTGGAGCCCTTTCATGCGGCGAACAAGCTCCTGGAGCTTCATCATCAACCTCGGACGGGATTGATCCTCGTCAAGAACTGGGTGGCGGGGTGGTCGTCCTTCAGGATGTGAACATCCCCATGGCGGAAGGTGAGGTCCCCCACGATGAGGTCCCCATGTGAGAGCCACGCCCATTCACTTCCAGCGGTAGGCGCCGGTGCGCCACTGGCTGCGCTCTGCTCCACGGACGTCACGGGGGATGTTGGACTTGGTTGTGAGGGCTGTTTCGGCATCTTGGGCGGCTCCCATGGCTTGTGGCTCCTTGCGGAGGATGGTCAGCAAGCTGGTCCACTCCCGCAATCGGCGCTCTATTTGGTCAGGCCCAGCCCCAATCCGCTCCAAGCTATACGCCGAAGCGTATGTGAGGATGGCGTCTCGGGCGAGCTGGGAGCTGTTTGAGTCGAGGGTGTCAGGGCTCATGCCATGGCGCTCCAACTGAGCATTCACCACGCCTGAGGCCCGGTCGATGAAGTTCTGGACTTGGCTGAGGTTGAGCCCCGCCGAGGTGGAGGTCACGTGCCGAGTGTCGGCAGGCAGGGTGTCCAGCACGTCGCTGGGCTCCACTCCGTGGGTATAGACGCTCATGATCAACCTCTTGAAGTTAGGGTCAGGGCACTTTTGAAAAGAGCCCCAATCCTGGGTTGAGCAGGATTGGGGCTCCGGGCCGGGATCAAGGTTCTGGGAGCATCTCCATCACCTTCACCCCGGATTGGGATCAGGCGAGGATGTTGGTGAAGGTACCAACCGACTCCGCGTAGGGCGTCTTGAACACGCTCGTCTGCAGGGCGCGGTACTTGGTCACGCGGGCGTCCTCGCACTCGTACTCATCGTACTGGAAGTCCTCGAACTTGAACATGCGGACCGCGCCGGGGCTCCACATAGCCGCGATGCCGTTGTGGAAGCGAGACAGCGCGGCGGGCAGGTTCGGGCTGCGCCCGTTCACGAACACCTTGCCCGCGATCCACACGTCCGTGAAGCCCAGCCCCAGGAGCTTCTCGATGAGCTGGGCATCCGTGAGGAACTCCGTGCCCGAGCCAGCGCTGGCCCCCGTGAACTTGGGGCTGCCCTTGAGCGCCTGAGCGACGTCACGACCGATGAAGAACTTGGTGGCGCCCGTCAGGAGCATCTTGTCAGAGATGTCCTTGATGGGGTCGTGGCTGGCACCCACGTAGTTGTTCCACTGAGCCGCCGCTGCCACCACCGTGTTGGTCGAGCCGGTGTTATCCGCCGACGACCCGCCCGCACGGAAGATGTTCATCAGCTCATCCTCCACATCCAGCTTCACCTGGAGTCCGGACTTGGTGCGCATCAGCTCCTCCAGCTGGCGATACATCTGAGTGGGGGAGCTGCGGCTCAGGGAAGTGAGGGGGTGGGCATAGCGGCGCTCGATCAGCTCCACGACCATCTGGTCGATCTTGCTGTTGCCCATGGGCGTGGGGGCACCGTGGGCGACACGAGCCGAGCGAACCCCATCCTTGACGGGGAGGTCACCATACTCAAGGGGGATGATGTCGGCCAGGATCTTGAGCCCCTCCACCTCGGAGATGTTCGCATCTCCCACGAGGGTCTCGGCGATGAAGCCGTCGAAGTTGGCCATGTGGCCGGAATCCTTGATCAGCTGATCAAGGAGGGACGTGACGATGGTAGTGGCACCGTTGAGACCAGGCATGTTCTTTACCTCTTATGGGATTGTCTGAGAGCCTCAGCGGCCCTAGCCTTGCTTGCGTTAAGTTGAATCCCGGATTGAAACTCAATCCAGGATTGGGGGGGTTGGTCAGGCCGTGACGACCGGGGCCAGTCGGACGCAGATGCGCCGATAAGCCGCCCGGCTCGAGATGACCGCTGCGCCCGGCTCGAGCATGGTGCCCACGACGTGGTCACCCGAGGCGACGATGATCGCGCGCCCGGAGGCGTTGGTCTGCGCGAGGGAGCCAATGGCGAGGGTGGCGTCATCCACCTCCACATCGCACTCGCCGCTCACGCACACGGAGACCAGCTTGCCAGCCTCGGCATCGTAGAGGGCCACGCCGAAGAAAGCCTCGCCAGCGGCGGTGCAGGGGGTGACGCTCGAGCCAGAGAGCTTGACAATCTGGCCCTTGCGGACGGCGACGACAGCGTTGATGCTGACGACAGAAGCGGGGGAATCGTAACCCATGACAGTTCACCTTCACGAGGGGGGAGGGCCGGGAAGGGCCCTTGTTGTTGTTCTAAAGCTGAGGCGGGGGAGAGGCCCGCTTCAAGCGTCACTCACTTGCCGAAGACCGCCTCAATAGCAGCCAGACCCACGAGGCCGCGAGCGTTGGCCTGATCCAGCCTGGCCTGATGGGTGTTGGCCTTCACGACCGGCTTGATGTTCGGCGCGTCATTGAGGCGCACGCCCTTCTTGGGGGGGTTCTTGGCCACGCGGAGGACCTTCTCGGCGAGGTCCAGGCCGATCTTGCGCTTGAGCAAGTCCTCCAGGATCTCATCCTCCGACATCTCGTACTTGTCCATATCCAGGCCCATCTTCAAGTCCTCCTCGGGGGACAGGGGGCCGGGGCCGCTCATGAGGTCATCGCCAGCGGCGATCTCCTCGGGGGCCGCCGCCGAGGCCGCCAGGGCCTCCAGCTGGGCTGCCATCGACGGGAGGGCGGTCTCGATGGCCAGCATGCGATCGATGATCTGCTGGAGCAGGATGACGATCTCTTCGTTACCCATGATCTTGCTTCCTTGAGTCAAGGCGTCGCTGAGTCGCAGCGACACGGTGTCTTGGATGGCCCCGATGTTCTTCAAGCGGGGGGTCTCCGTGATGGACAATTCCTGGATCATGGGCGAGTACTCGCGGCCATGACTGTCGAGGTAAGTGGACAGGGTGCCTATGCTCACATGAGCGGTCTCCCCGGATTGGATGTTCCCCCAAACACCCTCAAGCCAATCCACCAACAAGTAGACCCCATAAGTGGAGTCTTCCCGAGAACCAGCCAGGCGGGCCTCCAAGAGGTCACCACCGCGCCATCCAGCCATCTGGTGTTCACGCAGGACTGGCGGATGATACGGTGTCATCCCTTTGGGGGTTTCTGCGGCCCAGTCCTGAATGGCGCGGTTGGTGTTCATGACCAACTTTGTCGCCCACGGTTCCTGGATGTTCGCTTCGGTATAAGCCTGAGCTTCGTCATCCCAGAACACGATGGGCTCGCCCACGGGGAGGGCGTACACCCAGGACTGTCCGCTCTGTTGAGCCTTCAATCCTGGGAGGTCTTGGAGTTGCTGGTCGAGTTTGATAGACATGTCGGTGTTCCGATTGGTCTTGATTACCGGATTGACGCCTCTTTCTTGTGGAGGCATCCCGGTACCATTCCTTTCCGCATTAACAACCTAACGCGGGTTGGGGTTTTTCAATCCCAAAAACACGCCAGGTTGGGGGTGGGTAAAAGTCCAAACCGCTCCTATTAGACTAATAGGAGCGGTTTGGTTTTGGGTCGGTTTGTTAACCCTCAGACAGGCTGTTGAAAACCGCCAGGCTCATACCCCCGATGAGGTCCCGACCCGTGACCGTGACCCCGCGCTTGAGCGCCGACTCGTAGACCGCCCGAGCGAGGTCCTTCCGCCCGATCTCAAACAGGACCCCAAGGACGTCGAACACGCCCACGGGCTCGCCCCCGAAGATGACCGGCTTGTCCGTGTTAGCAGACGGGACACCTCCCTCCCCCAAGAGGGCGACCCCCGCCTCGAAGACCAGGCGGGGGACCGTCAGGGCATAAGAGGGCACGTGCTTGGCCCAGCCCTCCCCGTAAATGCCGGAGAGCAACTCTCCAACACGCTCCGCGTGGGGGTCAACCTCATCCTCAAGCTCGCCCTCCTCTTGAGCGAGAGGGGCCTCTTGGTTGTCCTCGACCTCCCCCTCGACCTCCTCCTGGGGCTCATCCTCCTGCCCCACCTCCTCCTCAAACAGGTCGCTGAGCACGTCAGCCACGCTCTCATCAACCGCCGGGATCTCATCAACCTTCTTCTTGCTCACGTCAAACCTCTGATCTGTTGGGGTTCAGTTTGGGTCTAGTCCTTGGGTCTGACCAAGGCCACCGCCTAAGAGTTTTCTCCTTATAAAACAATAATACCCATGCTGGTGCCGTGCCAGCCCCACCCTGCCAAAACACCCTCCAAGAAGGTGAGCCAATATGGACCCGGATCAGTTCCCCATCCCATCCCCGTCGTCGTCCTCTTGGGCGGTCTTGACCCATGCCGTGACCCTCCTGTTGGGAGGTAGCGGCGGCACCGCAGCGTGGGCCTACTTGTCCCGCAGGCGTGAGACAGACAGCGAGCGTCAAGCCCGGTTTGAGACCCGGCAGGATGCCCGCATTGCGGCCCTTGAGACCAAGGATGACGCCAAGGACACCCACATCCTGGACCTCACCTCCCGCTTGGTCCGCACGGAGAGCCTGCTGGGGGCCGCCACTCACCGTCTGGATGAGAGCGATCGGGGGCGTGAAGCCATCCTCCTCCAGGTGGGCGCGCTCCAGGAGCAGAATAGGATTCTGATCGAGCGCAACCACTACCTTGAGGAGCAGAATCGGATTCTGCGGTTGAGGTTGGGATTGCCCGAGGAGTCAGAGGTGGACGTCGATGGCTGATACCGCCCTCACCATGGCCGACGTGGGGTGGACAATCCGACCTTACCAGCAGCGCTTCTTGGATGACGGGGCCAAGACGGTGGCCGTGGTCAAGGCTCGTCAGATTGGTATGAGTGAGGCCGCCGCCCTGCTGGCGGTGTTAGCGGTCCTGGCGTCCAAGACGGACGTGTGGCTGTTGGCCACCAACCTCTCAGGGGCGAAGGAGCTGCTGCGCAAGTGCTCCACTTGGCTCCATGCCCTGTCAGCCATGGACAAGTCCTTGGCCGGGGTGGTCGTGTCTGAGAGCACGGAGAGCATCACCCTCTCCAACGGGAGCCGCATCACGGCCCTCCCGTGCACCAGGGCTGCCGTGCGAGGCAAGACCGGCACCGTCATCTGGGATGAGGCCGCCTGGACCCCCGACGACCGGGAGATCTGGACGGCCATCGCCCCTATCATCACGTCCAATCCTAACTTGAGGATGATCCTCGTCAGCACGCCCAACGGGGATCAAGGCGTGTTCTCTGATGCGGTCCATGGGCGCCTGGACTCTGACCTCAACAAGTGGAGCGTGCACCATATAGACGTGGACATGGCGGTGAGGGAGGGCTTCAGCCCGGAGGTTTACTCCCTGAGGTCCAGCTACACCGCCGATGCTTGGGAGCAAGAGTTCAAGTGCTCGTTCCTCGCGGTGGCGGGCCGGTACTACCCGCCTGACCTCGTGAGCGCATGCCTCGCGGACGGGTTGGTGACCAAGAGTCCCCTGCTCAAGCGAGTGCTCAGCATTGACCTCGCGAGCAAGCAAGACAGCTCCGTGGCCCTCTACGTGGAGCACTACGAGGACGGCTCCGTGGACGTGGGGTTCCCCATCCAGTTGAGCACCTCCCTCCGGAGGGCGACCTACCCCCAGCAGCGTGAACAGATTCTGGGATTGGTAAATGGCGGATTGGAGGTGGACAAGATCATCGTAGACGCCGCCGGGCCGGGCGCAGGATTGGCCCAGCAGTTGACCGCCGACCTCGGGCGGGGTCTGGTCATAGAGCACACCTCCACCGCCACCTGGAAGGCTGAGGAGATCCCCGCCCTGAAGGCGGCCATGGAGGGTCGCAAGGTCCACCTGGCCAGGGACCCCTCCCTGATCCTCGCCTTCCAGGGGGTGAAGGAGACGCGCAGCTCGTCCAACAATATCCTCTATTCCTTGGCGCGGGATGACCACGGTCACTCCGACGCCTTCAGCGCCGCCCTCATGGGATTCTCCGTGTTCCGACCTCGTCTCAATCCCAGATTGGGCCAGATGGTGAGCCCTGCTGTTAACCAAACCAAACCAGCCACAGTGTTGACCTCCTCCAAGAGGAAGTCCCGCCACAGCTTCTCCGACATCTTCAAGGCACGATAATGAGCACTCAAAGCACTGACACCCGCCCCCTGCGTCAAACCAAGCGTGCTCGCCTGTTGTCCAAGAGGACCAAGGCGATTGCTGACAAGCTCCATCAGGTGCTCACCGCCCCCGACTTGGACCTACCTTCGTCGGGCGTCCCCCTGAGCGGATTGGACTACGCCAAGATGTCGGACTCGTACGACCTCCGGCTGGCAGAGTTGACCGAGAGCATCGGGGAGGACAACCTCACAGACCTGAGCCTGCGGCTCGGGGAGAGTCCCAGAGCGGGGTCCTCTGGCCTCACGGGCTACCGGGGCTCGGGCTACGCCACCAACCGGGACTTGGAGCGGGAGTTCCTCCCCAAGAGGGCCCGTGGGATTGGCCGCAACTTGGGATTGTTCCATCAAGCGTACTTGGAGTCCAGCGCCTATAACAAGAGCGTGTCCAAGATTGTCGAGGGCTTGACCACCTCGCACTGGTGGGTCAAGCCCGCTTGCGTGGACGAGTCCAATCCTGAGAGGGTGGAGCGGGCTCACCGTCAAGCCGCTGCCGTGCGGAAGGCGTTGTTCGCCCTGGAAGGTGGCTGGAGCAAGCACATCGGGGAGGCGCTCTACGGCATGCTGGTCCCAGGCTTCGCGCCCTTTGTGCGGGTGTACAATGAGCGGGGGCAACTCACCGCTCTGGACTTCAAGTTCCCGTCCATGGTCCAGCGCTGGTTGACGGATGAGCACGAGAACCGCATCCTTGGGATTGAGTTCGGCAATCCAGATGCGGCCTCCCGCTACACCATGTTGGCCCACGAGGTCATGCTCTATCAGTACCGCGCGGTGGGGAATGACTTTGAGGGCTTGAGCCCCATGAGGTCCGTGTACAAGTTCATCATGGCCCACGGGCTCTTCTCCCAGCTGGAGGGCGCGTCTGCCGAGAAGTATGGCGCCCCCCTCACCACCGTCGAGCGGCCCGCCGAAGGCTCAGACACGGGGGATGACGATCGGCTGGTGGAGGACATGGATGACATGATGGCGTGTGACAATCCGATCATCCTGCTGCCCAATGGGTATAAGGTCAACATCAGCTCCCCCAATGGGCAGATGCCGGACCTCGAGCCCGCCAAGCGCTACTGCGATGAGCAGGTGACCATGGCCCTCACCGCCGAGGGCTCCCTCATCGGGCTCAATGGCAAGGGGGCGTATAACCTCGCGGACGTGAAGGATGACCAGCAGCTGCGCACCCTCGCCTACTACGCCAAGCTCATCTGCGACGTGATCAACGGGCTCAATACCCCGTACACGGGCATCGTTCAAGACCTGGTTTTGGGATTGGAGGATCAGGACCTCAACTATCCCATCCAGCCGGGGGAGTGGCCCTCCCTTCAGTGGAGCCTCGCCCCTGACCAGGACGACAACCTGCTGGAGCGCGCCATGAACGCCTTCGAGCGGGGGGTCCTGACCAAGACCGAGGAGGATGAGAAGTGGTTGAGGGAGCAGCTCAAGCTCCCCAACCTAAACACCACCAAGGCCATCCAGATTGTGGCCTCTCAAGAAGGAGAATGATCATGCCTCCCAAGCCCAAAGGAACCTTCACCCCGCCCGCCGACCGCAAGCTGGGGGCGGGCAAAGCCATGGAGGCGGAGAGCCACGCTCGGAAGGTGATGTTCGCCACCTTCTATTCCGCCAATCCTCAATCCGCCATGGAGGCATACCACGCGGCGGGATACACCTCCGTCAACCCTTCCACGGCGCGGGCGGCCATTGGGCGGCTCTTGAAGGATGAGGTGGTGCTTCACGTCATCCACAATCAGGCGCTCCAACCTGCGATTGCGACAAGGGAGGAGCGCCAGATGTGGTGGACCAAGCTCATGCGTGGTCAGGTGCCAGGGGCCACCGTCGCCGAGGCACTGAGAGCAAGCGAGTTGCTCGGCAAGAGCCAAGGGGACTTCGTGCAGAGGGTGGAGATCACGGGGCGGGCGGACATGCTCCAGACCGTGAGAGGGTTGCTGGGCATCAAGGACCCGCCCCCCGCTCAGAGTCCAGGTAACAATTGACCAGCCGCCACGTCTCGCGCCAAGTGGCGGGATTGGCCAGGATCATGACCAGCAGCACCTTCCCGAAGATGGGCAACATCTCCATCTTCTCGAAGGTGCCGGGCTCCAGGCTCACGTAGAGGCGCTCCAGCTGGCGGACACCCCACGCCAGGAAGACGGTATAGGAATGGTTGGCGGCCACGGAGGCGACCAGCCAAGTGCGGTTTTGAGGATTGGGGTTGATCACAGGTTCCACTCAGGGTTGAAAGTAAAGAGGGCCATGGTTCACGCCGAACCATGGCCCTCTTTAATGCCCACCACCCACCGTGGGATCACCCCCTGCCCTCGGGGTGCTCAATCGTATCCGTGGGCAGGTGGAAGGAGATCTCAGGCCCCAACACGGCCCGCCCCTCCTCCCTGCGATCATAATCGCACATGGCCAACCCCCACGCGGCGAGCATGAGGTCATGAGCCTTGAGCACGTTCGCCGTCCCGAGGTTGTCATGGATCATACCGAGGGCCTCCTCCCTCAAGGAGCGGATGTCTCCCATGTTGACGGGGGCCTCCCCTTCGAGCATGGGCAGCAAGCCCCTCCCCGCGAGAACCTTGAGGGGGCCGCCCAACTGGAAGGCGGGGGTGCCGATGCTCTCCAGCAAGGCCCGCCCATACTTGACCTCCTCCAACTCGACCTTCTCATGATCCCCCGCCCGATCCCTCATGTGCCAGATGTCGGCCACGAGGTTCGTGCTCTTCACGCGGTGAGACCGGAGGCCCATCATAGGGTAAGGGTTTTGGGACCGGGTGTCCAGCTCCCCACCCTGCAAGGCGCGGCGGTGAGAGAACCGGACGCCTTGATCCTCATACCTCATCACGAGGGTCTTGAGGTAGTAATCCTTCCTGGCGAAGGAGAACCCCATGACCCACCCGTTGGTCACCAGGCAGGACCTCTGGGAGGCGTCATACTCCTGGAGGCAATCCTCTCGATTGCAGTTGCCCATATACGAGGGCATGTTCTGCATGTCCTCAAAGGAAATGACCGTGGCGAGGGCCCCCACCATGACCCGCATGGCGCTGTGGTGCTCTACCCGCCTCTCCAGCTCCAGGTCCGGATTCCAGAAGTCGTGGTCCCGCACGCCCAGACACGGGCAGGGCTTACCATTCCAAGAGAGGGGATAATGGAGGGTGGTCGTGGATTGGATTGCCATAGTCTTCAGCCTCATGTTCGGGTTCGGGTTGTGATATAGAGGACGGGCTTCATCAGGCGGTCGTGCCAGTGGGGACTATGTTCAAGTCATAGGTGTAGAGCTGGTAATCGAAGTTGTAGAGCTTCTTGTAGCGGGCCTGCTCCCTCTCAGCATACTTGAGGTCGAGGTAGACACCCGTGCCTAACTGCCCATTCAACTTTCTCCGAAGCGCGGCCTCAACCTGCTCGGGGGTCGGATCCTCGGTTTGGTAGTGAGGGGGGCGGTAGTAGATCTTGATGGTGGTCATGGTCGTCAAGCCTCATGTTCGGGGGGTTCGGGGAGGGGTCTTACGAGGAATAGTCCTTGACTTCATTTTTCCTGCGTATATAATAACGCTAGAGAAAAATGATTCCTCGTGAATCAGAACCTCACTCGAACACGAAGGTGAAGAACATGGACAGCCTGCCCCCGTCAATAATTGAGCAACTTGAAGCAGACCGCCAAGCATGCGGGTTGAGCTACACCGAGTTGGCCAAGCTGATACGCCACGTGGGCGACCTCCAGGGGACAGGGGTGAAGGTGAGTGACAACCACCTGGCAGCCGCGCTCCAAGGGCGGGGGCTGCTGTCCTGGGGACGCTTGACGACCCTACTCGATATCTTCGGATTGGAATTGATCGTGCGTCGTAAGAACAGCTGACACTCAATCCGCCCTTTCAAGGAATACGAACATGCGCAACCTTATCATCCTGATCCTGGCTTCCTCCATCTTGACCCCTGGCTGCGGGGACCTGCTTGCGGGGGGTTCCTCGGATTCCAACAAGCAGCAGCACACCAATCGGGTCTTCAAGCAAGCGGCTGTGAATGCCAGATTGAGCATCGGGAGGGCGCTGCTGGCTTCCCCCTCTGATGAGGACGGGCTGGTGGAGATGCCCATGAGCCCTACCATGTACAACCGGGTCACGTGTGAGATCGGGGGCCAGCGTTGGACCCAGTGCTATTCCACTTCCGAGGAATGCGGAGGGGGAGCCTTCCCCACGGCGTGCTTCAATATGGACGGGGGCATGAGGGCTTGTGTTCGAGGCTCAGGAGCGCTGGTGCCCGACCCCCTGGGGATGGGAGCCTCTTGCGTGGGCACCACCCTCGACGGGGCAGGATTGAACGGTGCTCCCATTGAGCTAGTGTACTGCGGGGCGCCCCTCCCCCCCGGACGTGCGATGGGGGCTTCCGTCACGTGTGATTGAGGTTTAGGTTGCTGACATGAGAAGAGCCCAGTGGGATTGACCACTGGGCTCTTTTTTTGCCTGTTGACCAACTATTTTTGCGGATTGGAATCTTTTCTTCGTGGGAATGGGTGAAAGGGTGTTTTTCCCCTTTATGCGCCGAGAGAGGGTGCTGAGAGAGCCCGTGGATGGCGCTCTCGGAGACCAAAAACAAGAGACCCCCCTACACTGTGAATGTAGGGGGGTCGGTAGCGAGTGGCGGATCAAGGCACCTCGCTATCCTCTCTCCTGAGGCACCTAATGAACGCGCATAACAAGATCCCGGTCGCATTCCTCTTCTTCCACACCAAGGCTTGGTTCGCGGGCACCCCATGCTCTGTGGGCACCAACGAGCCCCATTCCTACGATGAGCTGTTCGAGGGCGCCATCCGTGGGAAGGGGGCCGCCAGGTATCGCACTTACTTTGACTTCCGGGGTGAGGACATCAGCTACCTGGAGTCCAATGTCCACGGTGAGATCCTGGGGCGGGAGAACCACCGCAAGATGGTCGAGGACGGGCGGGTTGGCCCTGACGTGAAGTACGCTGGCGTGACCGCCCGTGGGGACTCCAAGAACAAGTATTCCGAGGAGTACGGGTTCCCGTCCTTGATCCTGGACCTGGACACCAACCCCAACCGTGATGAGGCGGGGGTTGTGTCAGACGTGAAGAAGGTCATCCGCTGGGCACACGCCGAGAAGGTGCCCGTCCAGGTGTTCAGCTCAGGCAAGAAGGGCTACCATGTTGAGATCCCGGCTTGGGCCCTCGGCAACCCTTCCCACGTCAGGTGTGCGGACGTGGTGAAGGTGTTGGTGGCTGGTTTGAGCCGCACAATCCTGGGCAAGGACGACGGCTTTGATCTCGCCCCGCTCCACCGAGGGGGTCTCATCCGACTTCAGAAGGTGAGCCGCGAGTCCAATCCCGAGGACGCCGCCCCCCGCTTCAAGACCCCCGTCGCGACGGGGTCTGAGGTTCGGGTGCCGAACCCGCTGTGCCACATCCGCCGCCCTTGGTTGAAGGCCATCCCTCCCGGAGAGCAGAATGCGCTGCTGGTGTCCCTTTGGGAGGCCGCTTGCTCTCGTGTTCGCAACACTCCTCACAACGAGGATGTGCTGGCCACGGTGGAGCCCCTTGAGGCCGGGCTCCCTCACTGGGAAGGCCCCCTCCCCACCGCTGGGAATTCGGATTGGGAGGGGATTGACGGGCTGCTCAAGGCCCTCAACGCCGATCCCTCTGCCTCGAAGACCGCCATCAGCTGCCCTAACCCGAACCACGCGGACAATTCCCCCTCGGCGGTTGTTTACCCGAGCGGCGTGGTTCACTGCTCTGCCTGCTCTCAAAGTTGGGCCCCCGCAATCGTGGCATCGTGGTTGGGCGTCAAGGGTGTTCGGAAGAGCAAGCGGGTTGCTGCCCCTAAGCCCTCGGTTCAAGAGGTCCAGCAGGGGGTTGCGGAGGGGAGGGCCCAGCTGTCCTCGTTGCTCTCCGGCATTGTGGCTTCCGATTGGTCCGACACCCTGGAGATCGTCCGTTGCCCGGTGGGGCTCGGCAAGAGCCACGGGTTGACTTCCGCCCTCATCAACTCGGGGAGGAAGGACGTGACCATCCTCACCGCCACCGAGGCGCTGGGCAATGAGTTCCGTGAGCGGCTGGCGGAGGAGGAGGCCGTCCAGAAGCAGAAGCCCTGGACCGCCGAGCCACGCTGCAACACCGTCGTCTTCAAGCATCGCGGTCAAGAGGCTGAGGGGCGGGTCCACCTGGAGAAGGCCGGGGACCTGGCCGAGCCGCGCCGGTTGGCGTGTGCCAAGTGCCCCCTGTTCAAGGAGTGCGCGTGGAGGGCTCAGGTGGCGGAGGTCAAGGCTCAATCCGAGGCTCAAGGGCTGGTGGTGGCAGCCACGGCCAACATCAGGAATCAGGGCTCCTTGAAGGGGGTGCTGGGCAACAACAAGCTGCTGATCGTGGACGAGGACGCCCTCACCAACATCTCGGTGGTGGAGTCCTTTGACCTGGACC
>Ga0172380_10004589_pt1 | contig 17589 bp, 11 predicted proteins | sample Leawe162metaG_FD_119747 | JGI IMG/M metagenome (GOLD analysis project Ga0172380, IMG submission 119747) | Leachate microbial communities from a municipal landfill in Southern Ontario, Canada - Leachate well 162 metaG | ecosystem: Engineered > Solid waste > Landfill > Unclassified | place... | reverse complement strand
TTCACCCGTTTGGTGAGAGCGCTACGGGCTGGATTGCACGGTTTTCCGGGCGCATGGCGGCGTTGCAACTACAAGAGAAGAGAATGGAACAACCATTCTTCGTCGTTGCGCCTCTTGTGCCCAAGCCGTAGGCTGTCGGGTATGCCCTGCACCCGGAAAACCGCACACTCCAGCCCGTTCAACTGAGCTTTCTAGGTTGAAAGGGGTGGAAGGCGCCGCCCGCGTTTTCTACTGTACGCAGGTAGGGAAGCGCATCGTAATGCTGCACAGCTTTATCAAAAAGACGCAGAAAACCCCGCCCAATGAGCGGAGGGTTGCCGAAACCCGTTTGAAGGAGATTAAAAATGTTGCCTGACGACACCCACGACAAAATGATTGCAAAATGGATGCAAAACCCCGCCATTCGGGCGGAGGTGGAGCGATTGGAGCGCGAGGAAATGCCGATGCTGGACGCTATCCTGGCGGCGCGCAAGGCCGCCGGCCTGACACAGGCGCAAGTGGCGGAGCGCATGGGCACCAAGGCGCCCGCCGTCGCCCGGTTGGAAAACGCGTTAATCACCGGTGCACCGTCGCCGTCTCTCGCCACGCTACGCAAATACGCGGCGGCGCTGGGTAAGAAGTTGGAAGTGCGGCTGACTTAGAGGCTTGAGCCGGGTGGATCGAAAGACCCATGCACGGTTCTTAGGGGGCTGGGCGCGGGTAACCGCGCCGGGCTACCCGGCAGGAACGAGGCGCATCGATCGCGATATTCCATGCCTTCCGCGATTGATGCGCCTCCTATCGTCGGCACATCCTACGGCCATGGCTGTTTGCGAGCGAATGACCACGCCGTAGGATGTGCCGGGGAACGAGGCGCATCGGTCGCGGTGTTCCATGCCCTCCGCGATTGATGCGCCTCCTGTCGTCGGCACATCCTACGGCCATGGCTGTTTGTGAGCGAATGACCACGCCGTGGGATGTGCCGAGGAACGAGGCGCATCTGTCGCGATATTCCATGCCCTCCGCGATTGATGCGCCTCCTATCGTCGGCACATCCTACGGCCATGGGTGTTACGAGCGAATGACCACGCCGTAGGATGCGCCGGGGAACAAGGCGCATCGGTCGCGATATTCCATGCCCTCCGCGATTGATACGCCTCCTATCGTCGGCACATCCTACGGCCATGGCTATTTGCGAGCGAATGACCACGCCGTAGGATGTGCCGAGGAACGAGGCGCATCGGTCGCGGTATTCCACGCCTCCCGCGATTGATGCGCTTCGTACCTCAGCACATCCTACGACCCTGCCCAGGCCGCGCGGATGCAAAAATCGCGCCGAAAAAGCCGCCTGCGGCGGCGGGGGAAGTCTCCCCCGCACCCCCTCCAGAGTCACAAGATCAGAGTATCGGAGTCCAGAGTGACGGAGGGCAGAGGAGCTAAACAGGGGAAGAACGCAACACCACACGAAAACCGAGATTGCCGCTACGGACGACGGGACGATTCCAGTTGCGAAAGGCACAGCGAGCGTAGTCAGGACGAGAGCCCCAACCACCGCCGCGCACGACCCTACCGCCATCAATACCTAATTCCTCGCGCCCGTCGCCAGGATCATAGGGGTATTCCTTATAAAGGCTGCGCGTCCACTCCCAGACATTGCCTGCCATATCCAGGCAGCCATAGGGGCTGGCGCCGTTCGGGAAAATACCGACAGGGGTGGTGTCGCCGAATCCCGATTCCCTTACATTGCAGCGCGCCGCATCGAACACCTCGCCCCACGGGTATTGGCGCGCATCGTCCGCGCCGCGCGCGGCCTTCTCCCACTGCGCCTCGCTAGGCAGCGCTACCGGCTTGCCTATGGCCTCGCCCAGCCAGCGGCAATAGGATTGCGCGTCATGCCAACTAGCACCAACCGCAGGATGGCTTTCCTTGCCGCGCGGCGGGCGCTTGCCGTTCCAATATTTTGGCGGCTCATACCCGCTTGCCTGCACGAACAGTTGATATTGCGCATTGGTGATAGTCACCCGCGAGATCGCATAATTCAGCAAAGTCACACGATGCGCCTCATAGGTTTCTCCCATGATGAACTCGCCTTGCGGGATGTTGACCCACTCCGGTTCGCCGTAGGGCAGGCTCCAAAAGCGGTTGCCGCCGATCTTGCCCAGTGCTTCGGCTGCCGCGATGCGCCGTTTGGTGGCGGTTGCGGCGCTGATGCCGCGCGTGATTGGCGTAATCAATGCGGCGAATCGCCCGCGCGCAACAGGCGCTTCCAATTCGCTTTGCAAACGGGTGCGCAGTTCGGTTTCCAGGTCGCCGACGATGCGGTTTGCGCCTGCGTCGCGCACGCATTCGGCGGCCAGCACCAGGTTGTGATGCGGCTCCGGCTCTTTCACGGCGGCGGCGATGGCGCGGATCAGGCGCGTGGTTTTTTCCTTGCTTTGCGTGCTGAGGCAGCCCGCTTCGAGCAGGATCACTTCGCGCCACCATTCGTGGGCGCTGCGTTGCAGGGTGTATGCCACGTAGTCGTCGCGCCCGGCGATGCACAGCGCCGCCAGATATTCCTGAAAGGTCAGGTGCGAGAAGGCGTAGCTGCCCTCGGCGCGGGCGATCAATAAGCCGGTGCGTTCCTGGATGACGTTAAGGAAGCGCGTCACCGTCGCTTCCAGTTCGCGCGGGTCGGTCACCGCATCGCCCAGTTGTTGCGCCAGGATTTCGCGCAAGGGTTCGGCGTCGATTTCCTTGATGTTCCGCTCGTGCATGGCAAGCGCCAGGTGTTGCAGCACCAGCCGCCGGTCGCTGATGTCGAACGGACGGTTGTTAAGGATTAACGATTCCTGCACGCCGCGCGCTTCGTCCCACTTGCCCAGCAGCACATCGACGGCTTCCTGGTAAAGTTCGGCGCGGCGATCCGGCAGTTTGACGCGGTCGCGGTGGATGAGCGCGATGACGGTGAGCATTAGCGGATTAATCGCCAGTTCGCGCACACGCTCGTTTTTTTCGATGGCGTCCAGCAGTTGCCGGGTTTGCTGCGCGGCGTAAGTTTCGGCGCTGTCGCCGACCCCTTTTTGCCCAATGGCTATCAGGCGATGCCATTGCGACAGGAAGGTTCTCACGTCCTCCAGCGTAAAATCGCGCACCGTGGCAACGGCGAAATTTTCGGTTAATTGCGCGGCATCCGTGTAGCCGACGATGCGGCTGGTGACGATATAGCGGCAAAGCGGATAAGCGCGGGCGAAGGCATCCACCAGTCGGGAGACGCGCCGCCGTAGCGTCGGATCCGCCACTTCGTCCAGCCCGTCGAGCATGACTACGGCGCGCCCGCTGTTCAACCATGTGTCGAAGAAATCGGCGGGGACTTCGATGCGCTCGTTTTTCAGGGTTTGCACCAGGAACTGCAACAGAATCGCGTGTCCCTCGGTGCCATCGTCATGGTGGCGGTGTTCCCTCAGGTAGCTGCCGATTTGGCGTAGCGCGAGGAGGATGGGCAGCGCGCCGCTCTCGTTGAGGCCAAGCTCTTCGCGGGTACGGCTTGCGCCATCGGCGAGGTCGCGCGCATACAGCAGCGCGAGGTAGCGCAGCAGCGTGGTTTTGCCGCTGCCGGGGTCGCCGAGCACGACCAGACGCCGGTGCTCCGCCAGCGCTGCGTCCACTGTGACGTGGGCGGTGTCGGCTTGCGCCATGGGGTCTTTTCCGCGATGCGCTTCGCCGGGCGCCAGCCGCGCTTCGCAGGCCAGCCAATCGGTTGCGGTGCGTTGCGCGTGGTGGCGCGTGGCGCGCAAGGTCACGTAGATACGGTCCAGTTCGATGCTGACCAGCTTGCCGCCGGAGCGGATGCCTTGCAATTGCAGGTAGCGGCACTGGCTTATCAAGTGTTGCAGGTAGCGCCCGAGCGCGCTTTGACGATCCACTGCGGTCATTGTGACGGGCGCATCTCCGATGACGATGGTGGCGCCTTGTTCGGCATAGATGATTTGCGCACCTTCGGAGGCGGTGATCTTTTGACCGGTGTCGATAGAGCCATTGTTGTCATGTTCGACGACAACGCCGCCCGCGCCGATTGCCTGCGCGTCTTGTCCTTGGGCAAGCGCGCCGTCGCCCGCCAATATCCCGCCCGTCGCCGCGTCGAACGTGGCTTGGTCGATTACGCCGTTTTTGAGCGCGGCCTGGAGTTGTTGGAGGGGCGTTGGCATGGTTATTCCCAGTTAATACCGTAGGCTGGGGTGAGGTACGAACCCCAGCATGACTGGGTGGATGAATCTGCTGGGGTTCGCATACTCACCCCAGCCTACGCTTGCTACCTTATTTTTAATCACAAACGCAACGGAGCCTATCAAACTATCCGTCTGATAGGCTCCGGCTTGTCGTCAGCCACCCGTTCTACACTTGGTGTTTCAACTGCTCCAGGATCGCCGGGTTTTCCAGGGTGGATATATCCTGGGTGATTTCCTCGCCCTTGGCGATGGCGCGCAGCAGACGCCGCATGATTTTGCCGGAGCGGGTTTTGGGCAGGTTGTCGCCGAAGCGGATTTCGTCGGGCTTGGCGATGGGGCCGATTTCCTTGGCGACCCAGTTGCGCAGTTCCTTGGCGATGGTTTTTGCTTCTTCGCCTTCGGGTCTATGGGCTTTCAGCACGACGAACGCGACTACTGCTTCGCCTTTGATGTCGTGCGGTTTGCCTACTACGGCGGCTTCCGCCACCAATGGGTTGGCCGCCAGCGCCGATTCGATTTCCATGGTGCCGAGGCGGTGGCCGGAGACGTTGAGCACGTCGTCGATGCGCCCCATGATCCAGAAGTAGCCGTCCAGATCGCGGTTGGCGCCGTCGCCGGCGAGATACAGTTTGCCGCCCAGGTCTTCGGGGAAGTAGCTCTTTTTGTAGCGCTCGGGGTCGCCGTAGATGGTGCGTATCATCGACGGCCACGGGCGCTTGATCACCAGGAAGCCACCCTTGCCTTTTTCCACTTCAACGCCGGTTTCATCGACGATGGTTGCCATGATGCCGGGCAGCGCCATGGTGCAGGAGCCGGGTTTGAGTCCGTGGACGCCGGGCAGCGGGGTGATCATGTGGCCGCCGGTTTCGGTTTGCCACCAGGTGTCGGCGATAGGGCAGCGCGATTGGCCGACTACGGTGTAGTACCACATCCAGGCTTCCGGGTTGATCGGTTCGCCCACTGATCCCAGCAGGCGTAAGGAGGAAAGGTCGTGTTGCTTGGGCAGGTCGGCGCCCAGTTTGATCAGGGAGCGGATCGCGGTCGGCGCGGTGTAGAAAACCGAGACTTTGTGCTTTTCTATCATTTTCCAGAAACGCGACGCATCGGGGTAGGTGGGGATGCCTTCGAATACGATTTCCGTGCCGCCGGCTGCCAGCGGGCCGTAGGTGACGTAGGTGTGGCCGGTGATCCAGCCCACGTCGGCGGTACACCAGAATACGTCGTTGGGTTTCAGGTCGAAGGTGCTGAGCATGGTGTTGACGGCATGCAACAGGAAGCCGCCGGAGGAATGCTGCACGCCCTTGGGCTTGCCGGTGGAACCCGAGGTGTAGAGGATGAACAGCGGATGCTCGGCGCTCACCCATTCCGGTTCGCAGGTGTCGGCCTGGCTGTCGGCGATGTCACTCCACCACAGGTCGAGCTTGGCGTTCCACGCCACGTCGCCGCCGGTGCGCCGATGCACGACGACGTTCTGGACGCACTCGCAGCCGCCCATGGTTAGCGCTTCGTCCACTGCCGGTTTCAACGCCATTGCCTTGCCGCCGCGAAACTGGCCGTCGGCGGTGATGATGAGTTTAGCGCCGGCATCGATGATGCGCTCGTGGATGCTTTTCGCGGAAAAGCCGCCGAACACCACCGAGTGGATCGCGCCGATGCGGGCGCAGGCCTGCATCGCCACCACGGCTTCTATGCTCATCGGCAGGTAGACGATGACGCGGTCGCCTTTGGCAACACCCAGCGATTTGAGCGCATTGGCGAATTTGCAGACGCGGTGGTAGAGGTCCCGGTAGGTGGCCTGGGTGACGCTGCCGTCGTCCGCTTCGAATATAATTGCGACTTTGTCCGCCTGGGTGGCGAGGTGCTTGTCCAGGCAGTTGTAGGAAACGTTCAGTTCGCCGTCCTCGAACCATTTGTAGAAGGGCGCGTTGCTTTCGTCCAGCACTTTGGTGAAGGGTTTCTTCCAGACCACCAGGTCGCGCGCCAGTTTGGCCCAGAAGCCTTCGTAGTCCTGGTCGGCTTGCGCGCACAGGCGATTGTAATCCTCCATGCCAGACACGTTGGCCTGGGCTTTGAACGCCGCGCTGGGTTCGAACACACGGGTTTCATTCATTACCGATTCGATATCCGCCATTTTTCCTCCTCAACTGGTATTTTTGTTACGATACGATCAGGACCGTTAATTTGCCGGAAGCCAGAGGCTAGGGGCTAGAGGCTAGAGGCTAGTAAAACCTGGCGCATGGCGCCGACATCCACTAGCCTCTAGCCTCTAGTCCCTAGCCTCTTAAGTAATCCGGGACTTCGCGGATGATAAATCTTTTACCATCCACTTACCATATCCTCAATCCGGCAGCCCATTATAAGCAGGATAAATTTGTTCTCGGAGAAATGTAGGGTGGATAAACGTAGCGCATCCACCTTTCTACGCCGGTTCGGTGGATGCGCTACGCTTATCCACCCTACGGCTTGTCCGAGATTCATGAATGCTAGGCATCATTGATTTTCATCATGAATTTCTGAGAACAAATTTACCCTGCCATTACATTATAAGCGCTCTATATTACTTCCTTCTTACAAATCAGGACATCCCATGCCGCACCCGCAAACCGACGCCATTATCGCAAAAGCCCTGCACCTCAGCCATTTCGCCCGGCGGCTGGCGGAAAGCTCCGCAGCGTTGAAAGACAGCCTCGCCGCAAAACTGGATATACCTTGGACTGCCGAGGAGATGTTATCCGTCTTGACTGCCGACGCCATCCCGGACGAAAGCGCGCTGAAAAAGGCGCTGCGCCGGCTGCGCAACCAGGTCATGCTGCGCCTGATCGCGCGCGACCTGGGCGGGCTTGCCGACCTGCGCGAGGTGATGGCCACCGCCTCGCTGCTGGCTGAGACCACTCTGCGTTTCGCGCTCACGCGGCTCGACGGCTGGCTGCGCGCGCAATACGGCGCGCCGCTGGGCGAGGATGGCGGCAATGAGCAGGATTTGATTGTGATCGGCATGGGCAAGCTCGGCGGCTTTGAGCTTAACGTTTCCTCCGACATCGATCTGATTTTCGCTTACCCCGAGGAAGGCCGCACCAACGGCGCGCGCGCACTCAGCAATCACGAATATTTTTCTCTGTTGGGCAAGAAGCTGATCCAGGCGCTCAACGACAATACTGAGGACGGTTTCGTTTTCCGCGTCGATATGCGGTTGCGCCCTTATGGGGATTCCGGCCCGCTGGTGGCCAGTTTCGCGATGCTGGAGGAGTATTACCTGACTCAGGGACGCGAATGGGAGCGCTACGCCTGGATCAAGGGGCGTCCGCTGGTGGGCAGCGGCCACGCGGCGTTGACGGCGCTGCTGCGCCCGTTCGTGTTCCGCAAATATCTGGATTTCGGCGCGTTCGCGTCGATGCGCGACCTGCACGGCCAGGTCCGCCGCGAGGTGGCGCGCCGCGATATGAGCGACAATATCAAGCTGGGGCCGGGCGGCATCCGCGAAATCGAGTTCATCACCCAGGTATTTCAACTGATACGCGGCGGCAAGGACACGGCTCTACAGGAACGCTCTACACTGACTGCGCTGGAGCTCCTGGCGCAACGCCAGTTGCTGCCGGAACAAGCCGTAGCCGAGTTGCGCGACGCCTATTTTTTCCTGCGCAATCTGGAGCATCGCCTGCAATATCTCGACGATGCGCAGACCCAGACTTTGCCGACGAATGAGGCGGATCGCCAACTGATCGCCGAAGCGATGGGTTACGCCGCCTATGAAGCATTTTTGGCGGCGCTGGACGGGCATCGCGATAAGGTTACGCATCATTTCGAGCAGGTGTTCGCAACCCCGCAGAACACCCCCGGCAGCCATCCGCTGGCGGCGCTGTGGCAGGGGACGCCCAGTGACGATGATGCCGTCGAACTGTTGGGCGAGCAAGGCTACCGCCATCCGCTGCAAGTATGGGAGCGCCTCAAACAGATCAAGCAGGGGGGGCGCTACAATCACCTGCCGGAATCCAGCCGCTCGCGTTTCGACGCATTGCTGCCGCCGCTGATCCAGGCCGCCGCCGCGTTTCCCAACCCGGACGACACGCTGGAGCGCATCCTCAAACTGCTGGAGGCGATCAGCCGCCGCGCAGCCTATCTCGCGCTGCTGCTGGAATATCCGCAAACCCTCAATCAGGTGGCGCGGCTCGTAGCCGCCAGCCCGTGGGTGTCGGATTACCTGACCTTGCACCCCATCCTGCTCGACGAGTTGTTGGACAATCATGCACTCCATGCCGCACCCGACTGGCCCAAGCTGAAAATCGAACTGGAAACCCAACTCGACGGCGCCAACGGCGACACCGAGCGGCAAATGGACATCCTGCGCCATTTCAAGCAGGCGCAGGTATTCCGACTGGTGGCGCAGGACCTGGAAGGCGCGCTGCCGTTGGAAGCCCTTTCCGACCAGTTGAGCGGCTTGGCCGATCTTATTTTGAGCGAAGTGCTCCGTCTGGCCTGGGACGGACTGCGCACCAGGCACCGCGCAACGCCACGCTTTGCCATCGTCGGCTACGGCAAGTTGGGCGGCAGGGAGTTGGGCTACGCTTCCGACCTCGATATCATCTACCTCTACGACGACGATGCCGAAGGCGCACCGGAAATCTACGCGCGCCTCGGGCAACGCATCAACACCTGGCTGACCAGCTATACTTCCGCCGGTGCGCTGTACGACACCGACCTGCGCCTGCGGCCTAACGGCAACAGCGGGCTGTTGGTGAGTTCCATAGAGGCGTTCGAGGAATATCAGAAAACCCAGGCATGGGTCTGGGAGCACCAGGCGCTGACCAGGGCGCGGCTGTGCGTCGGCGACGCCGACATCGGCCAGCAGTTCGAGCGCATCCGTAGCACCGTGTTAAGCCAAGTGCGCGACCCTGCCGCGCTGAAGCGGGAAGTGCTTGCCATGCGCCAAAAAATGCGCGACGCCCATACCAACACCAGCGGTCGATTCGATCTCAAGAACGACTGCGGCGGCATCATAGATGTGGAATTCATCACTCAATATCTGGTGCTGGCCTATGCCGCCACGCACCCCGAGCTTACCCGCAACAGCGGCAATCTGGCGCTGCTCAGGGTTGCCGCGGAAGCCGGGCTGATTTCCGCTGAATTGGCCGAGGCAACCCGCGCCGCCTACCGTGAATTGCGCAAGCTGCAACACCAGTCGCGCCTGCAAGCCGAACCCAGCGCGCGGGTGGACGCGGCAATCGCCGAACAACATGCCGCAGCGGTGCGCCGACTTTGGGAACAGGTTTTTGGGGAGCCGGTTTGCGCGCCCGCTACAGGCAAATTGAAAATCGACCTTACAAATATCAGCGAATAAGCGTTGCTTATAGCTATATAGGTAAATTGTTAGCCGACAGGATTGCGGTTTGCCCGATTTGGATTAGAATTCCACCACCTTAATTCTTGAGTCCTGAGTGCTGAGTGCTGAGTGAAGCTACCGCCATCTCAGCACTCGAAGGACTCAGGACTCAGCACTCAGCACTCAGGACGGCACTCGGTACTATTTTTACTTGGAGGAAACAGGAATTATGGAAGCATCTAATCTGGCAACGACTATCGCCTGGTGGGGCTTTGGCCTCGGCACGGTGTTCGGCTTTATCGCCAATAAAAGCAACTTCTGCACCATGGGCGCGGTTTCGGACATCGTCAATATGGGCGATTGGGGACGGATGCGCGCCTGGCTGCTGGCTATTGCGGTGGCGATGATAGGCACCAGCGCCCTGACCTATTCCGGTCAACTCGACATCGCAAAGACTATCTACACCGGCAATAGCTTTCCCTGGCTCGCCTATATCGTCGGCGGCATGGTGTTCGGCGTCGGCATGACGCTCGCCTCCGGCTGCGGCAACAAAACGCTGGTGCGCGTCGGCGGCGGCAACCTGAAATCGGTGGTGGTGTTCATCTACATGGGGTTCGCCGCGATGATGACGCTGAAAGGCTTATTCGGCGCTTTCCGCGTCAAGGTGCTGCAAGCCCCGGCCGTCACGCTCCAATTCGATCACGGCCAGACCCTGCCGGCATTGCTGGGCAGCGTCGGCGGGCTGGACCCGAAAACCATGCTGCTGGTCGTCACCGGCGTCATTGCCCTGGCGATTCTGATATTCGTCTTCATGGACCACGAGTTCCGCAAACACCTCGACAACAATCTGGCCGGTCTGGTCATGGGATTGGTGATCGTCGCCGGATGGTATGTGACCGGCCATATGGGCTTGGCGGAAAACCCGGAAACCATGGAAATCACCTACTTCGGCACCAATTCCCACCTCGCCGAATCCATGTCCTTCGTCGCTCCGACAGCCTATACCATGGAATTCTGGGCTTACTGGACCGACACTTCGACCGTGATCACATTCGGCATCGCCACCGTATTCGGCGTTGGCATCGGCTCGTTTATCTATTCGCTCATCTCCAAATCGTTCCGCTGGGAACATTTTTCCTCCTCGCAGGATATGTTCCGCCACATTATCGGCGGCACGATGATGGGGTTCGGCGGCGTGACCGCGATGGGCTGCACCATAGGCCAGGGGATGACCGGCGTATCGACCCTGTCGCTAGGCTCCTTCCTCGCCTTCCTGTCGATTGTCGCGGGTGCTGCGATCACTATGAAAATCCAGTATTACATGATGATGCGCGAAGCCTGACAATGTTGCCCGTGGGACGCTGCCGCGTCCCACGGGACGCATATGCGCGATGCTTAATAGCAGCCTTCCCCAATAAAGAGTGCGCCCGCGAAATATTACCCTTTTCTAATATAACGCCGGCTTATCGCAACATTAAAAAATAGGCTTTCTAAAAAACATTAACTCTTATAAGATGCATGAATCTCCCAGCTTGGAATTAAAACGACAATGCCGAACCGGTCGTTCATCGCACTTCTGTTTTGGCTCTGCTTCGCCTTTGCGCCGTCGGCTCGGGCGGTTGAAGCGATTAACTTCAATTTCACCGATATAGCAGGCAAAACCTATCACCTGTCCGATCTCAAGGGCAAATGGGTGCTGGTCAATTTTTGGGCGCCTTGGTGCCCTCCCTGCTGGAAGGAGCTTCCCGACCTGGACGACTTGCAAAAGCAACGTAGCGATATCGTTGTCATCGGCATAGCCATGGACTATAATTCTGCGGATTCCGTACAATATTTACTAAAAAAACACAAGATCACCTTCCCTATCGTAATGGGCGGAAAATCTCGGGGCGAAAACAGCATGATCAGCCAGGTCGGTCCGGTGCCGTTTTATCCCACCTCCTATCTTTATGCACCGGACAATCAGATGGTCATGGTAAAAATGGGCATGGTCGATCAGGATATAATCAACCAGTTCATCCACGGTTACAATCTGGATAAAGACCAGAAAAAGCTGAATTAATTTTAAGATTTAAAGCACCCGCACCAAGAAGGTGCCTGTATTTTTCTTTCAATCATCTACACAAAAGGAATAGAGACAAAATGAACTTGAAAAAATCCGTAATCGCCCTTTCCGTCGCGCTTTGCTGCCAAGCCGGCATGATCCATGCAGCCACCACTACCACTCCCGCTGCTGCTCCGGCTGTCGATACCCAAGCCATGGCCGGTTGGGCCAAGTCTTTCTCCGATCCTAAGATGATTGAGGGAATGACGAAAATGGTTGATCCCAAAATCATGAACCAGTGGATGGGCATGATGACCGATCCCAAAATGATGGACGCCATGATGAAAATGGCCGATCCCAAGCTGATGAACCAGTGGATGGGCATGATGACCGATCCCAAGATCATGGACGCCATGATGAAAATGGCCGATCCCAAGATGATGAATCAGTGGATGGGCATGATGAGCGACCCCAAAATGATGGAAGCCATGATGAAAATGGCCGACCCCAAAATGATGGACGGCTTCATGAAAATGGCCACCGACCCGAAAATGATGGAATCCATGATGAAAATGGCCGATCCGCAGATGATGAATCAGTGGATGGCGATGGCTGCCGACCCCAAAATGATGGAAGCCATGATGAAAATGGCCGACCCCAAAATGATGGAAGGCTTCATGAAAATGGCCACCGACCCGAAAATGATGGAAGCCATGATGAAAATGGCTGACCCGGCGGTCATGAATTCCTGGATGGGCATGATGACCGATCCGAAAATGATGGAAGCCATGATGAAAATGGTCGATCCCAAGATGATGACCTCCTGGATGACCATCATGACCGATCCGAAAATGATGCAAGCCATGATGCAGATGGTTGACCCCAAGATGATGGGTCAATGGATGGGCATCATGACCGACCCCAAGATGATGGATTCCATGATGAAGATGATGGACCCCGCCATGATGACCAATATGATGTTCTCCATGATGTCCATGATGAACACCATGCCGAAAGCCATGGCCGACATGAGCAAAGGCATGACCGACGCAGGCACGGGCATGTCCAAGAGCATGACTCCCGCCGCCAAGTAAAGTTTGGAACAGGCCGGATGTATATACCTTGCCTCGCCCCAATTTGACGGTTTATCCATCGCCTCGCGGGCGCGCTGCTGCGTTGCAAATTGCTTGTGTGATAAGGCCACACGGCGCAATTTGCGCCTTGCATCGCATCCCGCGAAACGTGGCTAAACCGCCAAATTGGAGCGAGGCAAGGTATAAAGCAGCTTATCCGGCTTAGTCGACACCGCGCCATCCGGGCAAGGGCAACCTTGCCCAGACACTATTTATTTCGCCCCCTCCCCCGGATATTGCAAGGATAGATTCATGCGTAACCTACTCAGCAAACTGTTGCCGATATTTGTATCCGTCGGCATCGCGGCCAGCACAGCCTTCGCTGCGGACACCCCGACCAATGCCCAGCCCCAGAAGGCCGAAGCAAGCAAGCCGGCTGCCCAGCCGGAAATGACATTGTTTGCCTTCCCGACCGTCCCCAAAAAGGACATCGAACCGAACACCCTAACGGAGGGCGTTTCCAAGGAAGCCAAGATGAAGGCCGTCCAGAGCATGATGGCGATCAATCCGCTTTCCATGCGCGAAATGATCAGCCTCATGACGTACAAGATCAAGGCCAAACAGGGCGTGAGCTTTGACGAGGTGGTCGATTCCATGAAGCTGCGCGCCAATTTCCACAACTTCAAATTCGTCGGCCACAACCCGCTTTCCAAGGATGTGCAAGCCATTACCGGCAAACCGACGCCGCGCGTGGAAATGTTCAGTTTCTGCGATTCCATATTGGCGCGTAAGCTGCTGGACTACATGCCCGAGCTGGTCGCCTTCCTGCCGTGCCGCATCGCTGTGCTGGAAGACGCGCACAAGGATATCTGGCTGATCACCCTGGACTGGGATATTGCCTGGATGGATTACAGCCAAAACCCCAACAAGATGGACCCTGAACTCTATAAAGAAGCCAAGCGCATCCGTGACGCGATGGACGACATGATGACAGCCGGGGCCAACGGCGACTTGTAACCGCTACGCTTCTAACTTTAAAAAAGCCTGCTTATGCAGGCTTTTTTTATGCCGTCGTTATGGCACGGAATATTTTCTGATGGGAATAGGTTTTTTCGGGCAGAGAGCAAATTTACCCTGATGGCTGATTCAGGGTAAATTTACTCTCTGCCCGAGGAAAAACCATTCACCGCAGAGACGCAGAGACGCTGAGGAAAAACAATGGGTTGTAGGATTGAATGATTTTACCCTTTTCATTGATTTCTCGGCGTCTCGGCGTCTCTGCGGTGAATAATTTTTTTCTGGGCGAGAACAAATTTACTTTGATGGCTGGTTCGCCACCAATTGACACAGCAGGAAAAGCATATACACCCGCCCCGGCGTGTTAGAATTGCGGCATGATCGAACGCCCCGCCATCGCCCACGATAATCCCATCCCCACCCCTCCCTTCTGGGGTTCCAGGTGTATCGAGCACCTGTCCCTCAAGGCCGTGACGCCGTACATCAACAAAACCGCGCTGTACAAGTTTCAGTGGGGTTACAAACCCAAGGGTAAAAGTACGGAGGAATACCGCGCCTGGGCGCAACAGGAGATCGACCCGATCTTCAACCGTCTTGTCGCGCAAAGCGAAGCGGAGAGCATACTCCAGCCGCAGGCGGTGTACGGCTATTTTCCTTGCCAATCGGCGGGCGAAGACCTGATCGTTTATGCGGAGCCGGAAGCGCGCACCGAGCGCTGCCGTTTCACTTTTCCGCGTCAGACCACCGAACGCAAGCTGTGCATCGCCGATTTTTTCCGCCCGGCGGCAAGCGGGGAAATCGACGTGGTGGCGTTTCAGTTGGTCACCATCGGCCAACATGCCTCGGATTTTGCGCGCGACCTGTTCACCCGCGACGTGTACCAGGAATACCTGTACTGGCACGGCATGAATGCGGAAGGCGCAGAAGGACTGGCGGAATTCATCCACAAGCGCATCCGCACCGAACTCGGCTTCGGCGCCGAGGACGCGCGCGCAATAGGCGAACTAATCAAGCAGCATTATCGCGGCAGCCGCTATTCCTTCGGCTACCCGGCCTGCCCGAACCTCGCCGACCAGGACAAGATACTGGACTTGCTGGGTGCGGAACGCATCAACGTGGCGATGGGCGACGAAAGCCAGCTATGGCCGGAGGAATCGACCAGCGCCATCGTTGTCCACCACCCCGGCGCAAAGTATTTTGGGGTTTGACTTTTCCGGCAAACGTATTACACTTTCAGTAAGGGAACATAAAGGAATTCATCATGACTACCGCCACGCTGACAGCCAAAGGACAGGCCACCATACCCAAAACGGTACGCAATCATTTCGGCCTTAAAAGCGGCGACAAACTGGATTTTATTATCGAACCGGACGGAGGCGTCACCATCCGCCCGGTCAATATTGACGCGTTGCGCGTGGCCGGTTTGCGGGTGAATCGCTATGCGGCTGCCGGCATCAAGGACATGGATGGACAGGTATTGCAGGAAAATCTGCACTTAAACGCGTACTCTGCACCATCGGCAGATGTGAAACCACACACCGTCTCCGCCATCGAATATTTATTGTCGCTACCCGCCGGAGACAGCACACCGGAAGCTGTTATGGCGCGAATCGAGCATGAGCGCGATGCTTGGCATTAACGATGCGTGTTTTTCTGGATGCATGCATCATCATTTACCGCGTTGAGGCCGTAGCCCCTTTCAATAGCCGGTTTGAAACGCTCTGGCGTAGCTTAATCTCGCAAGGCTATAGTAGCGAGTTGGTCATATCCCGCCTGACACTACTTGAATGCTGCGTAAAGCCATTTCGTGATAACAACTATGCATTACTTGCCAAGTTACGATAGCTTTTTCACAGCGGACGGCATCACCATCGTGGAATTGGATGCCGCAGTCATTGACCTTGCCACTGCTTTGCGCGCCCGCCACAATTTGCGCACCCCGGATGCCCTGCAAGCCGCGTCCTGTTTGGTGCGTCAACCTGGAGCACCGTTTATATGCCTTGCGCGGGGGGAATTGTCCGGATTGGATTGTTCCTGGCGGGATGCAATGCAAGGCGCAAATTGCGCCGCGTGGTCACTCTCACGCAAGCAATTTGCAACGCGGCAGTGCGCCCGCCAGGGGCAATCCAACCGGACAATTTCCCCCGCGCAAGGCATAAATGCAGATTCCGCGTTTCTGCGCGTAAAAAACCTGGATGTGCGGCTGCTTAACCCCACTTGACCGAACATTCCCCATGCACATCCACATTCTCGGTATTTGCGGCGCCTTCATGGGCGGCATCGCCGCGTTGGCAAAACAGGCGGGGCACACCGTCACTGGTTGCGACGCCAATGTTTACCCGCCGATGAGCACCCAGCTTGAAACACAGGGCATCGTGCTGACCGAGGGCTTTTCTCCCGACCAGATAGCCCTCGAACCCGACGTGTTCGTGGTCGGCAACGTAGTATCGCGCGGCAACCCGCTGATGGAAGCGATCCTCGACCGTGGCTTGCCCTACGTTTCCGGCCCGCAGTGGCTGGCGGAAAACGTGCTGCGCGACAAATGGACGCTGGCGGTGGCCGGCACCCACGGCAAGACCACCACCTCGGCGATGCTCGCGTGGATATTGGAAGACGCGGCACTGAATCCCGGCTTCCTGATCGGCGGCGTACCGCAGAATTTCGGCGTGTCGGCGCGTCTCACCGACTCGCCGTTCTTCGTGGTTGAGGCTGACGAATACGATACCGCGTTTTTCGACAAGCGTTCCAAATTCGTCCATTATCGCCCGCGCACCGCCGTGCTCAACAATCTCGAATTCGACCACGCCGACATCTTCCCCGATTTGGCCGCCATCGAAACCCAGTTCCACCACTTGGTGCGCACCGTGCCGGGCAATGGGCTGATCGTCGCCAACGGGCGCGAGGACAGCCTGCAAAGGGTGCTGGCGCGCGGCTGCTGGACGCCGGTGGAAACTTTCGGCGCCGCGCAAGGCTGGACCCTGGGCGCCGCCGGCGCGGTGGCCTTCCGCGAGGAATACCAGGGCATGTTGAACTGGGATTTGCAGGGCGAGCACAACCGCATGAACGCACTCGCCGCCATCGCCGCCGCGCGCCACGCCGGCGTGCCCGCCCAGCTTGGCATAGAAGCGCTGGGGCGCTTTCGGAATGTCAAGCGGCGCATGGAAGTGCGCGGCAGCGTGGGGGGCGTCACCGTCTACGATGATTTCGCCCACCATCCCACCGCCATCGCCACCACCCTCGCCGGATTGCGCAACAAGGTCGGCGGCGCACGCATACTGGCCGTGCTGGAGCCACGCTCCAACACCATGAAACTGGGCGTGATGAAAGACGCGCTGCCCGGCAGCCTGAAAGACGCCGACCGGGTGTTCTGCCACAGCGCCAACCTCGGCTGGGACGCCGCCGCTGCGCTAAGCCCCCTGGGCGACAAAGCCTCCACCCACGACGACCTCGCGCAACTGGTTGGCGCCATCGCCGCAGCAGCACGTCCCGGCGACCATATCCTGATAATGAGCAACGGCGGCTTCGGCGGAATACACGAAAAACTGTTGAAAGCGCTGGCGGCATGACCGGCATTTGAAGCCTGCCGCCATTAACCCACACCTTACGCGGCCACGATTTGCGGATTTAGCCGCGTCCTTGCAGAAGCCGTGGCCGATTCACCCCATCCCCACCCCAGCCCTCCCCTTGAAGGGGAGGGTATGGTTAGGCTGTCGAAATACGGCGCTTTTATCGAATTTCAGATTCCCAGGCAGTTACCTACCTTATTTTTAAGCAGTTACAGCATTTTCAATCAAGAACAATTACAAAAGTTATAGTTACCAGGGTAAATTTGTTCTCGGAAATTCATGATGAAAATCAATGATGCCTAGCATTCATGAATCTCGGACAAGCCGTAGGGTGGATAAGCGTAGCGCATCCACCGAACCGGCGTAGAAAGGTGGATGCGCTACG
>Ga0172380_10004588_pt1 | contig 17593 bp, 12 predicted proteins | sample Leawe162metaG_FD_119747 | JGI IMG/M metagenome (GOLD analysis project Ga0172380, IMG submission 119747) | Leachate microbial communities from a municipal landfill in Southern Ontario, Canada - Leachate well 162 metaG | ecosystem: Engineered > Solid waste > Landfill > Unclassified | place... | reverse complement strand
GGGTTATGAGCCCGACGAGCTACCATGCTGCTCCATCCCGCGTCCGATTGTTGCTGTTAATAACTGTTTAATTCTGTCATTTAAGAATTGGTTGCGGAAGCAGGATTGCTAATGTTAAATCAGCGACTACCTTCGCCTGTTGTTTATAAGGAGTTGAGCCCGATAAGCTGTTTCTCTTTATAAACACATATATAAAGTGGTTGCGGGAGCCGGATTTGAACCGACGACCTTCGGGTTATGAGCCCGACGAGCTACCATGCTGCTCCATCCCGCGTCCGATATCTATCTGTATTACTTTACTATTTTGCATTTAAATGGTTGCGGGAGCAGGATTTGAACCTACGACCTTCGGGTTATGAGCCCGACGAGCTACCATGCTGCTCCATCCCGCGTCCGTCTTCAAAGCGGGGCAGACTATAACGGCAGCGCCTTGGCATTGCAAGGACGAAGATCGAAAAAGGTGGTGAACGCTTAAATATAAAGCGGAGTGGGGGGCTTTCATACAATTTAAACATAAGTTAGGGATTTTTCGTTGATTATCTTAGGTCGAGGACGAGACTAAATGGGGTTTCGACTAATAACTGTTTATCTTTTATGTATTCGAGCAGGTATAATGTCGCTTTGATTTTGACTGCGTACTGATTATCCCATGCTTAATTTTTTTGCCGCCGCCCCTAAGGGCTTTGAATATAGCTTAGCCCAAGAGCTGACAGAATTTGATGCGACTGAAGTAAAAGAGAGTGTTGCTGGTGTGTATTTCACTGCCCCCTTAGCTTTAGCGTATCGGATTACTTTATGGACACGCTTAGCCAGCCGTATCGTGTTGGTTATCTATAAAGGCAGCTGCGAGTCGGCCGAGCAACTTTATAATGCCGCCTATTGTGTTGATTGGCCGGCGCACTTTTCCAATAAAAGCACTTTTAGTATCGATTTTCATGGTACGGGTGGTTTTATCAATAATACCCAGTTCGGCGCACTTAAGATTAAAGACGCGGTTGTGGATAGATTCCGGGACGATGACGTTGAGCGCCCAAATGTGTCACGCGTCGATGCTGACTTTAAAGTTGATGCCCATTTTCGTAATGGCGTAATCACGATTGCGATGAACTTCTCTGGTCCATCATTGCATCAACGTGGCTATCGTTCTACTACTGGTGAAGCGCCACTGAAGGAAAACTTAGCCGCCAACATGTTAGTACGCAGTGGCTGGCAAGCGGCGCCTTCGACCTTGCTCGATCCTTTCTGTGGTAGCGGTACTGTGTTGATCGAAGCGGCTTTAATGGCGGCCGATATTGCGCCTGGTCTGCAGCGTAGCCGTTTTGGGTTTGAACATTGGCGTCGTCATGATAAAGCTGTGTGGCAAGAAATCGTTGAAGAAGCGAAAGCGCGTGCCTCATTAGGCGTGAAACGTTGTGAGATTAAATTCTACGGCTCAGATATCGATTCGCGCTTAGTCGCGTTAGCCAAACGTAACGCCGAAAATGCCGGTGTACTCGAGTTAATTGAGTTTCAAGTTGCAGATGCGTTGACGATAACGCCGCCTGCAGAAAGTGGCTATTTGATCACTAATCCACCTTATGGTGAACGTTTAGGCAATGTGTCTGAGTTATTGCAGCTTTACTATCAGCTAGGCGACAAGTTTAAGAAAGAGTTTGGCGGCTGGAAAGTGGCCATGCTGTGTAGTGATATCGAGCTGGTATCATCACTTAAGCTTAAAGCCGACAAACAGATGAAGATGTTCAACGGTGCCCTAGAATGTGCTTTTAACATTTATACCTTGCATGCGACCAGTACACGTCGTGATACGCCAGTGCTGCCAGACGGCGTCGACATTGCCGATATCGCCCCTGCATTTGCTAACCGCATTAAGAAAAATGCCAAGTTATTAGAGAAGTGGGCCAAGAAAGAAGGCATCGACAGCTATCGTATTTATGATGCCGACATTCCTGAATATAACGTCGCAGTAGATAAATACTTAGATTACGTGATTATTCAAGAATATATGGCGCCAGCAACTATACCTGAAGCCGTAACCAAGCGTCGTTTAAGCGATGTATTGTTAGCACTGCCGTCGGCCATTGGTATCAATCCGAACAAGATGATCATGAAGACCCGTGAGCGTCAAAAGGGCACGAGTCAGTATCAAAAGCTGGATGAGCGTAAGTTAGAGCTTATCACTACCGAATATGGCGCTAAGTTCAAACTGAACTTAACCGGTTATTTGGATACAGGTTTATTCCTCGATCACAGATTGACACGCCGTTTAGTCGGTCAAAAATCTAAGGGACGCCGGGTACTTAACCTGTTCTCTTACACAGGTTCTGCTTCTGTGCATGCGGCGCTCGGTGGGGCTAAATCGGTGACGACGGTGGATATGTCCAATACCTATATTGCTTGGGCGAAGGACAACTTTGCACTCAATGGACTGCAAGGTAAGCAGTATGAGTTTGTTCAATCTGACTGCATGCAGTGGATTAGGGATTGTAATGAACAATACGATCTGATTTTTATCGATCCGCCGACCTTCTCAAATTCTAAGCGTATGGAAGATTCATTCGATGTGCAGAGAGACCATGTGAACTTACTGGCATCCTTAGTGAAACTGCTCAGCCCAACGGGCGAGCTAGTGTTCTCTAATAATAAACGTAAGTTTAAGATGGACATCGAGGCGCTGACAAAGATGAACATTAATGTGAAGAACATTGATGACGTGACTTTGCCTATGGACTACAAACGTAATCCACATATTCATAATACTTGGCTTATCACCCATGCCTGAGTTGACTCAAGCAGAATTAGATAATAGGCATTATCTGCTATATCACACAGAGGGATGTCATCTGTGTGAACTGGCCGCAGCCTTATTGGCAGCGGCTGACATTGGCTATCGGGCCATAGATATTTGTGACGATGAATACCTCGCGCAGCGTTATGGCGTATCGATCCCTGTGCTTAAAGCTTGGGATGGTAGAGAATTACATTGGCCATTTAACGCAACGCAATTACAAGAGTTTACAGGAGCTTAGTTTGAGTCTGGTTCGTATCAATAGTGGCTCTTTAGCCTATGGTTACACTCCGTTGTTACAAAAAGCGGATTTTACTATTCAACGCGGCGAGCGCGTGTGTATTGTTGGCCGTAATGGTGCTGGCAAGTCGAGTTTATTAAAAGTGTTATCTGGTGATGTACTGCTGGATGAAGGCGAATTCAACATCGCTGGTAATGTGACCGTTAGCCGTCTACAACAAGATCCGCCAAAGGCTGAGCAAGGCACGGTATACGCTTATATTGCTGCGGGATTAAAGGAAGTGGGTGAGGCGCTTGAGCGTTATCATCAACTGTCCCACGATGTGGCCCATGCCGATCCAGAGCAAATGGATCGTATGCTAAATGAGATGCAAGGTCTGCAAGAAACCTTAGACCACTATAATGGATGGCAGTTAGATTCTCGCATCCAACAAAACTGCGAGTTGTTAGGTCTCGATCCTGACAAATCCTTGAGCGAGTTATCGGGTGGTTGGCAGCGTAAAGTGGCGTTAGCCAGAGCACTGGTGAGCGAGCCAGATCTGTTGTTACTTGATGAACCGACCAACCATTTAGACATAGACACTATCGAGTGGCTTGAAAAGTTTTTACTAGATTATCAAGGCGCTATCGTCTTTATCAGCCACGATAGGGGCTTTATTGCCCGTATGGCGACGCGGATTGTCGATTTAGACCGTGGTGTGGTGACCTCATGGCCGGGCAACTATCAAATGTATCTTGATGGTAAGCAAGAATGGTTGCGCGTCGAAGCCGAGAAAAATGCCTTGTTTGACAAGCGTCTCGCTGATGAAGAAGTGTGGATCCGTCAAGGCGTTAAAGCTAGACGTACCCGTAACGAAGGTCGAGTTCGCGCACTGAAGGCGCTACGTGAAGAGCGAAGTGAACGTCTGAATCGTCAAGGCAATGCTAAAATGGCAGTATCGGATACTGAACGTTCTGGTAAGTTAGTGTTTGATGTGACCGATCTTAACTTCAATCTGCCCGATAAAAATCTGGTTAAAAACTTTAATACAACGGTTATCCGCGGTGACCGTATTGCGCTGATTGGGCCAAACGGTTGTGGTAAATCAACCTTGATCAAGCTGTTAATCGAGAAGCTGCAACCGCAATCGGGCGAAATTAAAGTCGGTACTAAGCTCGAAATCGCTTATTTCGACCAATATCGTGAAGCGTTAGATCCTGAGCAAACCGTTGAAGATAACGTTGGTGAAGGTAAAAAGACCATCACGATCAATGGTCAAGACCGCCACATTTTAAGTTATTTGCAGGACTTCTTGTTCTCGCCTATGCGTGCCAGAACGCCAGTGAAAGCGCTGTCGGGTGGTGAGAAGAACCGTTTGTTATTGGCTAAGTTATTAATTCGCCCTGCAAACTTAATCATTCTCGATGAGCCAACTAACGATCTTGATATTGAGACCTTAGAATTGCTAGAGTCGTTGCTCACTGAATACCAAGGTACGTTGTTGCTAGTGAGCCATGATAGGGCATTTATCGACAATACTGTGACCAGTAGCTGGTGGTATGCGGGTAATGGCCATTGGAGCGAGTATGTAGGTGGTTATCAAGATGCCGTGAACCAAGGGGCAAAGTTTTATTCTGAGGAACCTAGTTCGCAAAAGGCGGTCGAAGCTCCTGCGGTTGAAACTAAACCCGTTGAAGTTAAAACTGCAGAACCTGTGAAAGCGGTAAAAAAACTGTCGTATAAGCTACAGCGTGAGTTAGAGTCGCTACCTAATGTGATGGAGCAATTGGAGGCAGAAATTCTCGCATTGCAGACCACTATTGGACATTCAGACTTTTATAGTCAGGCGCAGGATAAAGTCAATCAGGTATTGAGTCAGTTGGCTGATAAAGAAAAGCAATTGGAAGTTTGCTTCGAGCGTTGGGAAGAGCTTGAGTCACTGAAGTAAACCAATAATAAAAATGGGAATAGAATTAATGAAGTCAAAGTTGGATAAAGCCCTTTCCTTGGTTGCCTTAGGTGTCCTTGGTGTATTAAACAGTGCCCATGCTGCACCTGTCTATGAAATCGTTAATATCGATAATTATGACCTGCAGGGCACGCTTGAAGGCACTCGTAACGGTTATGCTTTAGGTGTAAATGCTAGTGGTGAATTAGTTGGTATTTCAAAGGGTAAGAAAAAACTCAGCAGTTCAGATGTCGAAGGCGGCGTGATTGATGTTGCCGATGGTATCGCACCGGAAGAAACCATTACGTATTCGATAGATAAAGCCATTATTGCCAATAACTTTGCCTTTATTGCTAAGGAAAATGACGATACATCTAACCCTTGGACCCCCAATTTTGACAGCATTAATGGGACTACACCGCCAAATGATACTGCTGTGATTAACTCTGTTGATACCTTTTATTACGGTATTAATGATGCCGGTATTAAAGTGGGCAGCATGACTGCGCCTGAAAAGAAAACAGAGAACACTGCAACCACTGATGTAGCCGATGATTATTGGTATTACCGAGACTATGAGTTCCGCGGTGTGGTAAAAGTGGGCAGCACTGAAATTCCATTAGTTCCTCCCTACACGCAATTTGTTAATGCTGATAAGACTAAAACCGTAGAGTTAGGTGGATGGTCTGCAGCAACGGCGGTTAATAACAATAACTTAGTAACCGGTTATGCCAGTACTGCCATCAGTAAATATGGTAGTGAGCGTGTTAATTCTTGTTTAAGTACCGATAATACTTTGCCGTTGGATGTATGCGTTCAACGTGAGCAATATCCGAATACGACGGGTACGCGTAATATTCAGTATCAGACCCGTGCCTATGTATGGCAAATTGACAATGATGTTGCTACTGGGACTGAGTTACCTTTGGGGCTGACTCCAGCGACAGATAATACCTTGACCTTTACCGCTCAAGCACTGGGTTTGAATGATAATGGCGTTGTTGTGGGGCGCTCACATGTTTATCGTGGTGGTGACACCAATAATTTGCGTCAAGATGCAGCTTATTGGGCTAAAGATACTGAAGGTAAATACCAATACCATTGGATCCCTATGGGAGATTCAATAGAAGGTTCAATTGCTTATGGCGTTAATGATAATGGTATTGTTGTCGGGAGCTACCGTAGTTACATCCAAGGTTATCGACGCGATAAATTTTTCGTCTTTGATACCAATACACCGGAAGTGGCTTATGTGACCCCGAATGATTTTGGCTCAACAACCACGGATCTTTCAAGTAAGCCAAAAGATATTAACAATAAAGGCCAAGTCGTAGGTTATATAGAAACCACCTATGATAAGGAAAAACCACGTCCTAAGGCGGGTTTCCTGTATGAGAAGTCAACGGGTGAGTTTAGCAATATCAATAAATTGCTGACCTGTGAATCTAAGGGCTATGAAAAGGGCTCTGATGGCAATTGGACCCGTCATAAGGTCGAATTTACGGATGGTACTGGAAAAGTACTGACTTATAACAGTGATATTCTCGTTGTTGAAGCGACCAGCATTAATGAAGATGGCACCATCGTGGGAACTGCCTATATTCGTAAGCCTTCTTTCCAGTTAGACTCTAATGGTAATATTATTGTTGGTGAGAATGGTAAACCACTATTTGAACTGAATGGTAATGGTGATCCAGTGACTGCTTATGTTCTACGTATGGTTGTGCTTAAACCGGCTACCAGTGGTGAAGCTTGTACTGTTGAAGATAGTACCGATACCGGTAATTTTGAGCGTTCTGGTGCGGCAACGTTAGCTTGGTTATTTGCCTTGCCATTGGTGTGGTTCCGTCGTCGAATTCGTTAAGTTTTAAGCTTCAATTCAGACTAAAAAATCGAGGCGAAATGCCTCGATTTTTTTTTCGCTAAGATCTCAATAGTTTAATAAATAGTCAGTATAATAGCCGATTTTTTGATTGATCTTGGCGTCAAAAAGCACTATTTCTATGGGTGAAGCTTTTGCTTCTATTTTATGTAGAACAGAGGACGCTTGCATGAAAAGACAAAAACGAGATCGTTTAGACAGAGCTTTTTCAAAAGGATTCCAAGCTGGGGTTGGTGGACGCTCTAAGGAGCTCTGTCCATATGCAAATCTTGATTCGCGATCGCAGTGGTTAGGCGGTTGGCGTGAAGGTGTGGATGGCCGAGTTAATGGGCTATTTAATAAATAATTGAGTTTTACTCATTAATTAAATAGCCCAGAACAAGCAAAGTAATGCAGCATATTGCCCTCAGATGAGGGCATTTTTATATCTGTAGTACTGATATCTTCAGTGTATTGGAGTAAGACTGATCAGAATGTAGACGTATCGCTAAAGACACCGACTTTAAGATCGGTTGCACTGTAGATTTGACGGCCATCAACTTCAAGGATTGCATCGGCAATACCCATCACCAGTTTACGGTGAATAGTACGCTTGATATTGAGTTTATAAGTGACTTTCTTAGCGCCTGGTAATACTTGACCCGTAAACTTCACTTCACCTACACCCAGAGCACGTCCTTTGCCTTCTGCGCCTTCCCAGCCTAAATAGAAGCCAACGAGTTGCCACATGGCATCAAGCCCTAAACAGCCAGGCATTACCGGGTCGGTAATAAAGTGGCAGTCAAAAAACCATAAGTCTGGATTAATATCGAGTTCAGCGACAATTTCACCTTTGCCAAACTCACCGCCATTATCATTGATAGTAACGATTCTATCTATCATCAGCATGTTATCGACAGGCAGACGAGGTGAGTTTGGACCAAATAATTTCCCATGGCCACAGGCGATGAGTTCTTCTTTATTGAAACTGTTTGCTTTGTTCATTGTTTTACTACTCCAGCAATAAGAGCCGCCAAGATTAGCGAACACGTGTAAGCTAAACAACTCCGATCAGCTAATTAGCGGCGAAAAAATCCCAATTTTGCGAGTAATCTCGTGATTATGCCGATTTCCTCCTCGCCATTTCCTGCGAGCTTGTCTAATCGTTCCTGCACAAGGCCGTATAATGAATCATGTGGAAAATCATTATCTTCATCGGCTACACCCGCAGGCATTTGCATTAATAGCTCAACAGCTTGGTCCATATGCTCGATTGCATAGAGGTGAAATAAGCCTTTGCCTACAGCTGTAATCACTTTGGGATTGAGGTTAAGTTGTAACACGTTCGACTTGGGCATAATAACGCCTTGTTCTCCCGTGAGACCACGACGTTCACATAGATTAAAAAAGCCTTCAATTTTCTCGTTGATGCCACCAATCGCTTGCACATTACCAAATTGATCCAATGCACCAGTTATTGCCAGTGACTGAATAATGGGTTGTTCGGCAATCGCTGACATCAAACAACAGTATTCGGCGAGTGATGCGCTATCACCATCAATTTCTTGATAGGATTGCTCGAAAACGATATTGGCATTTAGGTGTAATGGCGCATCTCGCCCAAAGATACGGTACAAGCATGCAGAAAGGATCATCATTCCTTTGGCATGTATATTGCCACCAAGTTCAGATTTTCTTTCGATATCGGCGACTTCACCATCACCGTAGTGAACAGATGCCGTGATCCGCGCTGGCTCACCATAACTGTAATCGATGGCATCAATGACAGTTAAGCCATTGATCTGACCAACCATAGCACCCGAAGTTGGCAGATTTATGAAGTTGTCATCGAAGCTTTGACCTGAATACTCTTCCGAGCTGTTATGACGATAGTTGGCTTGGGCTAACGCAAGCTCAATACTGCTCGCATTGATACTCGGTTTACCACAATAGGCTTTAGCTTGCACCATCAGTTGGGCAAACTCGAGCATAGACAAACTGAGGCGGCGCTGATGTTCGGTTAACCGTGCACTATAACGAAAAAGTGGCGCTAGGCTTGATTGTTCTAGAGTGACCTCGACACTTTGTGCAACCGCTTGCAACCATGCGACGTATTGTGACTCTGTATAACGGACCAAGTTGATTTCGCTAGCGAGTTCTGCTAGTAGGGTAAAGTGACGTTGAAATTGCCAATCCTCAGTTCTGACTTGGCTATAAATCATTCCTGCACCGATAAGGACAATTTTACAATTGAGCGGGATAGGACTTAAGTTATTGTTAATCTGATATGCTTTATGGGTTAGGATTTGCATCACTAATTCCCATAAACCTTCACGTTTCCACAGTGACTCGGCGCAAATAAATACATAATGACATTCGGCCAGAGCACCAGCTTGATACTGGCTTGTTGTTCCTGTTTGTGCCATACGGCCAATGAGGTCTACACGGCGAATATTACCACTGAGGTAGCGATAGCGAGTCGTTTTTTCGGCAATACTGACCTGATTTTCCTGTGGTTTCTCTGATTGCCACTGAAATGTTGCCGCTTTGTCAGTCGGGTGTGTTGCCACTAAATAAGCTGGAGATAACGGCGCTAGGCTATCAATACAGGCTTGGATCATTAATTGGCGGTCAATGCTCGGGAAATCAGCTAGATACAAGTGCTGATCGACAATAGCTTGGTGGAGTTTAAACGCATCCACAGCACGCTCTTGTCCTAAGAGTAATGCGCTTAGATTGTCAGCCGTTTCAGGAAGGGTTGGCAGGCTAAATCCAGGTGCGAGTGAAGACGTGGGTATCAAGAGTGAATTCATATAAGCATTTACCGTGAAAAGTTGCAGTGATTTTACCATACCAAGACGACAAGTCTCTCACTGTATAGGTGTTTTTACGTCTGTTTACTCGATTATTCGTTGAAACTGGCCATGTATTTGTTGTAAAAAACATCGGGGTGAACATAAGTTGAGCATTTGACTCGATATTTAAAAATTGAGGTTTACAAGTTAGCGGTATACTTATATTATTTCCGGCGTTCGGAGGGGTGGCAGAGTGGTTTAATGCACCGGTCTTGAAAACCGGCGTGGGTTTATAGCCCACCCAGGGTTCAAATCCCTGCTCCTCCGCCATTTTTAGTCAAAAAGCCGCTAAGCAATTAGCGGCTTTTTGCATTCATATCGTTTGAACCCTTGGGTTCCTGATTTGAAGCGCAGCTACTGCGCCATATTCACGGGAAAGGTCATCAGTAATGATGGCTTTTTTGTTTGTGCTATTTCCGCTCTTAGGTTTTGACTCTAATCGTGGCGTCAGTGCCATGCTTTAGGGAAAGACTATCTGTCATGATTGTTCATTGTGTTAACCCTAGATTCTTCATTCTGATATCAGTGACTGCTACTGATTAATGGGCTTTTTTATCCGTGCTTCTCATTTATGGTCTACACTAAGTTTGTGGCCAAGTTAATGGTTTTTATGGTCTTTAAAATTTGCACTAGGATGGTGCGACGTATGATTCTCGACAGTCTTGGACCATACGGCCGAACAATTCTCCCATCTGGGTGACTTATTTTAAGTAGAGAAAGCTATGTTGTTACCTACACGTATTTCGCAGCGGCTCACAATGGGCAGCGTAGTGCTGCTTCTACTGACTGGGCTCGCGGTTTTTGGTGTGATGTCACTTCGAGGGCAGCCTCGAGTGGTGGCGGCGAGTCAAGAGTTAATTGAGCAAACGGGGAGCAGTATCGTAAGGCAACTCGCACTTAAGTTGGCAAGCATTGAGGGGATTACTTTAAGCCTTGCACACCTCGCCGAAGTGCTACCCCATGAGCAAGCTCTATATCTTAACTCCTTACCTAATTTGATTGATAACAATGGCGATCTCACTATCGCTGGGGGCGGGATCTGGCCTGAGCCAGATAAATTCGTCGCTGGGAGTATCCGCCACAGTTTTTTCTGGGCCCGTGGTAGCGATAATCTACTGGCATATTCGGATGACTATAATGCGCCATCTGGCCCTGGGTATCATAATGATCCTTGGTATACGGGCGCGCGGACTAGCTCAGTATCTCAATGTTTATGGTCAGAGGCTTATCAAGATCCGGTTACAAAGGTGGCTATGGTGACATGCAGTGTGCCATATCGTCTCACGGGGACATTTGCAGGGGTCGCAACGATAGATTTAAAACTTGATGATTTAGCCAAATTTTTAACAGAACATGGCAATGTGACTGACGGTTATGCTTTTGCTTTAGACCAAGCGGGTAATATCTTACATTTTCCTGAAACGAATAAGTCCGACACTATGTTGCGTTTTACGGATCTCGTCGGGCAGTTACCTTGGCTCTCCCCCGTTGAAGCTGCACTTAAGCAAACCTCAATCAACAAAGTGGTGTCTGTAAGCTTAAATAAGGATGGAAGACTTAATCAGGCGAGTGAGGTGAGCCTTTTTGTAATGCCTGATACCGGATGGGTGATTGGCCTTGTGACGCCTAAAACGCGAGTTACAGGGCTTGCCCGTGAGCTGACATTTGATATTTTATTGTTTTTATTACCATTACTCGCCATTTTACTTTCTCTGGCTTGGTTATCGGGTAAAAAACTGTTGGCGCAACTTGAGGAAACCACAGATCAAATTGCTTCCCTTGGGGGCGGTAGTTTGGGGGCGAATGTTGAACTGCAAATTCAGCGGGATGATGAGATTGGCGCTTTGCGCCGAGCCGTAAATACCTATGCAGGGACGTTAAGGGCAATGTTAGATCTGATCACTCAAGAAGCGAAGAAAATTCAATTTGAGGCAACGCAATTAAGCGGACTTAGCCGTAAGTTAGCTCAGCGCGCAGAGCAACAGCGGCTGGAGAGTGCACAATTAGCCGCTGCGATAACGCAAATGTCTTCAAGCGCTATGGAAGTTGCGAATAATACCAATGATTGTGCTGCAACTGCGCAATCGTCTTTGATTGTAGTGCGAGAAGGGCAAACTCGTGTTGCAGCCAGCAATATTTCCATCGAGGCATTATCAGGAGAAATAGCCAACGCAACTAAGGTGATATCCCAATTGGCCCAAGACAGCCAAAAGGTGGGCGCTGTATTAGATGTGATTAAGGCTATTTCTGAGCAGACTAATTTGCTCGCTCTCAATGCGGCAATTGAGGCGGCTAGAGCTGGCGATCAGGGTCGTGGTTTTGCAGTCGTTGCTGATGAAGTTCGAACCCTTGCGGGGCGAACTCAAGATTCGGCCAATGAAATTAGTACCATGATTAACGCTTTGCAATCGGCTTCGCGGCTCGCTGTGCAAGCAATGCAAGCTGGGGAGTCCCGCACTGTCCATGCGGTTGCGGAGGCTGAGGGCGCTGCCGATTCTCTATCGAGTACCGTACAAAGTTTCGATGATATTTCACAGCGTGCCCAACAAATCGCGTTAGCTGCTCAGCAGCAAAGCCAAGTCACTCAAGAGATTAATGAGTTGGCAGTGCGAATAAATAGCATTAGTGAAGATAACTCTCTCGATGCAACGGCGCTTGATGTGTTAAGCCTTGAGATGCAGAAACTATCTGACCGTTTAATCAATATTAATCGAGCTTAGTCTTAATTATAGTGTGAAGTGTGCCACCTTAAAATGGCACTTCACCTGACAAGGGGGTCAAAGATAAGTTGAATAACGCGATATTTTTAAGCGGATTGGATGTAGATTGACCATGTAGATTGCTTCTTTAAATTAAGGGTTTACAGCAGAGTAGTTGATAGCTATTATCTCGCTCGTTCGGAGGGGTGGCAGAGTGGTTTAATGCACCGGTCTTGAAAACCGGCGTGGGTTTATAGCCCACCCAGGGTTCAAATCCCTGCTCCTCCGCCATATTTATGAGAAAGGCCATCAGTAATGATGGCCTTTTTTGTTTGTGCAATTTGAACCAAGGTTCCTCATTCTAAGTTCAGCTCCTGCGGCATATTTAGTCAAAATGCTGCTAAGCAATTCGCGGCATTTTGCATTCATATCGTTTGAACCCTTGGGTTCCTGATTTGAAGCGCAGCTCCTCCGCTATATTCACGGAAAAGGCCATCAGTAATGATGGCCTTTTTTGTTTGTGCAATTTGAACCAAGGTTCCTCATTCTAAGTTCAGCTCCTGCGGCATATTTAGTCAAAATGTTGCTAAGCAATTAGTGGCATTTTGCATTCATATCGTTTGAACCCTTGGGTTCCTGATTTGAAGCGCAGCTCCTCCGCTATATTCACGGAAAAGGCCATCAGTAATGATGGCCTTTTTTGTTTGTGTAATTTGAACCAAGGTTCCTCATTCTAAGTTCAGCTCCTCCGCCATATTTAGTCAAAATGCCGCTAAGCAATTAGCGGCATTTTGCATTCATATCGTTTGAACCCTTGGGTTCCTGATTTGAATCGCAGCTTCTGTGCCATATTCACGGGAAAGGCCATCTGCAATGATGGCCTTTCTTGTTTGTGCAATTTTCATTTCAGTTTTCTCATCATAAACCCTTTGTTGTTCACGGCTTTCGATTTAAGTGAATATGAAATAGTCAATCAACGCTATTAACCATAAATTTAAGTTTACAGTGGCGACAGAGATAGCTATTATCTCGCTCGTTCGGAGGGGTGGCAGAGTGGTTTAATGCACCGGTCTTGAAAACCGGCGTGGGTTTATAGCCCACCCAGGGTTCAAATCCCTGCTCCTCCGCCATATTTTACAAAAAAGGCCATGTTTATTCATGGCCTTTTTTGTGCGTGAAATTTGAACTAGGGTTCTTCATTCTAAGCGTAGCTCCTACGCCTTTTTGCATTTAAGCTATTAACCTTAGGTTCCTGATTCTAAGCGTATCTCTTCTGCTATTTTCACGTGAAAGGCTATCAGTAATGATGGCCTTTTTTTTTTTCTTGAACTGAAAAATTGCCTATATTTGCTGGATACTTTGATATCGATTTAACAGGGATTTTAGGCTGGTCATTCTGCGGTTATTGCTTCGTTTTCAAACGCTTTTTATTGGTATGCTATTCTGGAATCCTTCCTTTAAATATCATCTAGTTAACAATGTTGAATTTATGCTTTGCGAAATGGGGTTGTTGGGCTAAATTAGCCCTATGAACTCGTTATCCGTTTGCCATGTTGCTTTTTCTAACACACGGATCGAGCTGTAAATTGTAAAAGGTGGGTTAAGTTGATTTCGATATATTTGGTTGACGATCATGAGCTTGTGAGAACTGGGATCCGCCGCATCTTGGAAGATGAACGTGGGATCAAAGTCGTGGGCGAAGCCCCTGATGGTGAGACTGCGGTGCAGTGGGCTCGCCAAAATGAAGCGGATGTGATCTTAATGGATATGAATATGCCTGGGATGGGCGGATTGGAAGCCACTCGAAAAATTTTACGATATCAACCCCATGCAAAAATTATTGTATTAACTGTACACACGGAAGATCCGTTCCCAAGTAAGGTGATGCAGGCTGGTGCTTCGGGCTATTTAACAAAAGGAGCGACGCCGCCGGAAGTATTGCAAGCGATACGTCAGGTCTCTCGCGGACAACGTTATTTGTCCCCAGAAATTGCCCAACAGATGGCGCTGAGTCAGTTTAATCCTGCCGATGAAAACCCGTTTAAGTCTTTGTCCGAGCGCGAGTTACAGATCATGTTGATGATCACCAATGGCGAGAAGGTTAACGATATTTCTGAGCAACTGAACTTAAGTCCTAAAACCGTTAACAGTTACCGTTATCGTTTATTTGCTAAGCTGGGGATCAGTGGTGATGTCGAACTAACGCGGTTAGCTATTCGCTATAAGATGTTGGATGCTGGCCATTTTTAATGGGAAGTGGATTGCGTTGGTCGATGACTTTAATCTAGCGAGTTCTTGGATTATATGTTCCTATGTTGTTTGTGTTAAGTCTCCAAAACTGTGGGTGTGAATGATGTCTAATGAATTTAACGCCCAAAGTTTCTTACGTACTGTTTCATCCTCCGCTGGGGTTTATCGCATGTATGACGTCAAAAATGACGTCATTTATGTGGGTAAAGCCAAAGATCTTAAAAAACGGCTCACCTCGTATTTTCGTAAAAACCTCGGTAATGTTAAGACCCAAGCCTTAGTTTCACATATTCACCATATTGATGTGACGCTGACCCACAGTGAAACAGATGCTCTGTTGCTTGAGAATGATTACATCAAGCAATACATGCCAAAATACAATGTGTTATTGCGTGATGACAAATCTTATCCTTACATCTTATTAAGCCAGCACGAACACCCAAGGCTCGCCTATCATCGCGGTCCGCAGCGGGAAAAAGGCCACTATTTTGGTCCTTATCCCAATGGCGGCGCCGTGCGTGAAAGCCTGCATTTGATGCAGAAGCTGTTTCCTATTCGTCAATGTGACGATCTTTACTACAAATCGCGCTCACGCCCCTGTTTGCAATATCAACTGTCTCGCTGTAGCGCGCCCTGCGTGGGCAAAGTCAGTAACGCTGATTATGATGAGCAAGTGAAATTAGCCAGCCTGTTTTTAAAGGGGAAAGATCAGCAAGTGATCAGCGCCTTGGTTGATAAAATGGAACTTGCGGCCGAGCAGCAAGCCTATGAACAGGCTGCACGATTTCGCGATCAGATCATGGCGCTGCGTAAAGTTGCCGAGCAACAGGAAGTATCTAATAATAAAGGCGATATGGATGTTATTGGGGTGCATTATGCGTCAGGCATCGCCTGTTTCCACCTGCTATTTATCCGCGAAGGTAAAATTTTTGGCAGTCGTAGTTATTATCCTTCAGTGCCAGCCCAAACTGATATGGATGAGGTGCTACGCTCCTTTATCCTACAGTTTTATTTAAATGCAGATATTCAACGCACTATCCCAAAAGAAGTGGTGATTAGCCATAATTTTGAAGAATTACATGAACTTGAAGCGGCGATTTCAGAGGCGCTAGATAAAAAGTTTTCGATTAAGACCAATGTTCGCGCCGACAGGGCGAGCTTCTTACGTTTAGCCGTGACTAATGCGACGAATGCAGTGGTTACGCGCCTGTCCCATAAGAACACCGTCGAACAGCGTTTTGTGTTACTCGAAGAAATCTTAGAGTTGAGTGGGCCTATCCAGCGGATGGAATGTTTCGATATCAGTCATACCATGGGGGAGAGCACCGTTGCCTCCTGTGTGGTGTTTAATCGAGAAGGGCCGCATAAAGGCGAGTATCGTCGTTATAATATTGACGGTATTACGCCGGGTGATGATTATGCGGCGATGAAGCAAGCGGTGAGCCGACGTTTCGATAAAATTGAAGCGGGCGGCAAAATCCCTGACATTCTGTTTATTGATGGTGGACTAGGGCAGTTGCGTATTGCCCAAAAGATAGTGGATGAAAAGTTTGTTCATTTGGATAAAGCGCCGCAGCTTATTGGGGTGGCGAAAGGTGAGGGCCGTAAACCTGGGCTTGAAACCTTGATCTTAGGGGATACCGAAACTAGCTTTTCCCTCGAAGGGGATTCGCCAGCACTGCACCTTATCCAACATATTCGTGATGAATCCCATCGATTTGCAATCACTGGCCACCGTAACCGTCGCCAGAAAACCCGTAATACTTCAACACTGGAATCTATCCCTGGTATTGGTCCTAAACGTCGTAAAGCTTTGTTACAGCATTTAGGAGGCTTACAGGAAGTGAAAGGGGCAAGTGTGGCGGAATTAGTCAAAGTACCAGGGATCAGCATAGAAATGGCACAAACCATTCATGATGCATTGCGAGGGTGATAAAATTAAGGCAAGATTGGCGCTGCTTTTGACTAACTGGTTTGATCATGCCGTTTAACTTACCTATAGCATTAACTCTTTTCAGGCTTTTTTTACTGCCCATTTTTGTGGTGCTGTTTTATTTACCCTATGACTGGACCCCTTTTGTTGCCGCATTTACCTTTTGGCTCGCGGCGTTAACGGATGCATTAGATGGTTATGCTGCCCGTAAATTGAAACAATTAACTCGTTTTGGCGCTTTTCTTGACCCAGTCGCTGATAAGTTGATGGTGATTACAGCTTTAGTTTTGTTGGTCGATCAATACGCGAATATCTGGCTGACATTGCCCGCCCTGTTTATGATTGGTCGTGAGATTGTCATTTCAGCGTTGAGGGAATGGATGGCTGAAATTGGTAAACGTGGTACTGTCGCCGTTTCTTGGATTGGTAAATATAAGACGGCTGCGCAAATGGTGGCAATTATTGGGCTGATTTGGCAATACAATCCTTTAATGACTAATGCCGCATTTGTACTGTTATATATCGCCGCTGTATTAACGTTTTGGTCAATGATGAGTTACATTTTAGCCGCTTGGAAAGATCTTACTGCTGAATAGTGCAATAAAAAATCAAAGAGATTATTTAGTGTGCAAGCAGTAAGTTATCGATAAAACAGCGGTTGACACTGGGTGGTAAATCGGTAGAATGCCACCCCGTAGACAAGAGGCAATGTGCGAACAAAGTCTTAACGTTACCAAATATTGACGTTTGATATTAGCTAGGTAATAAAGTGAAATGCTTTTTTATCTGAGTGAATAGTAAAACAAGATGCGACATTAGCTCAGTTGGTAGAGCGATACCTTGCCAAGGTATAGGTCATCGGTTCGAACCCGATATGTCGCTCCAATATTTTTGAAGTCTAATTCTATCAACATGAGTTAGCAACTATGGCGCGATGGCAGAATGGCTATGCTGCGGATTGCAAATCCGTCGATCTCGGTTCGACTCCGGGTCGCGCCTCCATAGATTAAAGTATTAATGACACGATTCCCGTTGTTAATAT
>Ga0172380_10004587_pt1 | contig 17593 bp, 17 predicted proteins | sample Leawe162metaG_FD_119747 | JGI IMG/M metagenome (GOLD analysis project Ga0172380, IMG submission 119747) | Leachate microbial communities from a municipal landfill in Southern Ontario, Canada - Leachate well 162 metaG | ecosystem: Engineered > Solid waste > Landfill > Unclassified | place... | reverse complement strand
TTCAATATCTTTCTTTTCCCGCACCAAAGCGTTCTTTTTCTCTTGGAACTCTTCGGTTTCAAATACGCTTTCAAGATAGGCATCAGTCAGCTTGTTGATTTTACCTTTTACGGCGGAAAGATCCGCTTTCAATCCTTGGATCACCAGATCGGATGAATTGCCGTTTTTGTTTTTCCATCCAGTCAGAATTTCAAGGCATTGGTCGCGTTCGCGGTCGTTCAAAGAAACTGTTTGAACGCATTTTTTCACTTGTTCGGCCAATTCTTCTTGCCGCAAAAAGCTATGCTGGGAGCATTTTTGCGTTTTGCTCTTTTTGGTACAGCGGTAATATATAAATTTCAGTCCGCTTTTTTTGATGTGCCGTTCAACCGTAATGGAGTAGCCGCATTCGCCGCAAACGGCGAAGTTGCGGAAAAGAAGATTTTTCAAATCTTTATTTTTGCGGGGTTTGCAATAGGTTTAATATTCGGCGGAGGTGTTTACCGGCAATTGGTTTAGTATATTTTGTAAGATACTTCTATATTCTTTCTGTTATTGGGCGGCAGGCATAATTTTGGTGAAAACGAAAAGAAAGAGAAGCAGTTTTTTATAGCAATTATTGATTTCGCATTATCAGCCGCCGCCGGGAGGCCTTGTTTTCTTTGACGACAGAAAAGTGTTTTAAAAATATCCACTTTTTGCGTATTGACAAGGTATTCATTATGAATATATACTCAATATACAGTTCGTTTAAAGGTCGAAAAGTCTAAATAAATAAGCACAAAAAAATATGCCACAACAAGATAAAACCGGTCCAGCGGGTGAAGGCCCGATGACCGGACGAGGAATGGGTCCTTGCGGCGCCGGGATGCGGCGAGGCTGGGGCTGCGGATTTGGAAGAGGCTTCGGCTTCGGACGACGGAGATTTATTTCTCCGAAGAACGAGATGTCTGCCTTAGACGAGGAAGAAAAGATGCTTGAAGAAGAGCTTCAAGCTATTCGTGAAGAAAAGGCAGCCTTAAGGGGCCAATAGCCAGGCGTATTTCAAATAGCCTCTTTTACAAAAGAGGCTATTGAATTCTGGAAAAAATAAATTTACTATTTAAGTAACAATGATAATATTTCATTGAATTGCTAGCCGAGATTCCAGTTTTTTAACTGTTTTTTCAGGAGTTTTTTTAATTTTTATAATAAAATCGATCAACCATTAAAATGAAAATATTAAAATTCGGCGCCGTATGGTGCCCGGGATGCGTAATTATGAGGCCTCGCTGGAAGGAGATAGAATCAGAACTGCCTTGGCTTAAAACCGAATACTATGATTTTGATAATGACAAAAAACAAGCGGAAGACCACGGCGTTTCGGCTCTTCCAACTTTTATTTTTTTGGACGATAATGGAACGGAGCTGGCCCGTTTAACCGGAGAGATCGAGAAAAAAGAGCTGTTAGAAGTTATTAACGCGAACAAAGATCGTTGATTATGGCAAAGAGGCTGAAAACAATAGTTGCGTTATTTTTATTTTTTGCCGTATTCCCGGCAACGGTTTTGGCTTCCGATCCGTTCCCGGTTTCAGCTTATTTTTTTTACGGCGAAGGCTGCCCGCATTGCCACCAGGAGAGGCAGTTTTTAAGCGGGCTTGAGGCTCGATATCCTTCGCTTGAAATTTATGAATTTGAGATTTATAAGAACGGCGGGAATCTGGAAATTTTAAAAAAAACCGCCAAAGCGCTTAACGCTGACAACGGGATGGTCCCGTTCCTTGTTGTGAATGACAGTTATTTTATCGGTTATATCGAGGGATCAATTTCGGAGGGGATAGAGAGGAGGGTTAAAGAGTGCTCTTTGCAGTCTTGCGCCGATTCTATAGCGGCGATTGCCGGGATCAAGTCCTTGAAAGGCCAAGAACAGGGAAGCGAGCCTTTTCAGCAATCCGAAAAAAACGAGGAAACCGGAAATATCGTCGGGCTGGCGGGACCAGAAGACGGCCTTGGCGCGGAAGATTTTTCGGAAACAGCCGGATCAAGAGAAATAAAGATTAAAGTTCCTTTTTATGGGGAACTGGATGCGGCGTCATTTTCGCTTCCAGTTATCACGGCAATTATGGGAATTCTTGACGGCTTTAATCCTTGCGCAATGTGGGCGTTGCTGTTTTTGATCAGCCTTCTTTTAGAGGTTAGAGACAAAAAAAGAATGTGGATATTCGGAGGCGCTTTTGTTTTTTCTTCAGCTTTGGTTTATTTCTTTTTTATGGCCGCTTGGCTTAACCTTATTTTATTTTTAGGTTTTATTATTTGGATAAGGCTGGCTATTGGAGGATTGGCGCTGGCCGGGGGTGCGTACAGCATCCGCGAATTCATATGGAATAAAAGCGGCGGATGCAAAGTCGCGGGAGATGAAAAAAGGCGGAATGTTTTTGAAAAAATTAAAAATGCCGTTAGGATGCAAAGTTTTTGGCTGGCGCTTGGAGGAGTCGTTGTCTTGGCTGTTGCCATCAATATGGTTGAACTGATATGCTCGGCGGGATTGCCTGCGGTATACGCGCAGATATTGGCGATCAATAGCGTCTCGGAAGCGCAAAGGTATGCTTATTTGTCGCTTTATGTCTTCTTTTTTATGATTGACGATCTGTTCGTATTTTTTGCGGCAATGATCACTATGGAACTAACAGGCATTACAACCAAATACGCGCGTTTTTCGCGGCTGATTGGAGGGTTGGTGCTCCTTTGTATCGGTATTTTGCTTATTTTGAAGCCGGAATGGCTGATGTTCGGATAATCAATAATCCGCGCTTTTGCGAGGCGCGAAAAAAATATGAAAATAGCGATTAGCTCAAGCGGCCGCGAATTAGGGGATCGGGTGTCCGAATTGTTCGGCCGGTGCCCGTATTTTTTGATCGTTGAGATCAACGGCAAGGAAATCGGCGAGATCCAGGCGCAAGAAAACGCGAATAGCGACCAAACCGGAGGGGCGGGGATTGCCGCCGCCAAGTTTTTGGCTGAAATGGATGTCAACGCGGTGATCGCGCAAAATATCGGCCCGCGCGCCGCCGATGTTTTGAAGCAATTTAATATCGAAACGTATTATTTTGACGGCGCGGGCGAGGATGCTGTCCAAAATTTTATTAGCGGCCAGTTAAAGAAAACAAACTAATATGAAAATAGCCATCCCTACCAACGGCAGAAAAGGAATAGATGATGAAGTTGCCGATCATTTCGGCCGGTGTTCGACCTATACGATCCTTAACGAGCGCGGCGAAGTTGTTGAAATAATTCAAAATACCAGCGAACATATGGGCGGCGAAGGATTGCCGCCGGAGCTGATCAAAAGCCGCGGGGCAACTGTTTTGCTTTGCGGCGAGGTGGGCCCGCGCGCCATCAAGCTTTGCGCCGATCTGGGGATCGATGTTTATGCTTGCAAAGAAAAAGAGGTAAAGCATATTTTCGAGGCGTGGAAAAGCGGCAAATTAAAAAAGGCGGGCGCTGGCGACGCTTGCGAAGAACATAAATTATGAAAAGCTTGAAGATCGCGGTTACCGGCGGCAAAGGCGGCACGGGAAAATCAATGGCGGCGGTGTCGCTGGCGGTGGAATTCGCGCGGCGCAAAAAAACTTTGCTGGCGGATGCCGATGTTGAATGTCCCAATGACCATTTGTTGCTGGGGGCCAAGAGGGAAAATCCGATAAAAATTTACCAGCCGATCCCAAAGTGGGATTTTTCCAAGTGCTCTAAATGCGGCAAATGCGCCTCGGTTTGCAAGCAAAACGCGATCGTATTCGTTAAAAATAAATACCCCGCGTTCGTTAGGGAGATTTGCATTGGATGCAAGGCTTGCTCGCTGGTTTGCCCGGAAAACGCGATTTCAACCGGGGAAAAAGAGATCGGCGAGATTTACAGCGGCAGAAATTATGGTGTTGATTTGGTTTCCGGGGAATTGAAACTGGGAGAATTGGCTTCCGGGGAAGTCGTGGCCGAAGTAAGAAAACATGTGCAAAAGGAAAGCCAGCGGCTGAACTCGGAAATAATCCTGATCGATTCCGCGGCTGGAGTCGGATGCCCGGTGATCGCATCGCTGGTGGGTACGGATTACATCGTGGGGGTGACCGAACCGACGCCATCGGCTTTGCATGATTTAAAAAGAGTGCTTTATTTGGCGCGGCATTTCGAGATCAAGCACGGGATTGTTATCAACAAATTCGATCTGCAAAACGATTTTTGCGCCGAAATTGAAAAGTTTGCCGCCCAAAATGGCGCGCCGGTCATCGGCAAAATCCCTTATCGGAAAGATTTCGTCGATGCCGCGCTTAAAAATCAGCCTCCGGCAATAGCAAGCCCGCAGTACGCGGAGATTTTCCAAGGCATAATCAATAGGATCGAACAAATCGTGAAATGAAAGAAAAAATATCATTAATTGCAATCGCGGCCAACGCAATTCTGGCCGGAGGCAAGATCATTATCGGTTTTATTTCCAATTCAGCCGCTATTCTGGCGGAAGGAACCCACTCTTTAATGGATGTTTTTTCTTCGGCTATCGGTTATGCCGGAATTATAATTTCAAAAAAACCGCAAGACGAGAGGCATCCTTACGGCCATTATAAATTTGAAGTTTTGTCCGGATTATTAATTACTTTAATTCTTTTTATTACCGGCATTTGGATTATCTATGAAGCTTATCGCGGTTTTTCGCAGCCTGGGAAAATTATCGTTGATCATCTGGCCCTTGGCGTGATGGTCATTTCGGCGGCCGTTAATGAAATAATGGCCCGCTTGAAAATCCATTTCGGAAAGAAAGAAAATTCGATCAGCCTGATTTCGGACGGCATACATTCCCGGGTTGATGTTTTCGCTTCGCTGGCGGTTTTGGCGGGATTATTATTGGCGCGGTATTGGATTTATGCCGACGCGGCTTTGGCTTTATTGATCGGTATTTACATCGTCAAAGAATCGTTTTCGCTCGGGAAAGAAGCGGCCGATTCTTTGCTGGATGTTTCCGCCGGGCCGGAAATCGAGAAAGAAATAAAGTCTATCGCCAAAAGCCAAAATATCGACATCGTCTCGCTTAAAACGCAGAAAAAGGGATCAGTCGCAACCGCGAACTTGGAAATTACTCTTCCGAAAAATTTGAAAGTGGAGGAAGCGGAAAAGATTTCCGACGCCTTAAGGGAAGCGCTAATGGCTGAAATTGATAATTTGCGCTATGTATCTATTCAGATTTCCAGCCATGAAGTCGAAAGCGGGTATTACAAACCGGAATTCGGCAAGGGATTCGGGTGGCGGAAAAAGGGTAAATTCAAAAACAAAATCCAAGGCGCGGAGGGCAAAGGGCCCGGCGGCGATTGCGTTTGTCCGCAGTGCGGGTATAAAATACGGCATGAGCACGGCGTCCCTTGTTCTAAATTAAAATGTCCGAATTGTAAAATTAATTTGCAAAGAAAATAAATATGGTAAGGCCAAGACTTCACAGAAAAATAGAATTTAATCCCGATATAACGTATTTCAAGCCGCGCGGCGTGCCAATGAGCGAGCTTGAAATCGCAGAATTAACGGTCGAAGAGATCGAAGCTTTAAGGTTGAAAAATATAGAAAAAATGGAACAAACAGAGGCCGCGGAGAAAATGGGCACTTCTCAAAGCACTTTTCAGAGGATTTTGGCGTCGGCCTATCAAAAAATTTCCGACGCGCTGATTAACGGAAAAGCGATAAAAATTATAAAAACAGATAGCAAACGATAAAATCAAAAATTATTTGTTGGTTTTCTCCGGCAAGGGCGGCGGCGAAACAACGGCCGCTTCTAATTCGGTTTTTTTATTTCCGTTCAAAAGAGGAGCTATGCGGCAGGGATCGAAGCCGACAGCGAATCAATCCGGCTGGATTTAACTAAAAAATTGGACGCGCTTAAATCGTTTTTTGATTTGTTGTTTTTTTATTCCGGAATTTTTATTGCACCCCCTGTCAAACGGCAGATGGCTGGTTTGTTTCAGTTTTGTCGTTTTTGTTCTCTTCGGTTCCTTCGGCTTCTTTTTCTTTCCATTCAGCTTCTGCTATTTCCTCCGGGGTTCCGGCCTTTTCGCCTTCTCGGCCGTTCTTTTTATTTTCCTTTTCTTTCTCTTCTTTTTCTTTTTTCTCTATGTCTTTTTGACTGGCCAGTTCCTCTGCCTTATCGTCAAAAGTTATATCCAGTTTTGTGACCTTGTTTTTGTTGAATATTCTTTCGAACAATCCGGTAGTTTCCCATTTGATCCAGACGGTGGAAAAGGGGAGAGTATCCGTCTTTCCCTCAAGAAAATCTTTGGATTTGCTCTCCATAGCTTGAGGAACCCGGAATTTCATTATATCGATCGTTACGTTTAAGTTGATCGCGCCTAACGTCCTCCAATCGTTTTTCATCGCTCTTTCAAAATCGGTTACGGCCCTTTCTTCCCATTCTTGCATCATTCTCTTTCTTTCTTTGAGTTCTTCTTCTTTATTCTCCTTCTCTTCTTTTTCCGCTTCCCATTTTTCTCCGAACGAATCCGCTTTTGCTTCGCGTCCGCCGTTTTTAGACTCTATAGCTGTTCCTTCCGGCAAATTTTCCCGGCCGTACTCTTCCATCCATTCCTTTTTTTGTTTCTCCAGCTCGGCTTTCTCTTCTTCGAGTTTTTTTATCTTTTCATTATCGAACTGGGCGCTCGGAGGATTGTTGTCGGTTCGGGTGACACCCATATCTTTTTGGAGTCCGGCTAATTTTTCTTTGGTTTCGGCGATCGATCTTTGGGACTCGAATATTTTCTGATCGACATAATTCAATTCATTCAAAACATCGGTTATTTTTTCCCGCGGGGACAGTTCTTTTTCTTGAGATCGTTCTTCCGGACCTTTCTGCATATCTTTTTTATTTTCATTTTTTTCTTCCGGCAGAAGGTTTTCCTGCCCGTTCTCGCCAGTTTTATCGCTGGAATTTCCCGGAGACTGTTCTTGGTTTTCCTCGCCCGTCTTTTTTTCGGGATTTTCTTTCCCGGGGAATTTATTCTCTAAGGTTTCCGTTGGATTTTCAATTTTGTTTTCCATGCCTTGATTGTACGATATGAGGCATATTTTTTCAATTACAGGGAGGCTAAGAGACTGTTTTGAGGCTAGTTAGCGCCAAATTTTGATTATTTCGGATGGACGTTCTATCATTGCATTAGAAAGATTATGATGGTCGAACAATTTTCAGAGAACGGCATATACTCGCGACATAACGATTTTATACCGGGTCGTTTTTCCTTGGTTTTTATCCATGGCCTTTCCGGAAGTTCATCGGCCTGGAAATATTACGGCGAGAGGCTCGGCAACGATTACAATCTTTTATTCTTTGATCTGCGCGGGCATGGCAGATCCTCGAAATATTCAAATTACAGCGACTATGATCTGGAAAAAATATCAGCGGATATTTTTGATCTGACAAAGGAGAACAACCTTAATAATATTTTATTGGTAGGCCATTCTTACGGGTGTCTTTTGGCCTTGGATTTTTTGAGCCGCTATAAGAACGCAGTGAATGGGGCGGTGTTTTTAAGCCCCAACTTTAAGATAAGAGATATTTTTTTGGTGAAGACCTTGTCCCCGTTGTTTTTGGTCGGAGGACTTTTGTCCTCTCTTCCTTTCGGAAAAAGATCGGGGCATCATGTGGATTATTCCCGCTATCCAAATTCAGGGGATTGGGACGCCAGGAGGATGGCCGCCGATATAGGAAATACGACCATCCGGGTGTGCCTTTATTATATGAAACAGATATACGATTTTGACATAGCCAGAAAAACGCTTTCCGATATCGTTGCTGTGCCGGTGTTGATAATACATGGTGATAGGGATACCGTCTTGCCGCTGTCATATTCCATCGATCTGGCGAAAAAGCTTAAAAATGCAAAGCTGGTGGTATTGCGCAATGCCAATCATATTTTGGCTATGAACAACGCCAGGGAAGTTGCTGACGAGATAGAGAAATTTGTTAAAGAGCTGGCGCTTCCCGGGCAAAGACCGCGAGCTTGACCTGCCGGAACCTTTTTTATATAATATAGCCAACAATTGAATATGTTTATCGAAGCGATTGCTGTGGCCACCAACCATAGTTCTATCCCCAAAAGGGACTAAGCCAAGGTAAACAAAAAGCTGTCCGAAATATTTCGGGAAGCTGAGTGGAACCGCGCGGTTTAAACCTCGTCTCAGCCCATCAACTTATATTGATGATTTGAGACGAGGTCTTTTATTATCTGCGTATTCGCCCCATCTTCGTTGTTAGAGCAAAAAGGTTCTAGTCGCCGTACTATTTCGTACGGCTCCGGCGTACCTTTTCGCTCTGCCTAGAATCTGGGGCAAATACACAGTTACTACAAAGCATTACATTATTAGCGTTTAAGAGAAAAATAATTATGGAAAAACAAATTGAGAAAATCGATATTTTGCGCCATTCCGCTGCCCATATTTTAGCGGCCGCGGTTTTGGAGCTGATGCCCAAGGCTAAGTTCGCCATCGGTCCGAGCATCGAGGACGGATTTTATTACGACTTTGATCTGCCTCGCGCTTTGACGCAGGAAGATTTGGCTGTTCTTGAAGAAAAGATGCAGGCCATAGTCAAAAAGAATTATGCTTTTGAACGCAAAGAGATGCCTGTCAAAGAGGCGATAGAATTGTTCAAAAAAGCGGAGCAGCCCTATAAGGTGGAATTGATAGAAGATTTGGTCAAAAATCAGAAAGTGGAGACCGTTTCGATCTATACTTCCGGTCCGTTCGTTGATCTTTGCCGCGGGCCTCACGTAGAATCGACCAAAAATGTCGATGCCAAGGCTTTCAAGCTGATGAAAATAGCCGGGGCTTATTGGAGAGGGAACGAGAAGAATAAAATGCTGCAGCGCATTTACGGAACCGCCTGGGAGAACAAGGCCGATCTGGAAGCCTATCTCAAAAAATTGGAAGAAGCCGAAAAGCGCGACCATCGCAGGATAGGGAAAGAGCTGGATCTTTTTCATATTGACGAGCAGGTAGGGCTTGGATTGATCCTTTGGCATCCCAAAGGCGCTATGCTTTGGAGGATGATAGAAGATTTTTGGTACCAGGAGCATATGAAAAAAGGTTATGAATTTGTCCGTTCTCCCCATATAGGCAATCGTAAGCTTTGGGAGCAGTCAGGCCATTGGGGATTCTATTCCGGCAGTATGTATCCGCCGCTGGAAGTGGGACAGTCTCTTGAAGAGTTGAAAGCGGGCAAAAAAGTCGGAGAATCAGAGCAGTATTTGCTTAAACCGATGAATTGCCCTTTTCATATCGCCATTTATAAAAATTCTCCTCATTCTTATAGGGAGTTTCCGATGCGCTGGGCTGAAACCGGGACCGTTTATCGTTTTGAAAAGAAGGGAGAACTTTCCGGACTGACAAGAGTCAGAGGTTTTACTCAAGATGACGCTCATATCATTTGCCGCGAAGATCAGGTTGAAGGAGAGTTGGAAGAAGTTATAGATTTTATTTTAAGCACATTCAAGGCGTTCGGTTTTAATTTTGAATCAGTCAAAGTTTATCTTTCTTTGCGCGATCCGCAGAATAAGGAAAAATATGTCGGGAATGATGAGGGTTGGAAGTTCTCGGAAGATATTTTACGCAAGGTTGCCAATAAAAAAGGATTGAAATTTGAAGAAGAATTAGGAGAGGCTGCCTTCTATGGTCCGAAATTGGATTTCAAGATCAAAGATGTTTTAGGCAGAGAGTGGCAATGTTCCACTTTGCAATTCGATTTTAACTTATCTGAAAGGTTTGATATGACATTCGCCAATACCAAGGGAGAGCAGGAAAGACCCTATATGCTCCATCGCGTTTTGCTTGGATCGTTCGAGCGTTTTATCGGCTTGCTGATCGAACATTACGCCGGAGCTTTCCCGGTCTGGCTCGCGCCTGAACAGGTTTGGGTTCTGCCTATTGCCGAACGCCATCAGGAATATGCCAAGAAATTGGTCGATCTTTTGAAGGCCGAAGGCATCAGGGTGGTTATGAAAAGCGAAAGCGAGACCATCGGCAAGAAGATCCGCTCCGGCCAGATCCAGAAAATTCCTTATCTGCTGGTGGCAGGAGATAAAGAGGTCGAAGCCGAAGGAGCCGCGGTTCGCGACAGGGTCAAAGGGGATCTGGGCATAATGCCGGTCAAAGATTTTGTCGAAAAGATCAAACAGGAGATAAAAGACAAAACGCGCTAAAATACATTGAACCAAAAAACCAGTCCGGTCGGGCTGGTTTTTTGGTTCAAGAAAAAGAATGGAAGCCATTGTAAAAAATTCTGTTTGTATTATATATAGCTTAGCTCTTTTAAGGTAAAAGGGGCTTTTTAAGGGAGTTGCTAAAATGGCAAGAAAGGATGTCGACTTCACCATAGAGTTGAAAGTGCGTGAAGCAGAGGGACGTCTTCTCGGAGGAGAAGAAGCTGAAATAGTGGACAGGGCCATCGTATCGGCTCTTGTGCAGATAGTACAGAAGGGGAAAGGCGATAAACCAGTAGTATCCGACCATATCGGAGATTACGTGGTATCAAGAGAAAAAATAAAGAGGCGCAGATGGGAAGACTCTGACGCCCCCGAAGGTTTCAGCTACGCTGAAGCCGTCAAAACAGCTCTTGATGAAGTGAGGGAAAAGAAAAAAACGCTTAGGACCAAGGAAGACAAGATCGACTACATCAGGATCAGGATCATACAGCTGCGAGAGCAGGCAATGAGAGGAACAACCTCCAAATAAAAGCCAAAGACAGGCTTCGTTCGTCCGGACCGATTTTTTACGCTCCAAAGGCGAAAATTTCGTCCAAACAATGAATCGAAGCAAGAGGGTCTGATCCAGCGTCAGCCCTCTGTTTTTTATTCATTGCTTGACACAAATATGGCTTTGTGTTATATTCTTGTTCAGTAAAGGTCCAAAACCAAGCGGACCTTCGAGAAGGGAGGGGGCACCCGAAGAAGGAGGTCCAATAAAATATGTTCGATGGCATCCGACGGATGTTGATCCAACAGCCAATTGTTATGATGATCCTTTTGGGATCTTCCGGGTACGGCTTTCATAGGCTTTATCTCAATTGGAATCTCCACGGGGTTGCTAACTGTGAAGCCATAAAGATATTCATCATCTGCATGGCCATAGCGGCAATCGTGGTAGGCGTGAATTTTTCCACCTACAGGAGACCTGCTGGAAACACCCAGTACAACAACCAGCCTCGCCAGTAGCAAGCAGAGAATTTTCTCAGTCTAGCCGGCCCTCAGGCAGACAAGTTCTTTATGGGAGAGAAATCTCCTTCATATGTGCGAGAGGTATGACATATGTCATCCTCTCGCACCCACACTTTATTCTCCAGCCTCGAACGGGCTTTTTTTTGTTGCAAAAATTTACTGTTAAATGTCTGTTAAAAAGCGTTGATCTGCCTTTAACTGTCCACAAAACGGCAGTTGCTTTTGGGCCGGAAATGAGGTAAAATATCGCAATATATGGATATCAAAAATTTAATCGAAGAAGCTAAAAAAGAAATTGAAAAAGCCGGCGATCTGAACGAGATGGATATGGTCTTTCGCAAATATTTAGGCAAGACGGGGGCCATAAGAAATCAATTTTTGGAAATGAAAAATCTCACTTCCGAAGAACGCGGTATCGCAGGCCAGGAATTGAACTCCGCCAAGAACGAGATCGAAACCGCGATCAACGAAAAGATGAGCCTGCTCAGATCGGTTGAGCTCAACAAAAAAGAATCGGAGGTCGTCGATGTGACCCTGCCCGGCAAGAAATTTTCGGCAGGACATTTGCATCCGCTGACCCTGAACCGCCGCAGAATGGAGGAGATTTTTTCTTTAATGGGCTTTGAAGTTGCCGAAGGGCCGGAGATAGAAGATGAATGGCATAATTTTGACGCCTTGAACATCCTTCCCCAGCATCCGGCGCGCGATGCCCTTTCTTTGGGTAAAACTTTTTATCTGACTCTCGGCGGTCTTTTAAGAACCCACACTTCGCCGGTTCAGATACGCTTTATGGAGAGCCATCAGCCGCCGTTCAGGATCATTATTCCCGGCCGCGTTTACAGGGCTGAATCGACCGACTCTTCGCACGAAGTGCAATTTCATCAGATAGAGGGCCTTATGGTAGGCAAAGACGTTTCCGTTGCCAATTTCAAGGCTATATTCGCAAAATTTTTACAGGAATTTTTCGGCAAAGAGATGAAGATCAGATTAAGACCCAGCTATTTTCCGTTCACCGAACCGAGTTTTGAGGTGGATATGAGCTGCGCTATTTGCGGCGGCAAAGGATGTCCGGCCTGCAAGCAGTCCGGATGGGTCGAGTTTATGGGCGCCGGAATGGTCCACCCGAACGTTTTGAAGAATGGAGGATTGGACCCTAATGATTGGCAAGGTTTCGCTTTTGGAATGTCGCTCGATCGTTTGACGATGATGAAGCACAAGATAAACAATATCCGTTTGTTCCAGGGCAACGACCTGAGATTTTTAAAGCAATTCTAATTAGATATTAGAAGGTAGAAGGTCGATAGTCGTTTATGGCTAAGACTTATGAAAATCTAGAGATTTGGAAACAGGCTATAGAATTATCAGGGACGATATATCTGGCAACGAAAAATTTTCCAAGAGAAGAGGCCTACGGGCTGTCATTGCAGTTAAGAAGAGCTGTTGTATCCATATCGGCCAATATCGCCGAAGGGGCAGGGAGGGATTCAAAAAAAGAGTTTGTCAGATTCGTAAATATAGCGATAGGTTCTCTAAATGAGGTTGAAAGTTTGCTTTGGGTGGCGAGAGAAATAAAATATTTAAATGATCCAGATCTGCAAAAATTAAGAGTTAAAATAGATAAATTAGGCGGGTTATTGGGAGGTTTTAAAAAATATCTTAATAAGTAAAACGATTTTCGACCTTCGATCCTCGACACACAAATTATGTTATTTTCTTACAATTGGTTACAAGAATTTTTTCCTAAAAAATTGCCGGCTCCGGATAAATTATCCGAGCTTTTGACCATGCATTTTATGGAAGTGGAGGAGTTGGAAAAGAAAGGAAAGGACTGGGTTTTGAACATCGATGTCTTGCCCAGCCGCGGAGGGGATTGCCTGAACCATTTTGGCGCGGCCAAAGAATGCGGAGTTGTCACCGGCCTTAAGATCAAGCCGGAAGATTACGAAGTAAGGGAAAATCCTGAATTCAAAACAAAAAATTTCGTTAAGGTCCAAACCAATAACAAAGAGGACTGCCGCCGCTATACTACCCGCGCCATTGTCGGCGTAAGGGTTGGACCGACTCCTGATGATATAAAAGAAAAGCTTGAAGCGTGCGGTTTGCAATCGATAAACAACGTCGTGGACGCTACGAACTACGTGATGCTTGAAATGGGCCAGCCATTACATGCTTTTGATTACGATAAACTGGCTAAAGAAGGAAAACAGGCCAGCATTATCGTCCGCCGCGCCAAGAAAGGGGAAAAGATCTTGTCTCTGGACCAGAAGGAATATCAACTTAATGAAAGTGATTTGGTCATCGCGGATCCTGACGGCGCTTTGGCCATCGCCGGCATCAAGGGCGGACGTCGCGCCGAAATAGACGGAAACACCAAGACCATCATTTTGGAATCGGCCAATTTTGATCCGATATTGGTTAGAAAAACATCCGGCAGGCTTAATTTGAGAACAGACGCTTCTTGGAGATTCGAGCAGAACTTGGATCCCAATTTGGCCGATATCGCTCTTGAGCGCGTGACCAGCCTCATTCAGGAGCTGGCGGGCGGAGAGGTTTCCACGGGAATAGCCGATATCTATCCCAAGAAATTTTTGCAGAGAAAATTAAAATTAAGATTGGGTTACGTTAACAGTTTATTGGGCGTCGAGATCCCGGAGAAAAAAATGATATCCATTTTGCAGTCTCTGGGTTTTGGCGTTAAGGCAAGCGCAAAAGGACAGGTTGTCGTCACGATCCCGACCTGGCGCCAAGATGTTAATGTTGAAGCCGATCTGGTTGAGGAAATAGGCAGGGTCTACGGTTTGGAGAACATCAAACCGGTCATGCCGGTCTCCGCTTTGATCCCGGCCAAGCGCAATGAAAATATTTTTTGGGAAAATCTGGCAAAGAATGCCCTCAAAGAAGCGGCGTTCTTTGAAACTTATAATTATATCCTGCTCCCGAACGACCAAGCCCCGATATTCGGCTTTGATCCAAAAAGATTGGTAGAAATAAAAAATCCGGTCAATATCGATCAAAAATATTTAAGGCCGAGCCTCATTCCTTATTTGTTGGGGAATGTCAAAAATAACCAGCTGCTGCTCGACGAACAAGCGGCCAATAAAATGCCGGTCGGCATAAAAATATTCGAGCTTAGCAAAGTTTTTGAAACGGTCCAAAAGAAAGGGAAAGGGGAATACAAAGAGAGAAGAATGCTCGCCGGAATTATTGCCGGCGGGGAGAATGATTTTTCCGAGGCCAAGGGCATCATTGAATTCGTATTGAATAGCTTGGGCATCGACGATGTCTGGTTCGATAGTTATGAAGCCACTCCCGAGAACACCCGTTTTGAAATTTGGCATCCGAACATTTGCGCGGAAATAAAGTCGGGAGATACCGAACTCGGTTTTGTCGGCGAGATATCTCCTAAAATATTGAATGGAATGGGAGTAAGCCACAGAGCGGTCGCTTTTGACTTTGATTTCGATGAATTGCAGAAATATTGTACGGATATTTATCAGTACAGGCCGATCCCGAAATTTCCGGCCGCAGTGCGCGACCTGGCTCTTTTGGTGCCGTCCCGCACCAAGCTGGCCGATGTTCTGAACGTCATAGAAATAGCCGGCGGAGAATTGCTGGCGGACGTCAATTTGTTCGATCTGTACGAGGGAGAAAACTTGCCCCAGGGCAAAAAGAATTTTGCTTTTCGTTTGGTCTATCAGTCCCAGGACAGGACATTGGCCAGCCAGGAGATAGACGAATTACAGGAAAAAATAATCAAAGCTTTAGAATATAAACCCGAATGGGAGATCAGAAAGTGATCTATATTCAATAAATTTAAGAATTTACCACTATGGCAGATAAAAACAAAAAATCTTCCTATAATGCTGATAGCATAGAAATATTGGAAGGGTTGGAGCCGGTTCGCAAAAGGCCGGCAATGTATATCGGATCCACGGGACCCGATGGTTTGCATCACTTGATTTACGAAATAGTGGATAACGCTATAGATGAAGCTATTGCCGGGCATTGCAACAGGATCGATATCACTTTGCATCCGGGAGACAGGGTAGAGGTCAGGGATAACGGAAGAGGAATCCCTGTGGGCATCCATCCAAAGACAAAAAAATCTGCCTTGGAAACGGTCTTGACCACATTGCACGCCGGCGCCAAGTTTGAGAACAAAGCTTATCAGGTTTCAGGAGGTTTGCACGGTGTCGGCAGTTCCGTTGTCTGCGCCCTTTCCACTTATATGCGCGCGGAAGTTTGCGTCGATGGGGAAAGGCATATGCAGGAGTATAAATACGGAAAGCCTCAAGCCCCGGTCAAAAAAATAGCGAAATGCGCCGCCAGCGACAGGGGAACAACCATCATTTTTGACGCTGATCCGCAGATTTTTCACGAGATCAAATATAATCGCAACACTCTTCTTACTCATTTCCGCCAGCAAGCCTATCTTATCAAAGGCATCAAAATAAATTTTTCCGACCTTCGCGATCCGGACGATATTCTCGACTATCATTTTTATTTTGAAGGGGGGATCGCTTCTTACCTCAAGTATCTTATCAAAAGCAATACGGGCATCCATCCCAATTCTTTTTATGTCGGAGCCGAGAAGAACGAGATATTGGTTGAAGCCGCTTTTTGCTATACCGAAGATTTTGAATGCTCCGAGCACAGCTTTGCGAACAATATCTATAATATGGAGGGAGGAACCCATTTGACCGGTTTCAGGACCGCGTTGACCAGAGTGATCAACGATTACGCCAGGAAAGCAGGTTTCATAAAAGAAGCCGAGCAGAATTTGACCGGTGAAGATGTCAGGGAAGGATTGACCGCCGTGGTTTCGATCAAAATAAGAGAACCCCAGTTCGAGGGACAGACCAAAACCAAGCTGGGAAATTCCGAGGCCAGAACCGCTACTGAAAGCGTGGTTAATGAAGCTTTGGCCAAATTTTTTGAGGAATATCCTCAAGATGCCAAGCTGATCGTTGAAAAATGTACATTATCCGCCAAGGCGCGCCGCGCCGCCAGAGCTGCCAAGGAAACGGTTTTAAGAAAAGGCATTTTGGAAGGGTTGAGTTTGCCCGGCAAGCTGGCCGATTGCAGTTCGCGCAGAGCCGAGGATTGCGAAATATATTTGGTCGAGGGAGAGTCCGCCGGAGGTTCCAGCAGGCAGGCGCGCGACAGGAGATTTCAGGCCATTCTACCTTTGAAGGGAAAAATATTGAATGTGGAAAAGGTCCGTTTGGACAGGGCTTTGGATTCCAAAGAGATCAAGTCCCTTGTGATCGCTATGGGCACGGCCATCGCCGAAGATTTTAATATCGAAAAATTGAGATATCACAGGATCATTATAATGACCGATGCCGATTCCGACGGCAATCATATCAGAACTTTGCTTTTGACCCTTTTCTTCAGGTATTTCAAAGCAATGATAGAAAAAGGATATTTATACGTCGCCCAGCCGCCGCTGTATAAGATACAGGCAGGAAAAGAGATCAAATACGCTTTTGATGAAGAGGCTAAAGAGAAGATACTCAAGGCGCTTGGAAGCAGGCCGTCTTCCGTCCAGAGGTATAAAGGTCTTGGAGAAATGAACGCTTCCGAGCTTTGGGAAACGACCATGGACCCGAAAAAGAGAGTATTGCTTCAGGTCAAGATGGAAGATCCCGTAGCCGCAGACGCCGTTTTCGATATGTTGATGGGAAAGGAAGTACCCCCAAGGAAAAAGTTTATTCAACTTTACGCCAAGAAAGTAAGAAATTTGGATATATAGCGAATCAACATATCGAAAACCACAGGAGGGGACGGGAGGATTGGGTATCCTCCCGTATCGGAAAGATAGGAGCGCCAGCGACGCAAGAAACCGAAGGTGTCTTGAGAGCGAAGCGACGTTTTTGTATATGTTGATGGGAAAAGAGGTCCCGCCAAGGAAGAAATTCATCCAGCTATACGCAAAGAAGGTAAGAAATCTTGATATTTAGAGAAGGTCTGCCGCCGTTCACCGGCAACGGCCATAATCGGGTTTCAAATTGACATTCGGGCTTTATTTTGTTATTTTATTAGTAATAAATGAAATCCACGGACCAGTTCCAAGGGGCCGTGGTTGAGCGATCAAATAAGCGCGTTCCGCCTTTGAAAGCGCGGTACAAGCCTAAAAATAAGGCCGCAAGCCAAACAACTGTTATGAATCCAAATCCTTCCCCTAACAAAGCATCCTCTTTTTTAAAGGAGGTCAGAACAGAGGTCAAGAAAGTAAGCTGGCCGACCCGCCAGGAGGTTTTTAATTACACTCTTATTGTCATCGTTTCCTCGGTGGTCGTGGCTATGTTTTTGGGAGGGTTGGATATCGTTTTCCAAAAATCATTAAAGTACGTATTACAATACCTACCCAAGTAGAATAAATAAAATTATTTTTTAT
>Ga0172380_10004585_pt1 | contig 17604 bp, 12 predicted proteins | sample Leawe162metaG_FD_119747 | JGI IMG/M metagenome (GOLD analysis project Ga0172380, IMG submission 119747) | Leachate microbial communities from a municipal landfill in Southern Ontario, Canada - Leachate well 162 metaG | ecosystem: Engineered > Solid waste > Landfill > Unclassified | place... | reverse complement strand
CTCGGGCTTGGCGCAGTTGCGCTTGGCATCGATCACCGCCGCTGTCCGTTCGACCTGCTTGGGCGCGACCGGCGCCGCCACCGCCGCCGGGGGCGGCCGCGTCGTCGTGATTTGGGTGATGGTGTTGGCTACCGGGGCGGCCACGGAAATGTTGACTTCCACCGGCGGAATGAAGGGCGGCGGCGGCGGTGCCAGCTTCGGCGGCGGCGGCGGCGGCTGGTCCGGCGGCGGCTTCTTGAATTCCTCGATCAGCTTCGTTTCCAGCGGTCCGCGCACGATCTCGACCACTTTGTGCGACAGCCCCGTCACCAGCGCATAGACAAGCACGACGTGGAAAATGACGACAAACGTTATGCCGAGAAGATGCTTCCCCGGATTTCTCTGCGACTGCGCATAGTCGTGATTCACCAGTCTCTCCTTCCTCATCTTCGCCACTCGGCGGTGGCTTCGGCGGTCCGCCTGGTAGGAACGTTGCGGCCGCTCAACGCACGTAGATTCTCCCAGTAGAGGTCTATGGCCGGACGCAGGTCAGCCGCACCGAGCCGCGATTGCTGGAAACGTCGCTGCAGCGACAAGTACATGCCCAACGCTTCGTCGGAAAAGTCCGGCTCGATGTTTACCACATAGCGCTTGCCGTCGAAGATTTCAAACACCGGGAACAGGCCGGAACGCACCGCCAGCCGCACCAGTTCGATGCCCAGTGCCGGCTCTGACTTCCACCCGGTCGGACAAGGCGCAAGCACATGCAGAAAGCGGAAGCCCTTGAGATCGAGCGCACGACCCAGTTTGCGCACGGTGTCCTCGGCATGCGCGAGTGATATCGATGCGGCGTACGGAATCCGGTGCGCCGCCATGATGGACAGGATGTCCTTTTTTTGCTCCGGCTTGCCTTTGAGTGTGTTGGTGGTGATGGCGCCGGCAGGCGTGGCCGAAGAACGTTGTCCGCCGGTATTGCCATAAATCTCATTGTCGTAGCAGATGTAGAGGATATCCTCGTCGCGCTCCGCTGCCGCCGACAGGCTGGCGAAGCCGATGTCACAGGTACCGCCGTCTCCGGCAAGGCAAATCACCCGCGTGTCTTCGCCGTTGAGTTGCGCCACGCTGGCCACTCCGCTAGCGGATGCCGCGGCCGAGGCAAAGGTCGTCAGGAGCGTGGGAACACCATAGGTACTTTGCGGGAACGTCCCGCCGGCAGCCGCCGCGCAGCAGGCGGGAATGATGAGTTGCACGCGCCGTTGGGCTACCGCGTGCCGCATCATCTGCATCAAGTTGGACAGACCGCAGCCGCCGCAGTTAGTATTCCCCATCCGAAACAGCGGGTCAGGGCGATCATGCACGGATTGCGCCATGCCGCAAAGCACCGGTTCGTCGATCACAGTACCTCCATCATCGCCGGCGGTCCTGCGATCTGGCGCGGCTGCAAATCTGCCAGCATGTTCACGATGTGTTCTGGACGCACATCCCCCCCGCCAATTCCCGCCATGTAATTCTGTACCACCGTCTCCGAGCCAGCGAGGCCGCGGATTTCTCCCCACAACACACCGCCGAAGCCGAGGCTGATATTACGGTCGATGACGGCAATCCTCTTCTTGCCAGAGAACCAGTCTGTGATTGCCTCGAAAGGAAGTGGACGGAACAGGCGCACGCGCAGTGAGCCCACCCGTTGCCCCTGGGAACGCAGCATATCCACCACGCGTTCTGCGGTTGCGCCTATCGTGCCCATAGCCACGATCAGCGTCTCGGCGTCCTCGGCGCGGTAGGCATGTACCGCATCAGCCGGCCGGCGGCCGAATATCCGTTCAAACGAGTCCTGGATTTCGGCGTATACCTGGCTCACACCCAGCATGGCTGCGTGGTGCTGCTGGCGATGCGCTGCGCTCTGATGCGGCACTTCAATCTGCCCCAGCGTGTGGGCTGTATCGGCGAGTCGATGCGGGATCGCGGTGAGCGGCAGAAAACGGTCCACTTTCGCCTGCTCGGGAATCTCGGTCTGGGCCATGGTGTGCGACAGGATGAAGCCGTCCATGCACACCATCGCGGGCATCATCACCCGCGGGTCCTCAGCCAGCCTGAATGCACACAGCACGGTATCGAACAGTTCCTGATTGTTGGCGCAGTACAACTGAATCACGCCGTGATCGCGCAGCATCAGCGCGTCGCCGTGGTCGGCCCAGATATTCCACGGCGGACCCAGGGTGCGGTTGGCCACCGCCAGCACGACCGGCAGGCGCAGACCCGCCGCCGCGATGCAGTTTTCAGCCATGTAGGCAAGACCGTTGGAGGATGTCGCGGTAAACGTCCGAGCGCCCGCAGCGGAAGCGCCGATGCAGACTCCCATCGCGCTGTGCTCGCTCTCCACCCGTACCACCCGGCCTTTCTCGATCTCCTGCAGGCACAGGTATTCCATGCACTCGGTCGAGGGCGTGATCGGATAGACGCCGCTGCAAAAACCCCGTCCCTTACGGTTGGCGCGCGCCGCGAGAGTCGCCGCCAAAGCGGCGCCATGATTGGCGCTGAGCAGCTCTACGGACATGCGCCCACCTCTTGCTTGTTCTTTTGCTGCATCTCCATCGCGCTACGCGGGCATTCGGCTACGCACATGCCGCAGCCCTTGCAGTAGTTCGCGTCAATTCGATAGCCATCTTCACTGCGGCAGATCACGCCGTCCGGGCAATAGATCAGGCAGGTATCGCATTGCGTGCAATGACCACAGGAGAAGCAACGCCCGGCCTCTTCCGGTCCGGCCAGTCCGAGATTGAATTCGGCGAAGTTGTTCCTGCGCGCGGATGGCGGGAGCTGCCTGTCCCTATGTGGCGGCGCCACCTCGAAGTAGGGAAACCGAATCTGCGCTGGAGCGACCGGCTTAGACGTTTCCGGCAACGCTTCTGTCGGGGTATGCGCAAGTCTCTCCAGCGCAGCTAGCGCGATCCGCCGCCCGCTGCCGATGGCATGGGTCACGGTTCCCTCGCCAGTCGCGCAGTCCCCCGCGAACCAGATCTGGAGGGGCCCATCGCCTTGCCATGCGCGAGCATCCCGCATCTGCCAGGTGTCGGGCAGCAGATCTAACTCGGTGCTCTGTCCGAGTGCCAGGAGAACTTTGTCACAAGGGATGCTCGAGGTGCGCTGCGTCACCAGCGGACGCCGTCGACCGCTCTCATCGGGCGGCCCGGCCTCCACTTCTGCGACCACCACGGCTGACACGGCTCCTTTGCCTGTGAATGCAACCGGCTGTCGCTGCAAGACCAGACGCACGCCTTCGAGTTCGGCGTCTCTGATCTCTTCATCGATGGCCGGCATTTCCTCTCGGCCGCGGCGGTAGATGAGTTTCACCGAAGCGGCGCCGCAGCGCAGTGCGCTGCGCGCGCAGTCTATCGCCGTATTGCCGCCGCCGACCACCACGACTTGCCCACGCACCGGGACTCCGCCTTGCTTCACCCTGTCAAGGAAAACAAGTCCTTGCTCTACGCCGCACAACTCTGCGCCCTCGGCCGCGAGGCCAAAGGCGGTCCCGAGTCCTGTGCAGACGATCACCGCATCGTAATTCCGTTGCAGACGCAGCAGATCATCCTTAACCAGACGCGTATTGCATTGCACTTCGACGCCCAGCGTCAGTATGCGGGAGAGATCGCGCTGCAATACCTCCTGCGGCAAACGAAAGGACGGAATGCCGTTGCGCAGGACGCCACCCAAGGCCGGACCTGCCTCGTAAATCACGACTTCGTGTCCGCACAGCGCAAGCTGATAGGCGGCGCTCAAACCGGCTGGGCCGCCGCCCACCACGGCGAAGCGCCGGCGTAGCTCATCCGATTTCTTTATCAGATCCAGCGCCGAGTGGTCAGATATCCAGCGCTCCAGACCGCGGATGTTTATCGCGCCGTCGAACGCCTGCCGGTTGCAGGCAAGCATGCACGGCGCCGGGCAGACACGGCCGCACACCGAGGGTAGCGGCTGAGTGCGTAACAATATCGCCGCCGCCGCTTCCGGTCCCTTATTCTTCAAAGCTTGAATGAATCCCACCACATCGTTTCCTGCCGGACAGGCGAGATTGCACGGGGCTGCGTGCTCGCGGTACGAGGGCGCCTGGTTGCTCCATGATCCGGTCTTGAGAGTCGCGGGGTAATCCGCGTTGTGTTCGCTCATGGGTGCCACTGGTGGCAACACGGCGCACGTCAGCGGCGCGGACACGGCAAGACTGGCAGAGCCCAGAATGGGCGCCCGCATCCGCACCAGCTCGTAGGCATGTTGCGCGGCTGCCATGTCGCCACCTAGGCCGAGCGTGGCGTAAGCCTTTTTTAGGACGGTCAAGGGCACGCCGAGCAGGCGCGCATAGGCGCCGAGTATGGTCGTATTGATGATGACGACTGAGCTGCTGCCGATGCCGTGTTCACGCGCGATCGCGGTGGCGTCAATCACGCCGAATTGATAGTTGGCATATTGGCCAGCGTAACTATCCAGACTGGCGTCGGTATTGAGCAGCAGTACTGCACCCGACGCCGCTCCGGACAAGACCTGGGGCCCCATCAGGCCCTCATCCAGAACGATCAGGTGGCCCGGTTGGTAGACTTTGTTGCGGTTGGTAATGACAAGGCGGTCGACGCGGGTAAAGGCCTGCACCGGCGCGCCCGAGCGTTCAAAGCCATAATCGCCGAACGTCTGCACATGCAAACCCATTTGTGTGTAGAGCGTGGCAATGAGTTTTGCGCAGGTAACACCACCTTGACCGCCACGGCCGTGTACCCGCACTTCCAGTGGCAAGGGCAAACCCGCGGGGGAAAGGGGGGAGCACGTCACATTACGCGATTCAAGGAAGTCAGTACTTTCATGATGGATATGTCATTAGCGTTGCCGGAACTGAGCTCTTAGTAAGGATGGCGATTCTAGCGTCAAGGCCCCGGAAAGATTTGTCTGCCGAGGCAAAGTGACTTACCTAGTACCGAACTTTTGCGTACCGCCCTGTTAGCCCAATGAGGAAGTGCGTCCCATCCCATTGCAGTGCTGACGCACTCGGAGTTTGTCTACCGCTGCGGCCTCCAGGTCGTGTCGGAGGCATCAGAAGAGTCGGAAAGTTCCAGCTCTGACCGTCACTGTTACCGGGCCAGCCTCGGGACTAAGCGGCCACTGTCTTGTGATCGGCATTCTGAATTCGGAACGCACGAGGAGAGCAACCGTAATGATTGCGGAATAGACGGCTGAAATGTGCGGCGGTCTTAAAGCCGGCCATGAAAGCGACCTCGCTGATCGGGTATTGCTTCGCATCTAGGCCAACCAGCCATTCTCGAGCCTTCTTTATTCGCTCCCCCCAGAGAAGATCGGAGAAAGAGATGCCCTTCGTTTTGAATAGATAGCAGAGATAGCGTGGCGATATTCCGCATGCCTGTGCCACCGTAGCCAACGTAATATCGGGGTTGGAAAAATGTAGCGCGATATAGGCAGTGATGTCTTCCATTCGCTTATCGCAAATGTGTTTTCTGGGTTGGAATTGGGTCCCTTGCTCTATCACAACCTCTCTTGCTTCTTTCAGAAAGACGTCAATCAGCAGATTGATCACGTCGAGGCTAAGATAGACGCCCTGCTCGTAAAGAAGCGAGAAGAGCCCCGGCATAGCCAGGCCCTGATTCGGTCGCGCCGGCAGACAAACACCCAGAGGAATGCCCTCGGGAAAATGACGGAAGACCAAATCCAGAGGCAATAGGATAAAAAAGAATTCGGTCTGCGTTTGATCGTTTGACAGACTTTCCCAACGGTGCGGAACGCTAGACTGAATGAAAATGAATTGCCCTGCACTAACGGTGCTCGCATTTCCCCTCTGAGAGAAACTAAAGGTTCCCCGCTGCACATACCTTACCTCGACAACATCTACTTTATCTTCGCGAATATGGTTCCAGGAGCGGCAGAAGACATATTTATTCTTGGACATCATGAACGTCACTGGGTAAGGCAATGCGAGTCCCTTGTGCGCAATAAGATCCAGGTTGCCGTCCTCGCTGAGGATATCGAGGTCGCCATCATAATATTCCGTGTTTTCTTTGCGAAGCGGACTCGCCCAAACAGCGCCGATATCAATGAACTTCCTCGCGCAAGAATACCCATCGGCAAATCGTGGATTTTTGCCACTGCCGGTAGCAGATATGCTAAGTCCCATGAACACTCTCCTCCTGTCTAACTAGCCGCAAACAAGCGGCGTTGCGCACCCCTTAGCGGAATCTTTGTTCCTGAATGCTAAGACGTGGATCCAGCGAAGTTATGCCCCCGTTGATCTTGCGCTAGCCGCCGCGAGCGCGAACTCACACCACTTTGGGCGACGCCAACGAGCGATGCGACTGGCGACCGTTCGGGGCACTCGGCCATCGATTGATTGCCATGGCGGTTGAGTTGCATCAAGGCGACGACCTTGGTCTGGGTCTCAGGGAGCCCCCTATGCGGTGGACTCCACGAGCATCGACCTGTGTCCGACATTCTTCCCCTGAGCAGATTTCCGTTTAACCAGAACTGCAGTCAAAGCTTACACCATCGTCGACGTGCGTGGTTCGATTTCCGTTTTCGTCAATATCCCGGCCGGCAAGGTGTATGACGTTGATGTTCACGACCTGATTCACTGGCTGGCTGGCTCGATCGTCGTCGACCTCGGCTGTGTCTATCTCACGGTCATCATTGCCAGGAAGCGATTGAATCGCCCCGCATCAGCCATGGCTCCGCCTGAATACTTTAGGGGTCAGCATGTGTGATCAAATCCCAATTCATCAATTGGTTGTTAGTGCGATATCGAATTTCAACTACCGATCAAATCGGTAACCAACTTGGTTCTGCAATCAACCGGATAGATGTGAGCCATTATATCATTGGTTCGACCGATGGTGCAGTAGGGAGCATTGTCCAACTGTTGCGAGTGAGAGCTTTGAGGCTAACCCGCGTAGGAGTGACGTGGGGAGGGAATCCAAGGTGTTGTGGATCCCTTGAGGACATTGCGTACATATAGCGACCACTTCCATTGCCGCACTGGATAAATTGGTATGTTTAGAGCTGTTACAGTATCCGTTCCGTTGAGCGGATGACCACATTCTCGGAATTTATGTTTGGAGGGGGCTACAGCGTGAGTGCCCTGTGTCAATACTTCGCGCCGCGACTCGATTTAACTGAGAGCTCGTCAAGACACACCAAAAATCTATGAAGACAATCATGAGAGAAGATAAATGAAGGAAATTGTCCAATTCTCGCTGGAGCGTGCGGCCGATCGGCTGGAAATTCAGCATCGCATTTACCAGTTTTGCAGAGCGGCCGACCGGTTTGACCTTGAGGGCGCACGTGACGCATACCATCCGGATGCGTTCGATAATCACGGTCCATACAAGGGCGGGGTGGATGGCCTCTTCAAGTGGATCCACGAGCGCCACAAGACCTTGCCTTTCTCTTATCATCACGTCGGGAATATCTACATCGAGTTTTCTGGCCCTGATGAGGCGATGTGCGAATCCTACGTTCTGACATGGCAAAGCGTCTTGCCGGAAAGCTCTATGCTAGTCGATGACGAAAAACAGCCCGGGGAAAAGGAGCAGGTATTTGAGATGTTGGGGGTTGGGCGCTATGTCGACCATTTTACGCGACGCGATGGAGCCTGGCGCATCCAGAGGCGCACAATGGTCGCTGAGTCTGCGATGAAGGTTCCTGAGATGCCCGGTGGAAAGAAGTGCTTTGGTCCTGACTGGGCCAAGGGGACGCGGGACAAAAATGATCCGTCGCAGGTTCTACGCGCTGAGCTTGGCCTATTGCGCTGATACTGTCGCGCTGGCGGACTTTGACTCGGCCAGGTAGGTACGAGCGTACTTGGTATATCCGAAGGCATGGTAGGTGCCGGAGATTGCGCGGGTGGCATTGCCGACCACCGTATTGACCCAGCGGAAGACAAGACGCTTGGCTGTGGTTTTTCCCGACCCGGTCACGATCGGCGTGTGCTCGACACGACCGTCGAATTGCCGATCATCCCGGCGCCGACCGCAGCGGCGACGTGTTCCGCCACGCCATGTCTCTCCTGGCTGCAGCCGAAACATCACAAACAGCATCGACAGAAGTGGGTCCCTTGAGGACATCGCTTACATATAGCGACTACTTCTATTGCCACGCTGGATAAATCGGTAACTTTTGAGCTGTTACAGTATTCGCTCCGTTGAACGGATGACCACATTCCCGGAATTTATGCCTGAAGGAGGTTCCAGCGTGGATGCCCTGTGTCAATACGCCGCGCCGCGACTCGATTCAACTGAGAGGTAGTCAAGATAGACCTAAAATCTATGACAAAAAATTATGGGAGAACATAAATGAATAGGTATTTCGATAGAAATCGCCGCCTCCATAAGGGCACAAATGGCAAAAAGCCCCCCTTTATGCTCGCATCTGTTGCGCTTCTGATGGGTACTTCGGTGCCCGTCTACGCCGCCGGCTCAGACGAATCAGCGACTCAACTTGAAGAAGTTGTCGTCACCGCACAGCGCCGTGAGGAGCGTCTCTCAGCCGTTCCGATTTCCATCACCGCGTTCAAGGCCGCCGATCTAGAGCGGATGCAGATTCACGATATTCGTGACCTTAGCAACAATGCGCCCAGCGTAACATTTACCTCGTCTAACTGGAGCAGCAACGATCTCATCTTGGCAATTCGCGGTGTGGCTCCCGGCTCCACTACGCCCAATGTCGATCCGGCTGTGGGTATCTATGTCGATGGGCTATATTTCGCGCGGTCGCAAGGATCGAATTTCGCCTTGACCGATCTATCCAGTGCAGAAGTGCTGCGCGGACCGCAGGGCACCCTGTTCGGTCGCAATACGATCGGCGGCGCATTGAATATCACGACGAATCAGCCGACAAACAATCTGGAAGGCTCAGTCAAGATTGATTATGGTAACTACGGCCTGTTCGCCACCACGGCGGTTCTCAACACCCCCATCATTGACGATAAGCTTGCCGCGCGGTTTGTTTTCGCCCACTCAAACCACGACGGTTACGGCAGCGCGACCAACCTGGGCCAGCCGCTTTCCGACCAGAATGACAATTATTTCCGCGGCAGCCTGAAGGGAAAGTTGACCGACGCCGTCACAGTGAACCTGTCTGCGGATTACTACACGGGCAAAGAGCACTCACCGCTCTGGACGGTGAACTATCTCGATCCAGTCCTCGCGTCAGCGGCAACAAAAGCCGCAGTCTCTCCGTATTTCAGCGGACAGCAAACCCGCAATATCCCAGTCGACTTTGATCCAATGCGCAGTAGTGTGATTCAGGACCTTACCGGCACGATCACAGCCGATCTTGGTCGCGCGACACTGAAGTCCATTACGGCTTACCGAAAAATCAATTTCAATGGGGCAGCCGACAGCGACGGGACCCCGAATCCCTTGATGCATTATGACTTCAAGCTGTGGGGATCGCAATTCACGCAAGAAGTGCAGCTTGCGGGAAAGGCTGTCGACGACAAGCTGACATGGTTGACCGGGGTTTATTATTTCAATGAAGACATGGCCAACAACATCGGGATTCCGTCGTCCGCCATCAACCTCTATTTAGCTCCGAAGAATGTGTCGGAAAGCGTATTTGCGCAGGCAACATATGAATTCCTGCCGAAGGTCCGACTGACTGCCGGCGCGCGCTATGTCCATGACGAGCGTGATATTTCTTATTCTGCGACAGCGGGAGCAACTTGCTTTCTGGTGTTGTCCGGACTGAATCAGGTGCCGGGTGGCTGCGGTTACACGCCGCGAGGGATAGCGTTCAATTATGTGCCCTGGACAATCGGCCTCGATTACCAGCCCAACTCTGATAGCCTGATCTACGCCAAGATTTCCAAGGGGTTCCGCTCAGGCGGTTTCCAGCAGGCAGGCAGCAACGCCATCGCGAGCTACTACACGCCGTTCGGTCCGGAGAATGTGCTGTCTGATGAAGTCGGCACCAAGCTCTCGCTTCTCAATCGGCGCCTGTTCATTGACGCGGCCGCCTATCAGACGAAATACAACGCCATTCAGCAGAACGCTCTGGCCCCAGGAGCCGCGATTCCCTATTTCTTGATACTCAATGCGGGTAAAGCCGAAATCAATGGCGGTGAGGTATCTGCCACCGCCCTTATCGAGAAGCTTCGCCTGAAGGCAGCTGTCGGCATAATCGATCCGAAATTCACCTCAGGTCCATTTTACGGGTCCCCTGTGCCGACTATAGCAAAAACAAGCTGGATGCTCGGCGCCGATTACCCGATCCAATTGTCGTCGGGCAGGCTGAATCTGCATGCCGACTATGATCACAAATCGAGGGTCTATTTCCTGAACACCCTCAACCCTGCAACCGGCCTGAGCTATAGTGCCGCGCAGATCGCCTCTTTCACGCAGGAGGGCTATGGTTTGCTGAATGCCGAGATTTCCTACACTCTGAAGTCTGATCTGAAGCTGGCAATCTGGGGCAAGAACCTGACCGACAAATATTATGCTGGGCGGGCGAATGTTACCTATACCTCGGGCTATAACACGATTCTGGTTGGCGCTCCGCGCACATTCGGTGTCAGCCTTACCTACAATTTCGGGAGTTAATGGAGTAAGCCTAACGGGGCCTGGCGCAACAGCAATTGTTCTTGCGCCAGGCGATCATTGTATGGAGGATCGTGAAGGTGATCGCGTTGCAAACACACAGTTGTAATTTGAAGGCAGGGGCATGACGCCAACGGCTGCACAAGGCGCCGGAAAAGAGGGAACGCCGCCTTTCCCTGCGAATAATTACGCGATTTATGTCGTTTCCGTGTTGATGCTTGTCACCTTGTCGTCGCTTCTCGACCGCCAGTTACCCACTTTGCTGGTGGAACCGCTGAAGCGGAGCTTCGCTCTTTCAGACACGCAGTTCAGCCTGCTACAGGGGTCGGCATTCGCGATTTTCTATACGGTCATGGGAATTCCTTTCGGCCGCATGGTCGATCATGCAAACCGCCGCAACCTGATTCTTTTCGGTTTGGTGCTTTGGAGCATCATGACGGTGCTGGCTGGCCTTGTAGATAGTTACTGGCAGCTATTGGTGACCCGCATCGGCATCGGCATCGGCGAGGCATGCCTCGCCCCTGCTGCCTATTCCATCATCGCGGATTATTTTCCCGCGCATCGGCGCGCGCGGGCGATCACCACCTATTATCTATCGCTAACCCTGGGCGCCGGGGCATCGATGATTGTTGGCGGCCTGATACTTCCGCTATTACCCCCGGACGGGCTTTCCATTGCCTTCATAGGCACGCTGTTGCCCTGGAAACTGATGTTTATCATCGTCGGCCTGCCCGGGCTGCTGTTGACGCCTTTGATCCTGACGATCCGCGAGCCGGTGCGGCGTGAAGTCGGTAGCGCCACAACGGTTGTAGAGAAGAGCTCGGTCGGCGATTTTTTGCGTCACGTCTGGCAGCATCGCATGACTTTCCTATGCGTCATCTCTTCGGCGTCGGCAATCGGGATCGTGGGTTGGGCGAACATGAGTTGGGCTCCTACCTTCTTTGAGCGTCGTTTCGGGATCAGCGTGGCCTCTTCCGGGCCGCTGCTTGGAATGATACTGATGCTGGCTGGTCTTGGCGGTTCAATATTGAGCGGCTTCCTGAGCGACAGGTGGATCAAACGGGGGGTGACCGCCGCCCGCTTTCGTGTGACAACCCTCGCCTGGATCATTACCCTGCCGGCTTCAATTGCCTGGCCGCTGGTGCCGAGTGCCACGCTCAGCTATATCCTTCTCTTGGTCACGTTTCTTGGCGTCATTCTCAGCCAGGCGGCCAATCCCGTCGTCATTCAGGAAATTGTGCCGAATCGCATGCGGGGGCAGGCGATTGCCGGATATCTTCTGGTCGCTGGTTTGGTGGTCATGGGCTTCGGGCCGACGGCACCAGCCTTGCTGACCGATCATCTGTTTCATGATGAACATGCGCTAGGCCCCGCACTGGCGTTGGTGGCAATCCTGTCCGGTCTGATCGGTCCGCTCGCTTCATGGTATGGGTTGCGGCCTTATGAAAGGAGCTGGATGAGCATCGTTGGTGCGACCTCCCCCGATCGCGTGGAGATTCCCCCTGGTGAAGATGCTCGATCCCAATCCCACCCGCTTTGAAAACGCGACCAAGACCGCCCTCTATTTGCGAAGGACACATGAAAACATGAAAATTGCTCGCATTGAAACCGTTGACGGCAATCGTTGTTGGGCGCTGGTTGACCCAGAGGCGGGAACGGCACGCCGGCTTCAAGGAGGTTTCCGTGAATGGGCATCGAGCGCGGCACTCGGCAACATGGATCTGCCGTTGGAGGCAGCGACACTCCAGTTAAGCCAGGTCCGCCTGCTCGCCCCGATCGAACCTGGCGCGCGGATACTCGCCGTCGGCATGAACTATTTAGCCCATCTCACTCATCTCGGCGTCAAAGAAGCGCCCGCTCACACCATTGGCTTTATCAAACCAGATTCGGGCGTGCTCGATCCGGACAGCGAAATTCGTTATCCCGTGACGACGGCGCAATTGGATTTTGAAATTGAAATGGTTGCTGTCGTTGCGCGTGAATTTGGCGATGAGCCGCAAGCGTCAGCCTGCCTTCTGGGCTATACCATTGGTAACGACATCAGCGCCCGCGACGCTGGCAAGCAATTAGGAGTGATGGATCTTTTCGGACAAAAAGCGCTCGATGGCACGGCGCCAATCGGCCCTTGGGTTACGACCTTGGATGAATTCGGCGGCGCCGGCCAGCCCGAGGTGGACATCACGATGCGGATCAATGGCGAAGTACGCCAACACGACAATACGAGGAATATGATTTTCAAGATCGACGAAATCCTGAACTATGTCGATATTCGGATCGCGCTGCGCCCGGGAGACATATTGTTTACCGGGACCACGTGCGGTGTTGCCTTCCAGGACGGCCGTTATTTGCAACCCGGCGACCGCTTAGAGTCGGAGATCGAGCGCATCGGCGTTTTGCGCAATACCATTGGCCCGAAGCGCCAGCCAATGCCGTCACGCCTAACAGGCCGTCTCGGATTGCCGATCTGAGAATGAATTGCCTGAATCGAATGGACCAAGTGTCCGTGAAATGGTAAACCGGACATTGGGAATAGGCAAATTCGCGGGTGGATATAAAGTTTAGTGCAGGCGGGATTTCTGGCGCCCGGAGCCGCCTGTACCACGTTGATTGAGAGCCGCGAGGGAGCCCGGGATGGTCCAAATAGTCGCGATAGATACCGGTGGTACCTTCACGGACCTTGTCGTCTATGACGGCGCAACAGGTGCGCGTACATCGGTAAAGGGTCTGACAACCTATGACAATCTGGTGCGCGGCATAGCCGATTGTTGCAAGACGGCCGGCATATCGATGCCGGCGGTGGACTCCTTCCGATTCGGCACAACCTTGGTGATCAACACGCTCTTGCAGCGCAGAGGCGCCAAGACAGCCCTGGTCACGACGCGGGGGTTTCGCGACGTTCTGGAAATGGCGCGCGGAAACCGCACACAACCCTTTGATCTGCGCTATAAGCGGCATCCTCCCTTGGTTAGCCGCGATCTTGTATTTGAAGTTACGGAGCGGATCTCTGCCTATGGCGACATCCGCACGCCGCTCGATCTGGCTGAGGTCGATGCGATAGCCGAATGTCTGCAGGCGCAACATCAGGGTGTGCAAGCGGTTGCGGTTTCCTTCTTGAATTCCTATCGCGACGATAGCCATGAGCGCCTCGCGGTTGAGAGATTGCGTGAGCGGCTGCCGGACATCTATGTGACGTGCGGAACCGCGCTTACCCGTGAATGGTACGAGTACGAACGAACATCGACAGCAGCAGCCAATGCCTATGTCGGTCCGATCCTGAGTGAATATCTCTCGTCGCTCGAAGATTGGTTGCAAGGGGGTGGCTATCGCAACCCCTATTTCATGATGGCCTCGAACGGAGGTGCCTATACAGCTGGCCGGGCCCGGCAAGAACCGGTCTTACTGATCGAATCCGGGCCGGTTGGCGGTTGCATCGCCGCCGGGCATTATGCCGAGGTGTTGGGCCTGCCGCGTGTGGTCGCGTTCGATATGGGTGGCACAACAGCGAAATGCTGTGTGCTGACAGATGGTCGGTTTGAGGTTCGCTCGCCCTATTATGTTGGTGGTGTCGATCACGGGTTTCCAATTCGCGGCGACATTGTCGATATCGTTGAAGTGGGGGCCGGCGGCGGCTCTATTGCGGCTATGGATGCCCAGGGAAGGCTTTCAGTCGGACCCAAGAGTGCGGGCTCCGACCCCGGTCCAGCCTGCTATGGCCGCGGGGGAGCCGAACCGACGATCACCGATGCGAATTTGGTCCTTGGGTGGATTGGCCACACCCTCGCGGGAGGCGGTGTCAAATTGCATCCGATATCGGCGTCGCGTGCCATCGAGCAATCTATTGCCGTCCCGCTGGGGCTGGAGGGGCTAGCCGGGGTCGACCGCGCCGCCGAAGGCATCCTTGAAATCGCCATCCTGACCATGGCTGATGCCATCAAGCAGGTGACCATTCAGCGTGGGCTTGATCCGCGTGAATTTGTGCTTGTTGCTTATGGCGGCGGCGGGCCGCTGCATGCCGGTGAACTGGCGCGCGAACTGTCGATCCCCGAGATCCTGATCCCACCCGACCCCGGCGTTTTCGCCTCATTTGGAATGCTGATGTCCGATGCGCGGCTGAGCGAACACGGAATGTTCAGGGAACCCTTGAACGAAGACACAATTCATCGCCTCCGTACACAATTTGCCACGACGGAACAAAGTCTTGCCCAAAACATCCGTACAGAAATGGGTGAGGGCGACGTCATGTTTGAACGATATGCCGACCTAAAATACAAAGGGCAGGGCCATCCGCTGCGCATTCTAATCGGCGATACCGCGACAGTGTCTGACGTCCAAGACCGTTTTAACCAAGCATACCGGCAGCGTTATGGGCACGCCAATGCAGATGCGCCGCTGGAGTTTGTTCAGTTGACATCGACGGCAAGTCTGAAGATGACGAAACCCAAGATTGCACCGTGGGCACCGCTTATTGTCGCGACGGAGCCTGTTGCCAGGCGGTCGGTCAATTTCCGTGGCAAAGGTCGGGTCGATACGCCGGTTTATCGGCGTGACGGCCTGCCGGCGGGCTTCAGCCTGGTCGGGCCGGCGGTCATTGAAGAGTACAGCACCTCAACTTTGGTTGCCCCCGGCGATCGGCTGCAGGTCGGGAACTATGGAGAGATGCAGCTCTCAGTGGCCGCTCTTTCCCACCAAGTGGCCAGCTCGAAAACTGGACTGCAATCATGAGTTCCACAACAGGCCTGAAAGATTCCGACCGGAAAATCGATCCGATCACAGCCGAAGTCCTGCGGCACATGCTTATGTCGATTCCGCGCGACATTGATACAAATATCTCGCGAACCGCCTACACGCCGCTTGTTTATGATTACAAGGATTATGCCGTCGGCCTGCTTGACCATCGCGGACGTCTCATTTCGCAAGGCGGCGGGGGGGCGCCGCTGTTTGTGGCAAATGCCCTTGGCATCGCGGTTGAAGACGGGTTTCGTGTGCTGGGACCTGATGGCATAGCGCCCGGAGATGTCATATTCACAAACCATGCCGATACGCTCGGCCAGCACCTGAATAATGTCGCCATGTACGCGCCGGTTTTTAATGACGCGGGCGGAGAGAATCAAGAGCTCGTTGGCTTCATGGCAGTCTTGATGCACTGGATCGACATTGGTGGCAGCCGGCCCGGTTCAATTGCGTTCAACGCCACCTCGATATTTCAGGAGGGTGTTCAGTTCCGCTGTGTCAAGCTCTGGTCAGCAGGTCGGCCCAATCCCGAGATCGTCCGCACACTTGAGGCAAATACGCGCTTTCCACGGTCATTGATGGGCGATATTGATGCGCAAGTCGCCGGATGCCTGCGCGGCCGGGATCTATTGCTCGCCTTGGTCGTACGCTATGGTGTTGCAGCCTTCAGGCAGGCTGTAGAGCTTTTATGGTCGCGGACCGACGCGGCGGCGCGCGAGGTGGTGCGCAGCCTTCCGGACGGCGTCTATTTCGCCTCATCCTTGCTCGACAACGACGGAAGCCAGTTGGATAAACCGCTACCGGTTCAGGTGAAGGTTACCATCGAGGGTGACGAATTCACGGTTGATTTCACGGGTACCGCAGAGCAAGTCAATGCGCCGATCAATTCCGGCCGCCAGGGCGGTGCGGTTGCTGCCGCCCGGATTGCGTTCAAGATGCTAACCACTCCCGACGAACCGGCAAATGACGGCGCCTTTCGTGCGCTCAAGGTCATTGTTCCGGATGGCACAATCATAAGCGCGCGACCTGGCGCGCCGATGGGCTTTTACAGCGGATGCTTGCCCACCATCGCTGATACCGTGCTGAAGGCGCTGGTTGAAGCTGCCCCGGGCCGTGTCGGCGGCGGCCATCATGGTTCTTTTTCCTCACTGACCTATTCCGGCGTTCATCCTGTAACGGGTGAAAGCTATTTGAGCCTCGACACAGGCCATGGCGGATGGGGCGCGCAGGGCGAGTGCGACGGGCCGGGGCCGTTCAAGACCATGGTGCACGGAGATACTTTTGGCCTCCCCTTGGAGGCCAATGAGGCGTTTTATCCCGTTATCGTCGAATCCGCCGGCATCTGGGCGGATTCTGGCGGCGCGGGGAAGTTTCGTGGCGGCAATGGCACGTTCCGTGTCGTGGAGGTGCTGGCTCCCATGGAAATCCAGATATGGATGGAACGCACCCTATGCCCTGCCTGGGGTGTTCGTGGCGGGAAGGATGGTAAGCCCGGCGTCTGCTATGTCGAGCGGCGCGGTCAACCCATCCAAGAGATCCACAAGGGGTATATGCAGGTGCAACCGGGTGACCGCATCCGTCTGTTTTGCGGTGGCGGCGGAGGCTGGGGCGATCCGGCAGCGCGCGACAGAGATCTCGTGCTCGCCGATGTTCGCAACGGCTATATCAGCGATCTTGCTGCTGAACAGGTTTACGGCGTGAAGCTCAAATAACGAGGTCGAGCGCTCAGCGTGCCGGATCTCGGTTTCGGCGGCTTCCTGCTCACCGCTAGCCAGTGCGGCCGGGTGCCGCTGCTGGCCGTTGGCGTTTGGCGAGGCGCCGGGCCGAGCGATATGCTGTCCTACGCTGCCCTGACCTCGATCAGCGCCGGGTCGTCGGCGTGCTCGAAGAGCTGACGCACCCGGTCCTGCCATAACCGGCCGAACAATTCGCTCTGCGCCGCCGTCGCTTCGCCGGCCAGGCACAGGGGCATCAGTTCGCGCACGCGGACATCGGCGGGAACGCACTCGGGATGGGCGCTGACTTCGACCGCGGCGCCCGAATCGAGACGGGTGCAGCGGAATTCGCCACCTACTGCCTGTGAAAAACGCAGCAGCCCACGGCGACCGAAGCGCGGGCCAAGGCCACGAAAGCCGCCCTCGTCGGCGGCGCCGGTCACCAGCGTAAACACCGCCGCCATGACACCGCTGACCCCCGCGTCGCGCGGGGTTCGACAATCGACGGCGATTTCGCCGCGGCGCGGCAGGGCGCTGCCGTAGAGCTGGCGCAGGGCAGCGCGCACCATCAGAAAGGCCGAGGCCACGGTCGGGCAGGAGTG
>Ga0172380_10004584_pt1 | contig 17613 bp, 14 predicted proteins | sample Leawe162metaG_FD_119747 | JGI IMG/M metagenome (GOLD analysis project Ga0172380, IMG submission 119747) | Leachate microbial communities from a municipal landfill in Southern Ontario, Canada - Leachate well 162 metaG | ecosystem: Engineered > Solid waste > Landfill > Unclassified | place... | reverse complement strand
GCGACCCAGCACACCGCCTTCCTTGTTGATCTTCTCTATATAGAGTTGCATGGTTCTCAGTTCGGGCTCGCCAAGTAACGCGGCCGGACCGCTGGTGGAAAGTATCGACCCGATCTTGATCGGGTCGGCGGCAAAAGTGGACAAGCTGATGCCGACTGCAAGCGCAGCGGCAGTGACAATCTTGAACAATGACTGTTTGACCACGGTTGTTTTCTCCTAGTTTAATTTTATGAACAACGATTGCTACGGGGTGATTCCAAAAGAACGTCGCAATGCGCGCTGCCTATAATGTTGCAAATCAAATCAGATACCCAGGTAAGCGGACTTCACCTTCTCGTTCACCAGCAATTCGCTGCCGCTACCCGAAAGAACGGTTTCTCCGGTCTCGATCACATAGGCGTGATCCGCAATAGAAAGCGCGGCCTGGGCATTCTGCTCGACCAGAAAGACGGTCTTTCCATGCTCACGCAGACTGATGATGGCGTTGAATATCTCCTGGATAAGCAGGGGCGCCAGGCCCATCGATGGCTCGTCCAGCAACAGCAGTTTCGGTCTTCCCATGAGAGCCCGCGCCATCGCCAGCATTTGCTGCTGCCCGCCGGACAGGTTTCCTGCCGCCTGTTTGCATTTCTTTTTGAGGATCGGAAACATGGCGTACATCTGTTCCATGTCTTCCTTGATCGACTCCTTGTCACAACGCGTATAGGCACCCAGGCGCAGGTTGTCTTCCACCGACAGCGGACCAAATACCTGGCGCGCCTCGGGAACCTGGCAGATACCCAGCCGGACACGCTGGTCCGGACGAAGATGCGTGATGTCCTGCCCGGCAAAGCTCAATTTGCCGCCGGATATCTTCTGCACCCCGGAAATCGCCCTCAGCAAGGTCGTCTTGCCTGCTCCATTGGCGCCAACGAGTGCGACCAGTTGGCCCTGCCTGACTTCTATAGTGATGCCCCGCAGCGCCTGTATGCGCCCGTAGTGACTGCTCAGGCTCTCGACCAACAGCAGCACGGGATTCGCTGCGGCGGCCAGTTTCGCCTCTCCAACGAGGCCAAAGCCTATCGGTTCAGGGGCCCGATTCACGATGCGCGACATCAAGGCGCGAAACTCGACACGAGCGTTTTCCCCGAATAGAGGACCTTCGCTGTCGGCAAAAGCGGTGTTGATTCTGTCCCAGTCCACGTCGGTCAATATTTTGCGCGCCAGGGGAAACAGCTCGCCTTCTTCCTTCATCATGTGACGGCGCTGCATCGAGATGTAGTCTTCCAGCGCTGCCTGAAACTCGGCAACCCCTTGCGGATAGTGATGCACGAGAGTTGTCAACTGGGTGCGAAGCCGGGTAACAATCTCCGGACTGCTGGCATGCTCGCGCTGCAACTCCGCGATCATGTCGTTGCCTTCGCTGCTGCGGTCGAGCACAGCCCTGTAAAGAAAGGCTTCCTCCATGGGCTGATGTACACGATCAATATATTGCTCGATGTAGTTGAGGATCATCTCGAACAGCTCCGCATCCGGGTCTTCCGCCGGCTTGCCCAACTGCTTGCGCAGCTCATCGAGTATGACGGTCAACTGCCACAGGCTGCGATGCTCATTGCTGATGATCTGCAGAGCGTCGGTCACGGAAGTATCCTCGATGCCTGTTTCATACGTTGCTACCCAGATAGGCTGCGATCACATCCGGATTTTCCCTGACCTCTGTCGCGCTCCCCTCGGTCAGCTTCTTGCCGTAGTCGAGCACCAGAATGCGATCGGAAATGTTCATCACCATTTTCATGTCGTGCTCGACCAGCACCACGGTGACATGGTTGTCGGCGACCTTGCGCACGAGTTCATCGATCTCGGCGGTTTCCTTTGAATTCAGACCGCTCGCTGGTTCATCGAGAAAAAGTATCTGCGGCTTGGCGGCGAGTGCCCGGGCGATTTCCAAGCGCTTTAGCGCCCCATAGGGCATCGAGCTGGCGTCGAGATTCCAGTAGCTCTGCAGGCCGACGAAACGCATCAGTTCACGCGCCTCCTCCTTCAGTTCACGGTCACGCCTGGCGATGCCTGGAAAGCGCAGCATGCTTCTGACCAGGTTACGGTCAAGCTGCAAATGCGCCCCAACCATGACGTTTTCCAGCGCGGTCATGTTCATGCAGATCTGCAAGTTCTGGAATGTTCTGGCCATCCCCTTCACGGCAAGCTCATGCGGAGCCGCGCCGGCAATGGACTGGCCATCAAGCCGTATGTCGCCCTCTGTCGGCGTGTAAACACCGGTGATCAGGTTGAACAGCGTGGTCTTGCCGGCCCCATTCGGCCCAATGACGGAATACACCAGCCCGCGTTCAACTGCAAAGCTGACGTTCTGCACGGCCATCACGCCGCCAAATGCCTTGGAAAGATTATCGACTTCGAGCAGCGCCATCAATGCTCTTCCTGGTCGTTGCGGCCAAAGCGTGCCGCCAGAGTCGGCACCAATCCCTTCGGCATGAAGATCATGCAAAGCAAGAGAATGGAGCCGTAGGCTACCGTCTCCCATCCCTCGAAAGTCGACAGTGCCTGCGGCAGGGCTGTCAACAGAACGGCGCCGATCAGCGATCCGTAAATGGACGCCATGCCACCGATCACGACCATGATCATAAGTTCGATGGAATGGAAGAAATCGGCAATATTGGGAGCGACGAAACCAACGTAGTGCGCGGTAACGCTGCCCATCAGGCTGGCAAAAAAAGCCGACAGAACAAAGATTGCGGCCTTGTAGCGAACGATATCAACGCCCATGACCTGTGCCGCCACCTCCGAGCCATGCAGCGCCCGTAGCGCCCGTCCGAAGGGAGAATCGATCAGATTCTGCGCTGCCCAGAAACTGAACAGAAGCATCACGGCGAGCACCCAGTACCACTGTTTTTCCCCCGAGATGCTGAACCCCATCAGCCCGAGCGCGGCAACCGGCATGCCGTCCGGGCCGCCGGTGTAGGCGGCCTCGTTCTTGATCACAATGGCGATAATGATCCCCAGGCCGAGTGTCGCCATCGCCAGGTAGTGCCCCTTCAGGCGAAAGATTGGCCGCGCGACGATCGCGGCAATCGCACTCGCCATGGCCGCGCCTGCGACCATGGCAAATATCGGATGCCAGCCGAAGTGGGTCGGGAGAATCGCCGAGGCATAGGCGCCAATACCGATGAAGCCGGCGTGTCCGAGACTGATCTGGCCGGCAAAACCGATCAGAAGATTCAAGCCGAGGACAATGATCGCGTTGATCGCCATGTGTATGGCGATATCGTAATAATAGTTGTTGGGCAGCGCCAGCGGCAGCAGCAGCAGCACCCCGGCCAGAAACATGAGGGCACAATGCCGCTTCAGTGCGTTCATACCCGCTCCGTCACTTGCGCACCGAAGATGCCGCGCGGCATAAAGAAAAGAATGAACAGAATCAGGATGAAAGGAATGGCGTCCTTGTAGGCCGATGAGATGTAGCCCGCTGCCATCGCTTCGATGATTCCCACCAACAATCCACCGAGCACGGCGCCCAAGCCGCTGCCCAAACCACCGACGACAGCAGCGACAAAGCCCTTGAGGCCCAGCATGATCCCGACGTCGTAGGAGGTCAGTGTGATCGGCGTCAGCAGCACGCCGCCGATCGCGCCCAATGCCGCCGACAGAGCAAAACTGACCAGCAGCACCCGCTGCGTGTTGATGCCGACGAGTTGGGCGGCCAGCCGATTGCACGAGGTGGCGAGAATGGCTTTGCCGGCCAGGGTGCGGCTGAAAAAGTACCAAAGTGCAACGACCACCAGGGCGGTGATGGCAAGCACCCAAAGACTTTGCGGGAGCAGTGTGGCACCAGCGATTTGAATGGGTTCGTTGCCCGAGAATGCCGGATAGCTATGTACGCCCTTGCCGAGCCAGATCTGAATCACTCCGCGAATGACCAGCGAAGCGCCGAGGGTGATGATGATAAGAGCCACGACTTCGGCATCGCGCGCCGGTTCGATCGCCAACTTGACGAGCAGGATTCCGACCAGCGCCGAAATGGCAATCGCCAGCAAAATGGCCAGAGGCATCGGTATACCGGACTGCATGAAGAAGAACGCCAGCATGCCGCCCACCATGATGAACTCGCCTTGGGCAAAATTGATCACGTTGCTGGCATTGTAGATCAGCGTAAACCCGAGCGCCGCCAGGGCATAGGTGGCCCCCACCGTGATGCCCGAAAACAGGAACTGCAAGAACTGTGACAACATGGTGTCTCCCTGTCCGGCTGTTATTTTTGCCACCGGTCAATCACGCCACCGATAGTTTCCGAACGTTGACTGCGAGCCTCCACGTAGACATCCGGTTTGTCGAGGTGACCTGCGCGCAGCACCTGCAATCGAATTATCGGCAACGCTCCATTTGGTCTCCCCCTATGCGTGCGCTTTGTCGATGAGTCATCTGTTTGACAAAAGCGAGATTTTCCACGAGCTTGGACTGAATGTGCGAAATCTGATCCGGACTGAGATGGCTGAAGCGGCCCATCGCCTTCAGATACTCGGTAACCGGCATCGGATTATCCACCGGCCGGGTGACGCGCAAGCCATCGCTCGGAGTGTACTCCCAGAGCATTACAAAGTTGGTCTCGACCGCCTTGCGTGCAACTTCGATATTCTGGTCAGTCGGGAATCGCCAACCGGTGGTGCAGGGCGAATAGACATGCAGGTAGGCAAAGCCCACTTTGGAAGCCTCAAGCGCCTTGTCGAGCTTGTCGTAGAAGTCTTCCATGTAGGCCATCGAAGCCGTCGCGACATACTCGCAGCGATGGTTGACCATGATCAGAGGCAGATTCTTGGCATCCTGCGTCTTGCCTTGCGCGGGTCTGCCGCCCGATCCCTTGCCGATTGGCGTGGTCGACGTCCAGGCGCCATACGGCGTGCAGCTCGAACGCTGCATGCCGGTATTCATATAGCCTTCGTTGTCGACGACCATGAACAGTATCTGTTCATTGCGTTCGGCAGCGCCGGACAAGGACTGGAACCCTACGTCCGAGGCCCCTCCGTCGCCAGCAATGGCCAGGGCGTTGACCTCGCGGCCAACGCGCTTGTATTGACGCTTGATCCCGGCCAGCATGGCCGCAGTATTGGTCAGCAGCGGCGCAAAAACCGGGATTTTGGTGCCGGTGGTGCCGTTAAATCCGGTCGAACCCATGCCAGGCACGCAGCCGGGCGGCGTCGCCAATACCGTATCCGGCACCACCCGACGCAGGGTATGGCGCATCAGGAGTTCGGTGTTGCAGCCCTGACAGCCCGCCAGCCCGGGTACGAAGAGATCTTCCCAGTCGCCCACTTCGTTGTAAATGCGTGAGGTGGTGATGTAGCTCAGCGCATCGTGCGGACAGGCCGGTACGCAGGCCGGCGCGCCGTTCGGGGTTGCGTGACACATATCGCATTTGGCAACACGTCCGGTCCCCGCATCGAGGGCGATGCCGGCGTAGGCACAGCCGATGGTGCACAGCAGGCAATCGACGCACTTCGCCTCGTTCCACTCGATGACGCCGCTCTCGGCATTCCTGGTCAGCGCCGCTGACGGACACACCGTGACACACTTGGGATCGGCGCACTGCCGGCATAGGGCGAGTTCGGAATCATCACTCGCGCCGCCCATTATCTGGATCCGAGAACGTGTCTTGTCTTCCGTCCCGGTCTTGGCGCCAGCGCACGCCTTCATGCAGTCGCCGCAGCCGTCGCACTTGGCAGCAGCGAAGGCGATGGTGTTGTAGCCTCTTCCCATAATCGTCTCCTAGCGCCAGAGTTTGGACATCAGCGCGCGGCCGACGGCCAGCGGATTCGCCAGGAAACACTCTTTGATCGCCGACAGATCAACCCGCCGCAGAATCAGTTGGCGCATGACGCCACCGTCGAAGAATTCATTGACGCCGAATATGCCAAGCAGGCGGCCATCCATGAAAATCACCTTGAGATAGCGGCCGCTGGTTTCGTCGAAGCGCGTCACTACCTCAGCGCCTTCGGGCACCTTGCTGCTGCCAACCGAAATCGCATGGCGGCCAAAGAAATGGTAGGTATTTAGCGGTACCCCGCCCGGGTATTTCTTCAGTCCGGAATCGCCCGCCATCGCCATGCCGGCAATGCGCCCCTGTTCGGTCGCGTCCGGCAAAATCGCGTTCATTACCTTGGCTTCCGTGAAAAAACCCTTGGCTTGCGCGCAATCGCCTGCCGCCCAGACATTGGCGACGCTGGTTTGCATGGTGTCGCTAACGAGAATGCCCCTGTGGTGCTCGACGCCGTTGCCTGGCCCGCTCATCGGCCCGTCGAGATAGGCCATATTCGCCTTGATGCCGGTGGCAACAAGCAGCAGATCGGCTTCCACCGTCCGGCCATTTTCAAGGGTCAGCGCGCTACCGATAGCCGATGGAGCAATCCGCACGACACGACTGCCGGTCAGGATTGTGGCGCCGTTGTCGGTGAATGCCTTTTCGATCAACCGAGCCGCCATTGGGTCGAAATAGCCGTCGGTCAACTGTGCGGCCATTTCCACGATGGTGACCAAGGCGCCGGCTTTGACCAGATTCTCTGCCGCGTGCATGCCCACCAGTCCGGCGCCCAGCACCACCGCATGCTTGGACTGCTTGATTGCCGCTTGCAGTCTGACGGCGTCGTCAAGCGTGCGCAGCACATGATACGACACCGTATCGATGCCAGGTATCGGCGGGATTGCAGGTGCAGCACCCGTTGCCAGCAGCACTTTCTCATAGGCGATCTCGCTGCCATCAGCGAGTTCCGCCGCATTGCGCTCGACGTGCAGGGCCTTCAGCGCCGCACCGCGCTTGTACTCAACCCGGTTCGCTGCAAAGAACTGCTCATCGCGAAGGAAGACGCCGTCTGCTGCCGAACGGCCGGAAACAACGTAGGGCAGGACAGTGGGTGAGTAGGGCAGGTGCGTGTCGCGGGTCAGCAGCATCAGGCTACCTTCGGCGTCATGCATGCGGATCGCCGTCACTGCTTCGAGTGCCGCGTGGCTGCTCCCAACCACAAGGTATTTGGTGTGTTCCACGTTGGTCCTCTAGTCGCGCTCGTTGAGCCAGACCGGCTCTATCGGTGCAGGGCCGGTAAGCAGCTTTTCCGTCGCTTCGATGACGCGGTAGAAGTGTCCGACCGTGATGTCGGCACCAGACAGGCCGCCGATGAAACTCATCGAGGGAATATGCCGCTGCAGGCGATACAGAGCGCCCATGGTTTCCTGATACATCGGGCCACAGTTCCAGCGGAAGCCAACCGAACGGTCGACTACGCCGAGCGCCTGAATCTTGTCCAGGGACTTGAGCAGGGCCTCAACCGGGAAAGGACTGAAGGTCTTGAGCTTGATCAGCCCGACCCGTTTGCCGGCATCGCACGCTTCATCGATCGCATCCTTGGCCGCCCCGGTCATGCTGCCCAGGGTCATGATCGCGTAGTCGGCGCCATCGAGCCGATACTCCTCGACCAGCGGCGCAAAGCTGCGACCGAAGCGCTGTGCCCATTCCTCATGCACCTCGGAAATCACCCGCAACGAGTTCTGCATGCCACGGCATTGCCCCTTGCGGTAGCGGACGAAGAGCGACGGGCCCTTGCCGCCCGGGCCGCCGGTCGTTGGATCGACAGTCATCGGCCGCAACGGATCCAGGGCTGCGTGCCAGTTGACGTCCTTTACGCCCATGAAGGCATCCACTTCCACCTGATCCGGCAGTTCAACGCGGGAGGTGCCATAGGAAAGGTAGTTGCCATCGAGACAGACATTCACCGGTAGCATGACGTCGTGATGTTCGGCAATCTTGAAGGCCATGATCGTGGTGTCGAGCACCTCCTGCACGGTCTCGCAATACACCTGCACCCAGCCGACCTCACGCACCGTCATCGCATCCTGATGTCCTCCCCAGACCGATCCCGGCGCGAGGCCATCGCGGGTCACGATCGACATGACAATCGGCAGGCGCATGCCGGCGGTGCGGAAATAGGGCTCGAACATGAAAGCCAGGCCCGGACCACAGGTCGCGGTGTAGGTCCGCCCGCCGGCCAATGCGGCGCCCTGCAGGACCGACAGCACCGAATGCTCGCCTTCGGCATCAACGATGTCGGCATCCATGCGGCCATCGGCGATCTGTTTGGCCAGGTGCTCGACCAGCGAGGATTGCGGCGTGATCGGATACACGGCAACCATGTCGGGGCGGGCCAGAGCGACACCCAATGCGGCGGCTTCGTTGCCCTCGCAGAGAATGACCCGCTGTTTCGCCGGCTTCGTCTGATGCGGCGTTTCAAGGGCGGCGCTAGTCATATTGCCTCCGCCAGCATCGTGATCGCTCGCTGCGGGCATTCGTTGGCGCAAATGCCGCAACCCTTGCAGGTTTTCAGGTCGAAATCGAACCAGGCCGGATGTTCCTCGACACACTGTACCGGGCAATACAGCCAGCATACGGCGCACTTGACGCACTTGTCGCGGTCGACTACCGGTCGCATGCTGCGCCAGTCACCGGGAAGCATAGAACTGAACTCGGTAGCGACCGGGCAAAGATCATCCGGGACATTTGCCTTGGCAAGATCGAACAGAGGATAGCTGGTGTGCCTAGTCATGCTACAGCCCTCCTCGTTATCCTGTGTACCGTAGTCTCGTTGTAACCGCGTTCCAACGCGAGGAGATTCTCGGCGAGTCCTGCGTCGCGAAAATCAGAGTTTTCCAGCGAACGTTTGAGTGCATCCAGCGACACCATTCCGGTGGTTCTGGCGAATGCCCCAAGCATCACCGTATTGGTGATTGGACGGGCGAAAATTTCGAGCGCGATATTGACGGCATCGCACAAGCCGACGACCCCGACGCTGTCGGCGATGACCACCTCTTCCAGCGACTTGTGCGTGGCCTGCACCAGCGTGCCGCCGACTTTGAGACCGCTGAAGATATCGACCGATTTCGCCAGCGTCGGATCGACGCAGATGAGGCAGTCGGGCGTGTAGATATTGGTCAGTTGGCGAATTTCGCGATTGCTGCAGCGCAGAAAGGATACGACGGGGGCGCCGCGCCGTTCAAAACCGAAGGACGGAATCGACACAGCGTATTTGCCTTCTTCCAGCAGCGCAGCCGCGAGCATCGAGGCTGCCGTTACGGCACCCTGACCGCCGCGGCCGTGAAAGCGTACTTCGTACATCGTGTCTCCTCGAAATCGACGCGGCTCTTTGGCCCCATCTCTTCTTTGCTCCAATGAAGCATAACTACTCACGTGACCATCGCCCTGATACGACCAACTGGACGGGGCATGTTAAGTCCGCAGGTTAGGCGAAAGCCAAGACGCTGGAAGTAAGAATTATCATAGAGCAGTTGGAAATGCAAGCAGTTGGAAATGCAAGTTGTATTGTATCATATACGTGATATCGCCAATCGTATAGTTGACTATCGGCTGATAGGAGAAAATACTCTGCTGCGACCAAGATGGGGAAAGCATTTTGAATGCTTGATGAGTAGTTAACCGCGCTATAGACGAGGAGATGAGGAGAAATGAAAGATGGACTGGAAGCTGGACTCATAACGACCAGAAAAATAACGATCGATAAGCCGCGCACCATAGATTTTCTGGGTGAGGACCTGAGAATTTACGCTACGCCGGAGCTGGTGCGGGACATCGAGGGTGTCTGTCGGGATTTCCTGCTCAGCTATTGCGATGCAGGAGAGGACTCGGTTGGTATTAGCGTTCAAGTATCCCACAGCGGGGCGACCTTGCTCGGGATGCAGGTGGAAACCACCGTCAAGGTGGCGAAAGTAGAGGGCCGGGCCGTTAGTTTCGAGGTCACCGCCACGGATGGCACAGAGCAAATCTGCAGTGGCGAGCATAGTCGTTTTGTGGTCGAAGTGGCGAAACTCAAGTCCAGAGTGAAGGCGAAGGCGGAAAAGCTGAAGTTGACCAAAACGTGATCGGCCAAGGACGTCTAGGAAAGTCGTTCAGGACTAGAGGTCCGGGATGGTAGCCGAGATGAAGAAGGTGCCTATCTATTGCTACCAGTGCGGGGGGGGGCCCGATCTGCTGGTCGTGAAGGTGAAGGACGGGGTGGCGATGGAGATCGAACCCAACTTCAAGGCAGCGGAGGTCCACCCCGGCCGGGGCAAGGGCTGCGTCAAGGCTTACGGCCTGGTGCAGAAGACCTATAACCCCAATCGGCTGCTTCAGCCCATGAAGCGTACCAACCCGAAGAAGGGCAGGGATGAGGCCCCCGGGTTCGTGCCCATCACCTGGGACGAGGCCTTCGACATCGTCGCCGGCAAACTCAACGAAATCCGTGCAAAGGGCCTCACCGACGAATACGGCTATCCGCGTTTCGCCGCCCTCTTCGGCGGCGCTGGAATCCCTACCTATTACATGGGCACATTCCCGGCGTTCCTTGCTGCCTGGGGGACTACCGACTTCTCCTTCGGCAGTGGCCAGGGCGTGAAGTGCTACCACTCGGAGCATCTCTACGGGGAACTCTGGCACCGGGCTTTCACCGTGGCGCCGGATACACCGAACTGCAAGTACATCTTGTCCTTCGGTAACAACGTGGAAGCATCGGGTGGCGTGTCAACCGTGTTGCGCCATGCAAACGCGCGGGTCAACGAACACACCAAGCGGGTGCAGTTCGAGCCCCATCTCTCCGTCACCGGCGCTTGTTCGTCGGAGTGGGTGCCGATCAAGCCGAAGACCGATCCGGCGTTCCTGTTCGCCATGCTCCATGTGCTGCTGCACGAGACACCCCGCGACAAGCTCGACGTGACGTTCCTCAAGGACCACACCGGCTCGCCGTACCTGGTCGCAGCCAATGGCTATTACCTGCGCGACCCGGATTCTCGCAAGCCGCTCATTTGGGACCTCAAGCGCAATCGCGCGGTCCCTTTCGATACGCCCGACATCGATCCGGCGATGGAAGGCTCCTTCATCTGCGACGGCATCGAAGTGGGTGCCGATGATGAGGTTTGGCAGCACCGCGGTGTCACCGTGGAGACCAGCTTCACCAAACTGGTAGCTCACGTGAAGCCCTACACGCCTGAATGGGCCGAAGCAATCTGCGACATCAAGTCCGGCACGGTGCGGCGACTGACGCTGGAATATCTGGAGCATGCCCAGGTGGGTGCCACGACGGTGGTGGATGGAGTTACGCTGCCGCTACGGCCGGTGGCCATAACGCTGGGCAAGACGGTCAACAACGGATGGGGAGGCTACGAGTGCTGCTGGGCGCGCACGCTGATCTCTTGTCTGGTGGGTGCGCTCGAAGTGCCGGGCGGCATTCTCGGAACTATCGTCCGCCTGAATCGGCCCGCAACGAGCAGGCAGGCCAGCGTGGCGATGGGGCCCGACGGGTTCATGGTGTATCCCATGAACCCCACCGACAAAGAGAACTGGGTTTCGCGCCCCACCGTGCGCAACGCCCACCGCACGCTGGTGCCATTGTCGGCGAACTCGCCCTGGAGCATGGCGCTGGGTCCGACGCACCTGGCCTGGATGTTCCGCAAGGAATCGCCGAAGAACTGGCCCAAGGTGACGGTGCCGGACGTCTGGCTTTGCTATCGCTCCAATCCAGCGATTTCCTTTTGGGACACGCCAGAAGTGACGAAACGCATCGCCGAGTTTCCGTTCATCGTATGCTTCGCCTACACCCTGGATGAGACCAACTACATGGCGGATGTGCTGCTCCCCGAGTGCACCGACCTTGAGAGCACGCAACTTATCAAGATTGGCACCGTTGGCGCATTCGAGCAGTTTTGGGACAGCAAGGGTTTTGCCTTGAGGCAACCGGCGGTGAAGCCCTGCGGCGACACCATGGATTTCACCGACATCGCAACTGAACTCGCTAAACGCACCGGGTTGTTGGAAAAATATAACCAATCCATCAACAAGGGCGCTGCCGGCACGCCGCTCGCGGGAAAGAACTACGACTTCAGTTTGGCGGTCGACAAGGCCCACGGTGCGGACGAAATTTGGGACGCGGCGTGCAAAGCGGCGAGCGCAGAACTTACCGATGGCAAAGAAACCCATGGCCTCGACTGGTTCAAGGAGAACGGCTTTCGCGTAAAGCCGTTTTCGCGCCTCAACTGGTATCTCTATCACGAACTCGTGAAGCAGGGCATCCGCTTCGAGATGCCATACCAGGAGCGATTGCTTCGCATCGGTACCGAACTCGGCAATCGGCTGCACGAGCAAGACATTAGCTGGTGGGACACGCAGCTCAAGGAATACCAGGCGCTGCCGGCGTGGAAGGACTTTCCGGGGATGTGGGAGCAGGACACGGTAAGGAGGGGCGGCAAGCTGGAAGATTTTCCGTTCTGGCTGCTCACCGCCCGCAGTATGCAGTTCTCCTGGGGCAGCAACGTCGGCATCCCACTTATGCAAGAGGCGTCCAAGAACGTGAGGGGCCACCAGGGCGTGGTCATGAACGCGGGAAAGGCGAAGGCACTTGGGATCAAAGAGGGGGATCTCATCGAAGTCCGCTCGGCATTGCGTGCGACGAAAGGAAGGGTGGTGCTCACACAAGGCATTCGGCCCGACACGCTGCTCATGCTGGGTCAGTTCGACCATTGGGCTACGCCCTCCGCCAAGGATATGGAAATCCCCAGCATGAATACGGTAACGCCCATGTCCCTGGAGCTTACCGACGCCACCGGCTCGTCCGCCGACATCGTGCGGGTGGGCGTGACGCGGATTGCGGCTTGATATGGAAGAACATCGGAGCGTTCTGAGGAAGTTGCGGTTCGCCCTGGGCTTGTCGACGAATATACCGTCAGGCGCGAACCTGGAGAATGGGCGATGACCCGCTATGTGATGGTCGTCGACCTGCGCCGATGCGTCGGCTGTCAGACCTGCACCGTCAGTTGCCGCCACGTCAACGCCACGCCTCCCGGCGTGCAGTGGCGCCAGGTGCTCGACATCGAATCCGGCGAATACCCGGACGTGCACCGCACCTTCATGCCCGTGGGTTGCATGCACTGCGGCGACCCACCCTGCATGCAAGTCTGTCCGTCCACCGCCACCTACCAGCGGGACGACGGTCTGGTGGGCATCAACTATGAGCTTTGCATCGGCTGCGGCTACTGCGCCGTTGCCTGTCCCTACCAAGCCCGGCACATCGTACACCGGGCGCATTTCGCCTTTGGCGAACAACCGACCGCGGCGGAGGCCGCCAGCTTAGACGAGAAGCGAATTTCGGTGGCCACCAAGTGCACGTTCTGCATCGGCCGCATCGATGAGAGCACAGTAGCGGGACTCACGCCGGGCGTGCACCCCGAAGTGACGCCGGCCTGTGTCAATTCCTGCATCGCTGAAGCGCTGTGCTTCGGCGACAAGAACGACCTGGAGAGCAACGTGGCGAAGCTCATAAAGGAAAACGAGTACTTCCGCATGCACGAGGATCTGGGTACCGATCCGGGCATGTATTACCTGTCAGACGAACGCAAATGAGCCGCGTCGCACCTTGGCATCAAGCTAACTGGGACTATCGCGCCGCCGGCAACTTTATCGGCGGCGGCTCCGGCACCGGACTACTACTATTTGCATCCGTTGCCGCAACGCAGGGCGCGCCGTTCTGGGTGACCGGCCTAATGGCGCTGGCGCTGGTGGCCGGAGGACTCGGCTTTGTTTCGCTGGAGATTGGCAGGCCGTTGCGGAGTCTGAACGTGTTCCTTCATCCACGAACATCGTGGATGACCCGGGAAGCCATCGTGGCACCCTTGCTTCTCGGCACGGGTCTTGCCGCAATCCTTCTCGGGAGTATGGCCATGTTGTGGGTGGCTGCGCTACTGGGAATGCTGTTCCTCTATTGCCAAGGCCGGATCCTGTTTGCGTCAAAGGGGATTCCCGCTTGGCGACAAACCGGTGTTGTCGCCCTCATAATGGTCACCGGGCTTACCGAGGGTGCGGGTATGCTTGCGGCGGTGCTACCGTGGATAGCGCCGGAAACACCGTTGCGCTGGCTGCTGGGTTCCCTGTTCCTGCTGCTGCTGGCCCGGACGGTGGTGTGGCGCAGCTATTTCAATCGGCTCTCTGCCAGCGGTGCGCCAGGCAAGACGCTAGCGGTCTTCGCGCGCTTTGACAAGTTATTCCTCATGGTAGGCAACGGCCTGCCAGCGCTGCTGGCGGTGACGCTATTCGCGGGCGGCGGTGCGATCACCTCCCTGCTGGCGGGCATTCTCGCCGTGGCGGGGGGCTGGGCGCTAAAATTCACCCTCATCGCGCGTGCAGCGCACAATCAAGGCTTCGCGCTGCTCAAGTCGCCGGTGCGCGGGAAAGGCCAACCGGGGTCAGGCGCTAAGCCCGGATGGACATTACCCGCTGAGGACTCAGGCCAGGGTCGCGCCTGATCCCGCATTCGTTTCGTCAATACTTCCAAGGTTTCGTCAATACTTCCAAGTCTAATTTTAAGAATGAATATTGACATGCTTCAGCGACAAAAGCGGAGACATTTGATCGCGATAGCTTCGCTCTTTTAACAAGAGAACTCAGTAACGCTCATGGGGTGAGCCTGTCCTGAAGAATGTCAATATCCACACGAACCAGGAGGAGACAATAATGATGTTGCCAAGAGACATGCTTGCCCGCTGTGCCAGCCATTTTCCTGAAAGGATCGCCTATTACTGCGGAGACAGCGAACGCACCTGGCAACAAATGCACGAGCGATCCAACGCGCTCGCTAGCGCTCTGCAGGAACTCGGCGTGCGCAAAGGTGACACCGTTTCCGTTCTCGGCAAGGAATCGATCGAGATCTACGAACATTTTTTCGCGTGCATGAAGATCGGTGCGATTCGCGTCGGCGTGAACTGGCGTTACGCAACACCCGAGATATTGCATGTTCTGCGCGACAGTTCGACCAAGTTTCTGCTGGTCCAGACCGCTTGCATAGACCTGACACCTCTGCGCCGGGATATTGAGGCGCTCGGGATCAGGCTGATCGGCTACGGCGGCAAACATGATCTGCCGCTCGATTATGAAACGTTGCTGAGCAAGGCGGCATCGGCAACGCCGACATTGCCACCACTGTCGGGAGACGATGACTTATTCATTAGCTATACCTCTGGCACCACCGGAAATTCAAAGGGGGCAATGCTGACGCATGGAGCAGTAAGCACATCCATCGTTCAATCGCTGATTAGCCGTGGTTTTTCACGGGACGACATCTGGTATATGCCTGCACAATCAGCCTGGATCTCGGTCGTCATGGCGATGTTTGGTTTGGGCAATGGCATGAGCCAGGTGATCCCGAACGGCATGCTCGAAGCAGCCCAGTTCCTGCGAGATATCGGCAAACGGCGGGTGACTACGGCAATCCTCCCGCCAGTTATGCTCTATCGCATCATTCAGGAGTACAAGTCAGGCAGCTATGATTTCTCTTCGATGCGTGTTCTTTCTTTGGGATCCTCTCCATCGGCGCCGAAGTTGATTCGCGATGCCTACGCGACGCTCGGCTGTGAATTGAGTCAGGTATATGCCATGACGGAAAACGCGGGTTGCTGGGTTTCATATCTGACACCTGCCGAATATCGCTATGCCCTGGAGCACGAACCAGCTCTTCTAACGTCGGTGGGCCGCGTCGGCATCCTGTCCGAAGTCTCCATTCGAGACAGCCATGGGAAGCCTGTGCCGACAGGCGCAGAAGGAGAAGTCTGGATAAGAAGCGGATCGATCATGAAAGGCTACGTGAACCTGCCCAAACAGACCACTGAAGCCCTTCGTGACGGTTGGCTTAGCACCAACGATATTGGCCGGATGGATGACCGTGGCTATCTCTATCTGCTCGATCGCAAGAAATTCATGATCATCACGGGCGGCGTCAATGTCTTCCCTGCTGCGGTGGAGGCTGTGGTAATCGAACATCCCGCGGTGGAAGAAGTGGCTGTGGTGGGCGTCCCTTCTCCAGAATGGGGCGAAGCCGTGGTTGCTATCATCAAGCTGAAAGCCGGCATCAGGCCGCCGGACATTCAGGAGCTCATTTCCTTCTGCAAACAGCGGCTGAGCAGATTGGAGACCCCAAAGCATTTTCTCTTTAAGGACGAACTGCCAAGAACCAGCACCGGCAAGCTACAAAAGCCACTGCTCAAGGAATGGCTGCTTGCCAACCCGCATCTGCTGCCGTGGCAAATGGAGGACACGCTCTAACGAGGCGCCCCTCTCAGACCGACAGGTAATTTGCGCCTTCTGCCTCTCAGCAACGGATCTGTCGAGTCTGGCGTCCAACAGGGAGTTGCTGCGGGGATGAACGCCGCGACCCGGCAGCTTATCCTCAAATTGGTTGATAATGCTCCAAACATCAACCAGGACTCAGCGCATGTGACCTGCCCCCAGTAGCCATACCAACGGTTTGGCAGGAAGTCCGGTTGCAAGATTAAAGTATTCCCTCGTTGTTGGGTTGCGTTGCGGTAGTCGCCTCCGCCTCTTGGCGGCTATGCCATAGTCCAGCCGGGCACTGAACTGACGCCGGTTCTTGAGGAACTGAAAAATTTGGCGCAAGTGGCCGGATTTTCCAGGGGGTTGGCGTGCAGACCAGCGCCGCCAGTGCGCCGCGCCGCCCTCTTACAGTCCTGTCGGGGACCAAATAGCCAAAGGTGTCCAGAGCCAGCTTACTTACCGATTTGCGCGTTGATAACCGGCCCGAACCGCTCCCATTGCTCACCCTTAAACCGCATCATCTGTAGCTGCTCAATCGGGAAGAAGTCTGTCGCGCTAGTGTCGACAGTGACTCCCGGCAATAGGGGCACCAGCTTGACGCTCTTCAAATTTAGTGCCTGCCTCATCACGTTTTCCCGCGTAAGCTCATTTCCGCATTGGCTCAGTACCCGCGCTAGAGCCTGCGCTGCAACGTATCCGTAGACGTAATTAATATCAGACTTGTTACCGCCCGGCAGGTATTTATCCATGAAGAGGCGCCACTCCTTCATGTCGGCATTGTCTTTCCATTCCGGATCGGTGGGATCCATCTGATAGATGGTGCTGAGAATGCCTTGGGCATTGTCCAGGCCGGCAGGCTTCATGACAGCCCCGACAGAGGCTGAGACGCTGTCTAGAATATGCACTGGCTTCCAACCGATCTCGGCCAATTTCTTGATCACCTGCGCTGCGAACTTAGGTGTCGTGACATTGAGAAAAATGTCTGCGCCAGATGCCTTCAACTTCAAGACCTGCGAGTCAACCGTCGGATCCGTGGGTTCATAGCTTGTCTCCGCGACAATCATGCTCTCCGCCTTGTCTCCCAATCCAGCTTTCAAACCCTTCACGTAATCTTTGCCAAAATCATCGTTCTGCGACAAGATGGCGATCTTCCCGTTGGGATGGTTCTGGAGGATGTACTTGGCGTAGACCCGCGTCTCGGTTTGATACGTCGGCCAAAAAGCGATCGTCCATGGGAAGTTCTTCGGGTCAGTGACTCTTGTAGAGCCTGTCACGCTGAACAGTTGCGGCACCTTTTTCGCATTCAGATATTTCTGGACTGCGATGTTGTTGGCGGTGCCAACCGCACTGAAGACAGCCAGAACCTCATCGCTCTCGTGCGTATTCCGACGTAACGTGACCGCCGATTCCGAAATAGTGTGACCGGTGATTCCGAGATCGTGACCGGTGGTTCCGAAATAAGCGTGACCGATTTGGCGGAGTTGTCGGAATGG
>Ga0172380_10004583_pt1 | contig 17618 bp, 21 predicted proteins | sample Leawe162metaG_FD_119747 | JGI IMG/M metagenome (GOLD analysis project Ga0172380, IMG submission 119747) | Leachate microbial communities from a municipal landfill in Southern Ontario, Canada - Leachate well 162 metaG | ecosystem: Engineered > Solid waste > Landfill > Unclassified | place... | reverse complement strand
TCATCGATAGCTTTTGCATTCAAACCACGGAAGTCTTTTGTGCGAGGAAGAGCTACGTTGACGAAACGCTCTAGGAAATCATACATGCGCTTACCGCGTAGGGTTATCTGATAACCAATGATTTCTCCTTCGCGAAGCTTGAACGATGCAATAGAGAGACGGGCTGGACGAGGTGATGGCTTTTGTCCGGTGATCTTTGTCAAACGATCTGTGATGAGTTCGCCCTTATTCTTATCGCGCATTTTGCCGGTACCAACTGAAATTACCACCTTCAAAAGACGTGGAGCCTGCATGACGTTCTTCAGCTCAAGTGCTGTCTTAAGATTCTCAAAAGTTTTTTTATCCTTATCTTGTATTATATTCATGGTGGAAATATTATATGGTTGTGCCACTTTTCTTTGCGACACGAACCTTCTTGTCTTTTTCGACTTTGTATCCAATGCGTGAAGGCTTTCCAGACTTTGGATCAACAATCATAACATTTGAAATGTGTATTGGCATTTCACGCTCAATGACCTTACCCTTATCCCCAGAGCGCTTAGCCTTGATATGAACCTTACGCTTATTGAGACCCTCAACAATAACGCGAGATTCCTCAACCAGCACAGTCTTAACTGTCCCCTTCTTTCCGCGGGATGCACCTGTTGTAACTATGACATTATCACCTTTTTTGATCTTCATCGTATTGAAATTAAACCACCTCTGGTGCTAATGAAATAATCTTCTGAAAACCTGCATCGCCAATCTCGCGAGGAATAGGACCGAAGACACGACCGGCGATTGGTTCTGGCTTATTCTTATCAATCAAAACAACTGCGTTTTCATCAAAGCGAATGTATGAACCATCTTTACGACGATATGCGTTTCTAGTGCGAACAACTATTGCACGGCAGACATCCTTTTTCTTGGTTGCCTTGCGTGGTTCTGCCTTCTGCACAGAAAGAATAACCAACTCACCAATTTCTGCCCAGCGCTTCTTTGAAGCACCAAGCACCTTAAAGATACGGCCGATCTTGGCTCCTGAGTTATCTGCGATTTTTACAATTGAGCGTGGCTGTATCATGTTTTTATTTTACAACTACAAAATGTTTGTCCTTCGAAATTGGCTTGGTCTCAACTATTGTAACCTTCTCTCCGACCTTACAAGTATTACCAGCATCATGTGCCTTGATCTTTGTTGAACGAACCTGATATTTCAAATACTTAGGGTGTTTGAGGTATCTCTCGATTTTGACCACAACAGTATCCTTCATGGAAGTCGAAACCACCACTCCTGAGAGGGTTGTGTGCTTTATTACTTTTTCCTGTTTCTTTTCCATGATTAATTATGATTATTATGCAATGGTGGTCATGAGGCGCGCGATTTCTTTCTTTGTATTGCGTGCTTCTTTTGTATTACGAACCTTACTTCCAGACATCTCAAAGCGAAAGTCCTGAAGCTTCTTCTTGAGATCAGCCAGTTTTTTGAGAGTCTCTTTCTTTGTGTTTATATCTGTAGTCATTTGAAAAACATTATCTTACATCAAGCATTTTATCAAGCGCGGGCCATTATCTTAATCTTGACCGGAAGCTTCGTACCACCCTTACGCAAGGCTTCTCTTGCAGTTGCTTCATCGACACCATCAACCTCGAAGAGTACGCGTCCAGGCTTTACTGGAACAACATAACCCACAAGATCACCCTTACCCTTTCCGAGCTTTACCTCAGCTGGCTTCTGGGTGTATGGCATGTCTGGGAATATTCTCACCCACATTTTGCCTGTCTTACCGATAGAGCGAGATATAACCTTACGAGCTGATTCGATTTGATTTGATTTGATACGACCAGCAGCAAGTGCCTTCATTGCAAATGATCCGAAAGCAACAGTGACACCTCGTGAAGCAACACCAACCTTAAGAGGATTCTTCCTCATGGTATGCCACTTTCTGTATTTAACTCTTTTTGGGAAAAACTGCGTCATGGTAATTATTTAGTTTGTGCGTTCTTAGTGTCTTTCTCAAAAATATCGCCCTTATATATCCAAACCTTGATACCGATAACACCGTAAGTTAAGCGAGCTTCGTAGTGCGTGTAGTCAATATCTGCGCGCAAAGTCTGAAGTGGTACGCGACCCTTCTTCATCTTCTCGGTACGAGCAATTTCGGCACCACCCAAACGGCCAGAGAGTTCCAAACGGACACCCTTGACCTCACGAACAGCCATGACTTTCTCAACAGCCTGCTTCATTACGCGACGGAAAGGCATACGCTTCTCGAGTCCCTCGCTTATCATCTGACCAACAATAGCTGAGTTGGCTTCTGGAGTGCGAATTTCCTTTACATCAATCTTGAGTTCCTGCTTGGTTGTGACTTTTTGTTTTGCGAGTTGCTTTTCGATATCTGCCTTGAGCTTAACAGCACCTTCGCCTGAACGGCCAATTATAAGACCAGGACGTGATGTTTCGATTATAACGCGAAGATACTTCTGACTGCGCTCTATTTCGACACCTCCAATATACATGTTGCGCAAGCGCTTTTTGAGATATTCGCGAATAACAACATCGCCACGCAAAAACTTCTGGAAACTTCCCTTCTCGCCAAACCAGCGGCTCTTCCAGTCGCGAATGATTCCGATTCTATGTGAATATGGGTGAACAGTGTGTGACATATTTACTTGGTTACTTTCTTAGTGCGAGGCTTCTTAACAACGGCTTCCTTCTCTGATTTTTCGGCAGGTACTTTTTTGGAAACTGGTTTAGCAACTTTCTCAGTAACTACAGGCTTCTTAGAAACGCCCTCCAACACGACATGAACATGGCTTGTGCGCTTCTTCAAAGGAAAAGCAGAACCACGAGCACGAGGCATACGTCTCATCAAAACAGCTCCTCCGTCTACCCTCAAATCCTTGATAATAAGAGTGTCTAAGTCCAAATCAAGATTCTTGGCGTTCGCAAGAGCAGATTCGATAAGCTTCTTAATTGGAAGAGCTCCACGCTTAGCAAGCAAATCGAGTTCGGCCAAAGCACGAGCAACATGCTTACCCTTAACATAGTCCGTAACAAGGCGTACCTTGCGTGGTGACTGGCGATAATTCTTTAATGTTGCTTCTGCTGTTGCCATAATATTTATTTAGCGGGTGTGGTTGCAGCCTTAGCAGTCTGGGCGGCTGCGATTTCAGCCTCCTTTTTCTTTTGATCCAAATCCTTTTGCATCTTACCGCCGTGCTTAGTAAACTTGCGTGTAAGTGAAAATTCACCAAAGCGATGACCAACCATTTCTTCTGATACCAAAACTTCAACATGGTCCTTGCCATTATGAACACCGAAAGTGAATCCGACCATTTCTGGGGATATCTGGCTATCACGAGCCCATGTCTTAATAACACCAGTTTCTGATGGTTTCTTCCCGGCAATTTTTTTCAAAAGCCTTTCGTATATATATGGACCTTTTTTGAGTGATCGTGTCATGATTGTTGAAAACAAAAAGCTCACATGAGCTCCCGTGTATGTTAGCAAAAACCAGAAAGAAGTCAATAGCCAACATGAATAATTATATAATTGGTTCGTTTTTTAAAAGCGCCCCGGCAACACCATTGGCGTCGCCGGGGAGCACAATAGCAATCAACAGACAGCAAGTCCAGTAACATGATCGCTCACTACCGCCGACAGTCTGGCTTCGGTAGTAACGAGTACACCTTCCCTGTTGCGCTGAAAGCTGTCAACACACACCACATCGTGAAGAAGTAGCCCGAACGGACGATTGGGTACATGAACAGAGGATTGCACCAAAATAACCCCCGAAGTAGACCAGAGCCACGCGCAACCAAGCGCATAAGAACTGGCTACACAAATACCGTATCTTGGGCAAAGGCCGGAGACGTCGTAGCGATCCTTCAGCCTCTCAATCAGATTCAGAATCTCATCCGCGATTGAACAGTTGCAGTCCTGCTCGCCCACTTCCTCTTCAGAAGCCTCGAACATCACTTGATTGGAAACCTCAACGCCACCATCTTCAAATCGGACAAGACCGGCAGCACAAGCAAACTTGTCGTTCAGGTGATACCTCGCAACAACTCTTTTTATGTCCAGACCAGATGTACAGCTTATCAGCGGAACACCCTGATTATTGAGCACCTGCATTTGGAGAGTAATCCAATTCTTCGGCACACGGAAACGTCTCACGACCAGACTTTCTGATGCAATGAGTGTTTCTTTAGGAAATCGCCCCACCACACAGACTCCCAGCTTTCTAATGTCCATCGCCAAACTCCTGCTGTTTGCGTGAACGGTTTCTTTGGTTCTGATATATCATATTACTCAAAACGTCCATATGAGCAAGAAAAAACACTACAGAAGTGGTGTTTTTTCTTGTTATTATTTCTTTCCAACTTTTCTCCTTTTGACAATGAGGAAGTTTGAGTATTTCTTTGGTGTTCTTGTCTTCTGGCCCTTGCCTGTTGGCTTACCCCACATTGAGATAGCGCGACGGCGACCGCGACCCTGACGTCCTTCACCTCCACCGTGTGGGTGGTCGACTGGGTTCATAGCAGAACCACGAACAGTAGGACGTATACCCAACCAACGTGAGCGACCAGCCTTTCCGAGGTTTACCAAATGATGTTCTTCGTTTGAAACCTGACCGATTGATGCCCAACACTCTTCTCCGACTTTGTGAATTTCTGTTGAAGGAAGCTTCAAGTCTACATAACCAGCATCTTTTGCAACGACTTCCACATAATTACCAGCAGAACGTCCGATCTTGGCTCCACCCCTTGGCTTGAGTTCTACGTTGTAGACGAATGTACCAACTTGGACTTTTTTGAGAGGAAGACGATTGCCCGGAGTAAGAGGGGCGTTCTCGTCAGCAACGATAGTATCACCAACCTTCACAGCCTGAGGCAAGAGCTGGTAGCGACGCTCACCATCCTTGTAAGCAAGAAGGCCGATAAAACCTGTACGGTTTGGATCGTACTCAATTGTCTTAACGACTGCAGGAATACCGATTTTGTTCAAAAGGAAGTCGACTGCACGAAGTGCGCGCTTATGACCTCCGCCCTTATGGCGAGTTGTGATACGTCCGGCATTGTTACGTCCTACTCCGCGCTTGAATCCACCCTTGAGGGCCTTCAATGGTCTATCGCCCGAAAGAAGCTTTCGGTATTCGACAGTTGACATATTACGACGTGAGTCTGTGACTGGTCTGTAGGTTTTCATGATATTAAATGATTTCTATCTTATCTCCCTTCTTCAAGTACACATAAGCTTTGCGAAATGAAGCGCGAGTACCCCACTTACCTCGAACGAGTTTGGTCTTGCCCTTCATGTTCACCACAGCAACACTAGCTGGTGTAACTTTGTATTTTTGTTCGATGGCCTTTTTGATCGAAAACTTAGTGGCATTTGTGGCAACATCGAATACGTATACACCCTTCTCTGCGGAAAAAGTTGCCTTCTCAGTAATGCGAGGATTCCTCAGAACATCAAATACGCGATAGTCCAGAGGATGTGCGCCTTCTGTCTTCTTAACAGGAGCGGTTTTTGAAACCTCTTTCTTTTCTTTCTTTTCAGTTGTTTTCTTTGAGAATAAAGCCATGGTGATTATTTAACAAACAATTTTTTGGAAGCAAAGTTCTTCAAAACCACTTCTGGCTGTTCGATGACGATAACGGATTTGGTTAGTACGTCATTTGCATTCAATGTACGAGCTTCTGCAACCGTTACTGAACCAAAGTTTGCATAACTCTTCTTGGTATTCAAATTGTCGGCACCTAAAGCAATAAGAAATGCGTTCTTCGCCTTCTTCAAGACCTGTTCCTTTCCTGAAACTTTTGCAAAAGTAGAAAGAGTTCCGCGAACATCCTTTGCGCTTGGTTTAGAAGACTCAAGACTGTCGACGAAAATTACTTCACCGTCCTTGTACTTCTTTGAAAGAGCCACAAAAAGTGCCTTCTGCTTAACCTTACGATTGATCTTGCGTCCATAATTCTCCTCACTGCGTGGTCCAAGAGCAACACCTCCACCAACCCAAATAGGTGAACGAGATGAACCATGACGAGCACGGCCTGTTCCCTTTTGCTTCCATGGCTTCTTACCACCTCCAGCGACTTCTCCTCTGTCCTTGGTGTGTGCGTAATTTACACGGGCATTGGTTGCCATTGCAGTAACGACGTCATGCACAAGATCGCCATTCCATGCCAATCCGAAAATATTCTCCGGCAATTCGACGGTTCCTGATTTCTTTCCTTCTTTGTTATATACAATCGCTTCCATAATTGTGTTGATATTACTCAAAATATTACTTTTGTCCAATTTTAACCCTGAATCTCTACAACAGTTCCTCTCCTTCCTGGGACTGCGCCCTTGATGAAGAGAAGATTGTTTTCTGCGTCAACAGCAACTACTGAAAGATTTTTTACGGTAATAAGATCAGCACCCATTCTTCCTGGCATGCGCATACCCTTTGGAACACGGTTACGAAGACCGCCACCGACTGATCCAGCTTCACGCTCAGAGTGCTTCTGACCGTGTGATCTTGGTCCTCCCTTGAAGCCGTGGCGCTTTACTACACCCTGGAAACCTTTACCCTTTGAAACAGAAGATACACGAACAGTGTCTCCGGCAACAAAGTTTGAAACCGATACAGTATCACCGACAGCAAGAGCTGGGGCGTCGGTACGAAACTCGCGAAGATGTGCAAAGACACCAAATTTCTTTGTGTGACCCCTCACAGCTTTTGAAACATTTTTCTCACGACGAGCACCGGCACCAACCTGAACAGCGCTATAGCCGTCAGTCTCCTTGTTCTTGATTTGTGTAACAACATTTGGAGTTGCTTCAACAATCGTGACCGGAGAGACATCGCCCTTCTCGTTCCACACCTGTGACATATTCAGTTTTTTTCCAATGATGAATTTCATGTTTTTTGCCTTAACGCTGTCTTTGCTTGACTAGCTTATTACCCCGCCCTTCAGTGAACGGCGGGGGTGAAAGCCATTCAAGAACTATAACATTCTTACGTCAATCGATACGCCAGAAGGAAGGCTCAGATTAGTGAGCGATTCTATAATCTTCTGGTTTGGATTAACGATATCAATGAGCCTCTTATGTGCACGCACCTCAAACTGCTCTCGCGCATTTTTCTTTGCAAAGGTCGAACGGTTGACGGTATAAATCTTCTTTGAAACTGGAAGAGGTACCGGTCCGCACAATTCTGCATCATACCTTAATGCAGTATCGATGATTTGCTTTACAGAGAGGTCGAGTATTTTGTACTCGTATGCTTGCACTCTGATACGAAGCTTATGGCTTACGTCTCCTGTTTTGTTCTTTTTGACGGCTGTCTTTGCCATATTAAGCGATTATTTTTGTGACGATACCAGCTCCAACTGTCTTACCACCTTCGCGAACTGCGAATCTCTGCTTCTCTTCAAGAGCAACAGGGGCGATAAGCTTAACCTTAAAGGTTGTGTTGTCGCCTGGCATGACCATTTCAACACCCTCCTTAAGAGTTACTTCACCAGTTACGTCCGTTGTGCGAATGTAGAACTGAGGCTTGTAACCAGTAAAGAATGGTGAGTGACGGCCACCCTCCTCCTTAGTAAGGACGAGAACTTCTGCCTCGAACTCGCTATGAGGAGTGACTGAACCTGGCTTTGCGATAACCTGACCACGCGTAACGTCGGTTTTCTTCAAGCTACGGAGGAGTATACCAGCATTGTCGCCTGCCTGACCTTCAGAGAGCTGTTTGTTGAACATTTCAACACCAGTAACAGTTGTCTTCTGAGTATCCTTGAGACCGATAACTGCGATTTCCTCACCAACCTTGATGATACCTCTCTCGATACGGCCAGTGACAACGGTGCCACGACCTTCGATTGAGAAGATGTCTTCGATAGGCATAAGGAAAGGCTTGTCTACTTCACGTACAGGAAGTGGGATGAATGTATCGAGAGCATTGGTGAGCTCGAGGAGCTTCTTTGTCCATTCACCTTCAAGACCTGTCTCTTCGATAGCCTTGAGAGCTGAACCGCGGATGACAGGAGTTGCCTCACCATCAAAACCGTACTTGGTCAAAAGCTCACGGACTTCGGCTTCAACAAGATCCAAGAGATCCTTGTCTTCTACGAGGTCACACTTGTTAAGGAAGACGATTATCTTTGGCACACCAACCTGCTTTGCAAGAAGGATGTGTTCACGTGTCTGAGGCATAGGGCCATCAACAGCTGACACAACAAGAATAGCACCGTCCATCTGAGCGGCACCTGTGATCATGTTCTTGACGTAGTCGGCGTGTCCCGGACAGTCAACGTGAGCGTAGTGACGTGCCTCGGTTGCGTACTCAACGTGTGAGATAGCAATTGTAATAATCTTTGATGCATCGCGACGACCCTCTTTCTCTGAAGCCTTAGCAACCTGGTCATAGGCGATAGCATTTGCAAGACCCTTTCTCGACAAAACTGTTGTTATTGCAGCTGTGAGAGTTGTCTTTCCATGGTCAACGTGGCCAATTGTACCGACGTTTACATGGGGCTTTGAACGATCAAATTGTTCTGCCATGTTTTTATGTTAACGATTACCTGGAAATGGTGAGCGCGCGAGAACTTGCTCAATTTTTCCAGCTAATCTTTTATATTAATAATCACGCTCAAGTCTTTTTTGCCGTGGTATGCAAACAAAAAAGCGCACAGTGCGATGTGACTATAGTAGCAGAATCGTTTTATATGTCAATATGACGTCTTTTGTAAGAATGGGATTACTTTAAAAAAGCTCCAAAAGCGAAAAAGATAACCTGTAAAGTCTTAATTTTTGACAAAAATAGTATACTATCGACAAAGACGGCAAAGCCAGCATCTTACGTAAGTGAAGCAATCATCAAATCACTCAGAACTCGTACTTTTTCCTTTCTGTCTACATCCTCCTTTCTAGCAAAATCTATTAGCTGTTGAGTTATAAGTGAAATATCTACAATAGCATCAGGGTCTTCTTTTTTTGCAATTAGCACTATTTCATTTGAATACTCGATAAATCGCTCCATCCAACCACCGTCATACCCAAGATTTGTCTCTATTTCTCTTATAACTTTCATTGATCTTGATGTCAGATCACCTAGTCTACTTTTTATTAACAAAGGTTGATCTGAAGTTCTTACAAATCCAAAAGCAGCATTTATATCATCCATAATGGGCTGTAATTTTGCTTTATGTTTTTGAAGTAATTCAAACTTTGGTCCACTAGCCACTTGAGGCTTCTGAGTCTTTTCGAATTTAAGAGCGTTAAGTAAACGCTCAAGCTCTGATAATGCTCGTGGACGAAGATCTTCAATACTTTCAGTGATAACTTCTCTCTGTGTTTGCGTTTCTTCGACTTTCACCCTGTCTCTCTTTTTATTCTCCGTCCTACTTCTATAAGCATGCGCAATACTATCATCAAACATACCTCCTAGTGAGACAATACCGCTTTGTTTTAATTCCTGATGAGAAAGTGCTTCACTTTGATACGTACCTACCCCATAAAGCCCATCTTTGTCTCTCAAAATCTTTTTTAAGATTCCAATTGTCCCATATCTAGATTCGCCGTGGAATCTCACACAAACCAGTACAGGTACGACTGAGTACTTGGGATTACCTATCGTAAGGTTATAATTGTCTGGAATCATTCTAAAATCCTCCTCGCTCATGTTAATGACAGGCAAAGGATCGTATGCAAAATGCCGTTCTCCAATATCATTATCATAATTAAATAATCTTTCCTTCTTTATCTCATACTCATTCCCAAGGAGATTGATTACCGATGGATAGAATTTGTCCATATCTTTAATGTCCTCTTCTGAGACAAAATCTTCAACCCTCATACGAAATTTGTCTGGATCATCTGCTACTTCATTTAGACTCTTCACACCAACCAAACGATCTCTGTACCAACCTTCAAAATCAAAAGCCTTTGTTATCATCATTTTTTCGCCAAGACTTTTAACCTTTTCAATGATATCCCTATTCTCTATTAAGACAGTTGGCAACTCATCCTCATCATATGTTACGATGATGTGCGCGAATAATTCTGGAAGCTTTTCTGTTTCAATCTCCTCAACACTTCTTTTTAAGATACCGAGCAATCTTCCATTGTACGTTACCCCGTATTTACCAGTGACCCCACCAGTCATGGATTCGTACTCATATTCTTCAATACTATATGGAGTATTAAATTTGACTTTATCGTCCATCATACTCACCACATCTTCAAGAGAAACAGGATGAACATCTTTGGCATAAGTCGTCGGCACCTCGACACCCCTAACCGTCCTTTTGCCAGTATCAAATGCTGCGGCAAGACACAGCTCAGGTGATGAATCAAAAACTACAGAACCCGGAGACAATGTAACAGTATCACCTTCTTGATCATCAAATCTTCTATATGAAGCGATATTTGAGGACATCCTTCCGAAACCTCGCATTAATAAATGATCGGGATAGCCTGACATTATTACTTTGCCAATCAATTTTGGGTCTGTACTATCAAGTATTTTGTCTAAATCAGCACTGAAAAAATCTCCGATATTTGCGTACTGTGCGTAATCCTTTAGTCTATACGCGATGTGGGTTAGAGCTTTTGGGTTTACATAATTCCGCTTTGCCCATTGTCTTAGATTTTCCCATGCCTCATTCGACTCCCTCGAGTTATCTCTTCTTGATGCCTCAAAGACTCCCTGCCTTATGGCTTCAGAAAAAAGTTTTAGATTTCTCATGAGGTCTGATCCGTCATCAGCAAATACTGATTGAATCTTTTTTACTTCATTTCTTGCTGCAATTTTTTTGTCTTGAAATGAAAATCCTTTTGCCATTTCTACATCTTGAGGCGTTGGACCGAACCATATATTTTTCTCACGCTCAAATGCCGCCAACACCAAAGTCGAATCTAAGCAACCAAGTTTTCGCGCTTCAATAATCATACGCGAAAGTCTTGGCTCAAACGGCATCTCAACCATCTGTCTTCCTATGTCAGTTAACTCGCGCTCGTCATCAAGAGCACCGAGAGTAATTAGTTCTTTTATACCCGCCTCAATTCTTTCTCTTTTTGGAGGTTCGATAAATGGAAAAGTGAAAGGATCCAGATTCATCTGTATCATTTTGAGCATTGTGTCTGATAGGTTTACTCTCGCAATTTCAGATTCTGGATGCTCATGCAGTGACGCAAACGATGGCTCCGAGATAATTCTAACGCAATGACCGTTGGACAATCTCCCTGCCCTACCAGCTCTTTGTTCGGCTTGCATTCGTGAAATAAACTCTGTTCCTCTTTCATTGATTCCTGTCTCTGGATTAAATCTCACCAATCTCTGTCGCATCGAATCCACAACAATCTTGATACCCGGTACAGTAAGTGATGTTTCTGCGATGTTCGTTGAAAGAATTATTCTACGACGTGAGGGATTTGGGTTACCGAAAACCACCTTTTCTCTATCTTCGGGGCTTAACATTCCATGAAGAGGCAGGACATCTGCATCATACTCAATACCTTTGAGCTCTCGAGCAACGAATTCTATTTCGGCCATTCCCGGCAAAAACACTAGAATATCACCTTTTTGTTCATTTCTGATTATTCCCTTTACTTTATCCGCAACAACCTCAAGATACTCCGAAGGTCTGTTATTCTTAGTCGCTTCATCATCAGCAGTTTTTCCAGCGTATTCCTTTGTTACGGGATAGCTTCTTCCTTCAACACTCATATAATTATCCTCTGTTGCTCCAAAATAATTTAGAACATGTTCTTTGTTGAGCGTTGCACTAGTAAGTAGTATGAATGGCGCCACACCTTGTTCCTTCATCATTTTCAATACACCAAGTACAAGATGATAATCTATCGTTCCTTCATGCAGTTCATCAATTATAAGCGCTGACACAGCGCCCTTCTCCATATTCTTCCTTTGAGATATAAGGTAACGCAAAAAGATTCCTGAAGTTACAACTCTCAAGGCTGTATCTGGATGAAGCATCTTGGCCTCTGAAGTAGAATATCCGACTTCATTACCTAACCTGCGATCGGTTACTGCAGCTACCGCCCTTGCAATACCGCTTGCCGCATCTCGTCTTGGTTGCATCATTACAACTCGATCAGGCAAACCCATTGCCTTAAGTGCGTTTGAAATAGCAATCGGAGAATAAACTGATTTTCCAGACCCGGTCTCACCTTGCAAAACCAACACCCCAGAGTCATCGAACAAATCTATAACCCTCTGGGTTATATCGGGCATATGATTTCTTATCGGCAGATCTTGCTTGAGAATTAAGTCCTTTATGTGACGTTGTTCACCGGGAACAAATCTTTCTTGTTCAACAACAGGAGAAACATCTTCGTCTGGAGGTAAACTTGTAACACCAGATGTCACTTTCTCTAATTGAAGTTTTTCTGATGCCGGACCCTCCTGTGTGTTATGCATGTTGCATTAATTGTAGCATGAATATTTTGATGAGAAAAAAACTTATCTACAGAGACGGATTCTAAATATTATATTTGCGAAAGTAGTTCTCAAATAATTATTGACTACCAAAAAAACGGAGCAAGCTCCGTTTTTTTGGTATATATCTTTTACGAGACAATTTGTACCGTCGATTCGTAGTTATATTCGTATGAGACAATTCGTGGGCGTCGATTCGTGTTTATTTCTTCATCCTTGACTCTACAATCTGTTTTTCAACATTTGATGGCACAACAGCGTATTCGAGGAATTCCATTGTGGAGCTTCCGCGACCTTCTGTCATAGAACGAAGTGTTGTGACATAACCGAAGAGTTCAGATAGAGGCACTTTGGCTTTGATGACCTTGAGATCACCGCGCTCTGTCATACCTTCGATTTGAGCACGCTTTGACGAAAGGTGTCCTGTAATGTCACCCATGAATTTCTCCGGGACAATAACCTCAACCTTCATAATAGGCTCGAGAATGACCGGCTTTGCGCGCTTGGCTGCATCCTGGAAGGCCTGAGAAGCTGCAATCTTATAGGCGATTTCTGATGAGTCGACATCATGATACGATCCGTAAGTAAGTTCACATGAAATATCTACCATCTTAAAACCGGCAATGACTCCGCGCTCCATGCTTTCCTTTATACCCTTCTCAACTGCCGGAATGAATTCCTGAGGAATGACACCGCCTTTGATCGAATCGATAAATTCAAAATCTTCAGTGCGCTTTGTATTCTTTGGCAAGTCCTCCTTATCAACCGTCTTGTCCATAGGCTTAATATTGATTTTGACGTGACCGTACTGACCCTTACCTCCAGTCTGCTTGATGTATTTGTTCTCAGCTTCAGCTTCACCCAAAATTGTTTCCTTGTATGCAACCTGAGGACGACCGACATTTGCCTCGACGCCGAACTCTCTCTTCATGCGATCAACAAGAATTTCAAGGTGAAGTTCACCCATACCAGAAATGATGGTTTCTCCTGTCTCGCTATCTGACTTAATAAGGAATGTTGGATCCTCATCCGAGAGCTTCTTGAGAGCCATACCCATCTTCTCTTGATCAGCTTTTGTCTTTGGTTCAATTTTGAGGTTGATAACAGGCTTCGGGAAGACTATTTGGTCAAGAAGAATTGGCTTGTCTTCATCACATAATGTGTGGGATGTTTTTGCTTCCTTAATACCAACAGCAGCAGCAATTTCGCCAGCGTAGACAATATCAACTTCTTCTCTCTTGTCGGCATGCATACGCACAATACGACCAAGACGCTCCTTTCTACCTGTGGTTGAATTGTAGACATAAATGCCAGAAACAACGGTTCCGGAATAAACACGGAAGAATGTGAGCTGTCCTACGAATGGGTCGTTCTGAAGTTTGAAAGCAAGAGCTGAGAAAGGTTCCTCGTCTGATGAGTGACGGAAAATTTCGACACCAGTTGCTGGATCTGTTCCCTTCACAGGAGGGATATCTAGAGGTGATGGGAGGTAGTCAACGACAGCATCGAGGACGAGTTGAACACCCTTATTCTTAAGAGCCGAACCAGTGTAGACTGGGACGAGAGTGTTTGCGATTGTGGCCTTGCGAAGTATCTCTTTTAGCTTTGGGAATGGTGTCCCCTAACCTTCGAGATAGTCTGTCATAGCCTGTTCATCTTGTTCGACAATCTTTTCGATAGTGAGGGCACGGTACTTCTTTGCGTCTTCGAGGAACTCAGCTGGAATTTCTGCTTCGCGAATGGTGTTACCCATTTCTCCTTCGAAGTAAAAAGCCTTCATCTGCAGGAGGTCTATAACGCCCGCGAAGTTTTCCTCTTCACCCATTGGGATCTGCATGCGAATAGCATTCTTGGTCAAACGCTCGATGATTGATTGGTATGATCGCTCAAAACTTCCGCCCATGCGATCGAGTTTGTTTATGAAGCAAATACGTGGCACCTTACCATCATCGGCATAGCGCCAGTTTGTCTCAGACTGTGGTTCAACGCCAGCAACTCCGTCGAAGACAACGACGGCACCGTCAAGCACTCGAAGTGAACGCTTGACCTCAGCAGTGAAGTCGATATGTCCTGGAGTATCGATGATATTGAACATGTGCTTCCTTGAAAGGTCAGCACCCATATAGGTAGGGTTCCAGAAACAGGTTATGGCCGCAGAAGTGATAGTGATACCACGCTCACGTTCCTGTTCCATCCAGTCAGTAGTCGTATTACCATCGTGAACTTCACCAATCTTGTGAGATTCACCAGTGTAATACAAAATACGCTCAGATGTCGTTGTTTTTCCGGCATCAATGTGAGCTATAATTCCGAAATTTCTAACCTTTTCGAGTGGGTACAAACGGGCCATAAATAAAAATACTAAAAATAATAATACTTCACTTGTATTGGGCATACATTACAACAAATGAAGAGGAAATGCAAAGAAAAGAGAACGGCCGCACGCTGTCGCGTGCGGCCGGAGGCAAAGGAGAGGACTACGTCTTCTTGAGGACCAACAACCAGATGCTTTCGGTCGTACTACGTACACCCTCAACCAAATGGATCTCGTCGCTGGTAAACCTAACCCACAAGTCAGAAGTTTGAGTCAAGAGAAACGGCTTACAGAGCTTGTTGCGAAACATTTCAGGACAGAGAATCGCCATTACAAACATCAGCTCAAGCGGAGCCACATTGTATAGGGACGTGTAAAACGTTCCGTACTCGAGCAATTCCGGTCCCAAAAATAGAGAGCCGACACCAGCAGGATGTGCAATCGGATCATTGAGTGATTTGACGCGGATTCTCCAGAGGTCACCGATGAAACTACAACAAACTTTCCAGTTGGAATGTTCGAGAGCGTCGATATAACGGTACCAGTCGACTGCTGGCAAATTCAGGTTGCCAGTTTGAGCAGTAAAGACTGGAAAAATTCCTTCCTCGCTAGCCGAAGCAAGATAATGTCCGCCTTGCGCAAGGTTGAGACAATCAATTGCACCTTTCAAGATCTCAACAAGACACGCAGGGAAAGCACCGCGCGAGGCAACAAGAGACAGCCGAGTAAGCGCTTCCTGTCTCAATTCATTTGCGTCTCGCAACGTGTCAGTTGTAGGCATCTCATTCTCCCGTTTCTTGGTGTCACGAAACTAGCATGTGGGTGGCACAAATCCTTTTGCACATTAACATACTTAATGGACGATAGCAAATAAAGAAGGTCCGCAACAATCATTGATAACAAGTCTGTCATTGCGAGCGACATTGTTTGATTTATCAAACAAGAAGTACTCTTGTGGTGCGTAGCGTGGCAATCCATGCCTGCCATGAGATTATGTTCAAAACATGGTTTGCTTCACTTCGTTCGCAAAGACAAAATCACCCTTTTACCTAACATACATAGGACTACCCTATGTATTCTTGGAATAAAAATGGCCGTGAAGTCCCAAGGGAGACTTCACGGCGCACAAACTTCGGTCAGGGTTTAATTGACACAAGCAGTTGTCGAACTGATTCGATAGGTGCGGACCTTACCCAGCCAATCGAAAGCACCCTGAGCAGTTTCTCGATTCTCCCACTCGTATAGCTGTCTAACCGTGGCTCACTCTCAAGAATGGCCCCAAAGGTCATCGCTACACCAACCAACTGCTCCGGAGTACACCACTTGTCGTTAGTGCGAAAAGCCTCGAGGAGGACACTGTTGTACAGGTGGTCCTTAAGCAAGAGCGACCCCAGATATGCGTCAAACTCTTGACCCTTGGTCTTCACCTTGCCCCCCTTGTCCAAACATGATATCCAGCCTTTCACAAGATTGGAAAGCAGAACAAGATGGGTTTTTTCGAGAGGCATGCATTTCACCTGCTCTCGGAAATGACGGACCAGACCACAGTCTCTTATCTCTCTCGGGATGCGAGAATGGAAACTGAGAGCAAGCGAGCCTTTGCGGAACCAACGATCCTCATGCGGGTAACCTTCTTCACATGCCAAGAACAGAAGACCCAGCATTGTACTCAAGTGCTCGTCAAGCTCATTCACATTAAAACCAATACCGAGTGTTTCACCGCGACAGAGATCCAGAAAAACATCTTTCGTAACAGCACGCACCATTTGCTCGACGCGGCTAGTTAGATACTCGATTCTCTTCCCTGTCTCCATCTTGGCAATGACAAGGGCAAGTTCGACATCCTTCAGGTCGCAGACAACGGTTTGCATTAGGTTTCGATCATGCATGACACATCTCCTCCGCTTTTTGCTTCCCGCAGGAAGCACTTTTTGCACCGCAGTGCTTTTTGAGAACAAGGGACGCATCCCTCCAGTGGTCAGACTAGCATAGACAGATAAGGAAAACAAATGTCGATTACTTACGTCAGGAACATACATAGGACTACCCTATGTATTACGGCTTGTTCCCATACCAATTTCGTGATTTACAAAACGTCATAATGCTAGGACAAGGAAGAATGCACTATTCGCACACGCAAACTCAAACACATTATCCCACACTAGTTTTGCAATATCTTTTTACTGTCACAATGCTCAGTGGAGGAAGGATGTGCTATTTGCACACGCATTGTGAATATGCTTTTGTTGTTATAGTTGTTTTTTTGATCTCAGTAAGCACAGCTACGCAAAACTGGTGCTAGACACGACACTTCGCAACTGTAAAAACAAAAAACACCCCGAGAGGGTGTTTTTTGTTTTTACCAGGCGAAGTGTGCGAATGCTTTGTTGGCTTCGGCCATCTTGTGAACGTTTTCACGTTTTGTTATGGCTTCACCTTCGTTCTTTGATGCTGAGATGATTTCTTCTGCGAGCTTTTCGTGCATAGGTCTTCCCTTCTTACCTCTAGCAGCGTTGATGATCCATTTCATTGAGTACTCTTCACGCTTCTTTGGGCGAACCTCGACAGGCACCTGATAGTTGGCACCGCCGACGCGACGAGAACGGATTTCCATTGAAGGCTCAACATTCTTGAGTGCTGTCTCGAAGACTTCAAGAGGATTCTCGTTCTTGGTAACCTCCTTTACCTGATCCATTGTGCGATAAAAGACGTTTCTTGATGTTTCTTTGTCTCCACTGAACATCAAGTAGTTCACAAAACGAGCTACGCGAGTTGAATTGAACTTGCGATCTGGTCTGAGTATTCTTTTTGATCTTATCTTTCTTCTCATGATGATTATGATTTCTTAGGTCTCTTGGCACCGTATACGCTTCGGC
>Ga0172380_10004582_pt1 | contig 17622 bp, 21 predicted proteins | sample Leawe162metaG_FD_119747 | JGI IMG/M metagenome (GOLD analysis project Ga0172380, IMG submission 119747) | Leachate microbial communities from a municipal landfill in Southern Ontario, Canada - Leachate well 162 metaG | ecosystem: Engineered > Solid waste > Landfill > Unclassified | place... | reverse complement strand
CTGCTTGGGCTTGCCGCGTATTTCCTGTGGGGCAGCCGGGCGTCGGCGAAAGCCGCCACCGGCACCTGGAACGAACGCTACCTGCCCGGCGTCGGTGTCGTCGGCGGCTTCTTCGCCGGCCTTTTCGGGGTTGGTTCGGGCATTGTCGCGGCGCCCTTGCTGGTGCGCGGCTTTGGCAAGCGGCAGGCGGTGGCGCAGGGGCTGGCGCTGGCACTGGTGGTGCCGGGTGCGCTGGTGGCGCTGGCCATTTTCGCGCAGGCGCGGCAGGTCGATTGGCAGACCGGCAGCCTGCTCGCCGTTGGCGGCATGGCCACCGTTTCATGGGGCGTGGCCTGGGCGCATCGGCTGCCGGAACGACGCCTGCGCCAGCTGTTCGCACTCATGCTGTTGCTGACGGCCGCGCTGATGATCCGGCAGGGCATGTCGGGTTGACGCGGCCGGTACAATGGCGGCTCGTCCTTCTTCCCCGCTGCCATGTCTGCTCGCCATCTACCGCAACGCATCGTCTGCCTGACCACCGAAACCGTCGAGGTGCTCTATGCCCTTGGCGAGCAGGCGCGCATCGTCGGCATTTCCGGCTACACCGTCTTCCCGAAAGAGGCGCGTCGGGAAAAGCCGAAGGTCTTTGCCTTTACCAGCGGCGACCTGAACAAGATCCTCGCCGTTGAACCCGATCTGGTGCTGACCTTCTCCAATCTGCAGGCCGACATCAGCCGCGAGCTGATCCAGTCCGGGGTGCCGGTCTATGCCTTCAACCAGCGTAGCGTCGATGACATTCTGGCGATGGTCGCCACGGTTGGCCGCCTCGTCGGTGCCGAGGAAAAGGCGCTGGCCCTGGTCGCCGAACTGCAAGCCATCATCGACGCCACGCGCGTGCAGGCAACCGCCCTGCCGCATCGGCCGCGGGTCTATTTCGAGGAGTGGGACGAGCCGCAGATTTCCGGCATCCGCTGGGCATCGGAGCTGATCGGGATCGCCGGCGGCATTGATGTCTTTGCCGACCGGGCGCGCCATCAATCCGCCAAGGAACGCATCCTTGCCGACCCGCTGGAAGTGGTGCGCCGGGCGCCGGACATCATCATCGGCTCGTGGTGCGGCAAGCATTTCCGGCCGGAGCGGGTGGCTGCCCGCGAAGGCTGGCAGGGTGTGCCCGCTGTGGCCGGTGAACAGATCCACGAACTGAAATCGGCGGTGATCCTCAACCCCGGCCCGGTGGCGATCCGCGAGGGCTTGCCGGCGCTGCTCAAGCTGTTTCAGGCGTGGGCTGCTCAGCAGGAGGCCGACAGGCAGGCATCAACCGCTGCCTGAATTTCTGCCTTGTCGGTCACGATCGGAAAAGCGTCGCTGACCTCCGGCGTGATCTCGATCGGCGCGGGGGTGATGGTGAACGCTTCGGCCAGCATGCGTGGCCTGGGGTGCTCGGCCGATGAGGAAAGACGGCAGTTTGCTATCCGCACGGGCCGCCGGCACTATGATGGGAGCACTTCCCGCATTACCAACGTGCAACATGGAGAACCTTTGATGGCGAAACAAGTTTTCAGGCTCGACCGCGAATTCATCGAGCTCAACGTTCTCCTCAAGCTGCTGGCACTGGCCTCTTCCGGCGGCGCAGCCAAGGCAATGGTTGCCGAGGGCCTGGTGACGGTGGATGGCGAGGTGGAAACGCGCAAGACGCGCAAATTGCGGGTGGGGCATGTGGTGCGTGTGGCCGATGAGGAAATCCAGATCGCCGCCGCCGAGGCGTGAAGTCTCGCCACCAATGCAGGATAGCCGCTGGCTCATTCTTCTCTGTGCAATCCGTCTTGGCTTTGCGCTGATCAACACCGTCTATGCCGCGCTGATTCCGGCGTTACGACCGGCATGGGGCATGTCGGCAAGTGAGGCCGGGGCGGTTCAGTCGGCGTGGCATGTCGGTTATATCGTTTCGCTGGTGGCGGCGAGTCTGTTCGCCGGGCGCTTCGGTGCGCGCAACACTTTTCTTGGCATGGGCTGGGCCGCCTGTGCCAGTGCCTTCATCTTCGCCTTTGGCGCGCAGGATTTTCTTTCGGCCTTCCTGCTTTACGGATTCGCCGGGTTGTGTGCGGGCGGTTCCTATGTGCCGGGATTGGCGCTGATTGCCGAGCGTTTTCCCTCCTCGTCCCGTGGCCGGGCAATGGGCGCCTTCATCGCCGCCGCTTCGCTGGGCTATGCGATCGGCCTGGTCGGCGCCAGTGCGCTCGCCGAATGGCTGGGATCGACCGGGGGGTTTTTGCTCGCAGCTGTCGGGGCGATGCTGGGGCAGGTGTTGGCAATGCTGGTGTTGCGCCAGACACCAAATGTCGTCGTGCCGGCCAACATACGTGGGCCAGCCATTTCGCAGGCCTCGTTGCGCTTCCTCTGGCGTAACAAGCCGGCGCGCTACAACGTCATCGGCTACACCTTTCATGCTTGGGAACTGCTCGGTATGTGGGCCTGGCTCCCGGCTTTTCTGGCGGCAGCAGCGGCCTTTCACCAGGGGGGTGAAGTCGGAGGGCTGGTCATCGCCGGTGCGGCCCTGGCAGCATTGACGCATCTGGTGAGCATGGCGGGAAGCCTTGTCGGCGGCAGCTGGTCTGACCGCTGGGGGCGCACGCAGGTGACGCTCACCATGTCGCTTGCCAGCATTGCCTGTGCGCTCGTGTTTGGCTGGCTGATGGTGCTGCCGCTGGTGCTGCTTGTTGCCGTGGCGGTGGTTTTCAACCTGGCGGCAGTTGGGGATTCGGCCATCCACTCGGCGACGCTGACCGAGGTTGTGCCGGCAGAGCATCTGGCAACGGCGTATTCGGTGCGTTCTATCCTTGGTTTCGGTATGGGCGCACTGAGCCCCTGGTTGTTCGGTCTGGTGCTTGATGCCGGCGGTGGTGATGGTCTTGCTGCCTGGGGCTGGGCGTGGACCTTGCTCGGCATCTTTGCGCTGCTTGGTCCGTGGGCTACATGGCGACTGCAGCGGATGCAGCGTCAGTAGTTTGGAATGTATTGGGCCGGTGCCAGTGCGATCGGGAACAGCGGCTTTGCGAGCAGGGTGCGCGCGGTCGCTTCGGTGACCGAGATGCAGGCACCGTATTGCGGATCGCCGCCCTTGGCCTGAAAGCGCTGGACAGCAGTGACGACGCCGACCAGCCGGCCTTCGTTGTCGAGCAGCGGGCCGCCGGAGGAGCCGGGGCGGCAGTAGTTGTCCGAGAGCAGAAAGGTTTCGCCACTGCGCTCTGCCCGAGTACGGAAAGCCCCTTGTGACCAGACGATGTCGCTTGATCCGCCGGGGTGGCCGAAAGTGTGCACGGTGTCGCCCGCGCGCAGCGAAGTCGAGCTGCCCCAGGCAATGGCATCGTTGCCGGCACCGGGGGCGAGCAACAGGCAGGCGTCCTCGCCGTCGAGCCGCGCATATTTGTCTACTTTGGTGACTCGCTTCGTCATGCCGTGGATGACGACCAGCCCGTTGGTGGCGCCACCGGCCAGTACATGACAGTTGGTCAGGATGCGGTCGGGTCCGATCATGACGCCGGAACCGGAGAGGTTGCGCTGACGGATGGTGAAGACCGACCAGGCGACATATTGAGCGTCAAATCCTGCCTGCTTGGCGCCGCGCGTGGGCAGACTCGGCGCTGGCCCGGCTTCGGCCATCTGTTTCGGTGGCGCACTGTCGGCACTGGCAGCTACAGCGCTCGCGGGGGGCGTCTCTTCCGAGGGCTGTGCTTGTGGCTCCGGTGCAATCGCAGGCGCGGAGGCTACGGGTGTGAGGGTTGCTGCAGTAGCTGTCACCGCTGGCGGTGAACTGGTTTTCGCCGGTTTTTTCTGCCAGAAGAAGCCAGCGGTGCCGCCCGCTGCCAGCAACAGAACGAGCCAGTTCAGCGCGCGCGAACGCACTGGGCGCTCGGCGACAAGATCGATATTGCTGATGGGTGGGGCCGAGGCAAGCGGCTGCTGTGCCAACTTGCGGTCGTAGGCGGCGCGCTGCGCCGGATTGCGCAAGGTGTCGTACGCCACGCGCAGCAGCGAGAGCTCGTCGGCTTGTCCTTGCAAGGTCTGCGTACGAGCATGAAAGGCGCGAACAATCGCTTCGTCGCTGGCGCTGTGATCGACGCCAAGTGCGGCGTAGAGCGTATTGACAGTGGTCATGTGCGGAACGGTTCGGCAGTCAGGATGGTCGGATTGTAGAATAGTCGCCCTTGATTGCCGCAACCGTTGCATTGCTGGAGGGTTCATCATGATCCGAAAATTGCTCGTCGCTCTTTCCTTTGCCTGCCTGGCGGCGTCGGCTCAAGCCGACGTTGTCGATATCGACAATGCCGAGCTGGCGCGGCTGGCCATCTCCGGGGTGCCGGTCATCGACATTCGTACCGAAGGCGAATGGAAGGAGAGTGGTGTGGTTCCTGGCAGCAAGCTGATCACGCTTTTCGACGAAAAGGGCCGCGCTGACCCGGCCTGGCTGGAGAAGGTGAAAGGGGTGGCCAAGCCCGACCAGCCGGTGATCATCATCTGCCGCAGTGGCAACCGCACCAAGGCGGCGAGCCAGATGCTGACGCAGCAGGCCGGTTACGCCAAGGTGTACAACGTCAAGGAAGGTATTCGCGCCTGGGCCAAGGAGGGCCGGATGATGGTGCCAGCCACCAGTGCCGTGGCCGCCTGTCCGGCTGGAGCGCGTTGCTGATTCCATGAAAGGCAAACCCGAAAAAACCTACGAGATCCGCCCTGGCCAATCGGTCGAGCTGCTGAAGGAACTGCACATCCTGACGCGCGACGGCAAGATGAATCAGGACAGTCGCCGCAAGCTGAAGCAGGTTTATCACCTGTTCAATTTCATTGAGCCGCTGCTGATTGCAGCGCAGCAGGCGAACCCCGAGATTCATCTGGTCGACCACGGTGCCGGCAAGTCTTACCTTGGCTTCATTCTCTACGATCTGTTCTTCAAGGCGCATGGCGGCACTTCGCAGATCTGGGGTATCGAAACCCGCGACGAACTGGTGCAGCGTTCAAGCGAACTCGCCGAACGCCTTGGCTTTGGCGGCATGCGCTTTCTTAATCTATCGGTGGCCGACTCGATCACCTCGCCTGAATTGCCCGACCGCGTTGATGTGGTGACCGCGCTGCACGCCTGTAACACTGCCACCGACGATGCGATCCGTTTCGCGCTGGCGAAGAAGGCAAAATACATCGTACTGGTGCCGTGCTGCCAGGCCGAGGTTGCAGCAACGCTGAGGAAGCACAAGGCGACCGCATTGGCGGAAGCGCTCGGCGAAGTCTGGCGTCACCCGATCCACACCCGCGAATTCGGCAGCCACCTCACCAATGTGCTGCGCTGCTTGCAGCTGCAGGCCCACGGTTACGAAGTCAGCGTCACTGAACTGATCGGTTGGGAACACTCGATGAAAAACGAGCTGATCATCGCTGTCGACAAGCAGCTGCCGATGACGAAGCCCGCTGAGCGCCTGGCTGAGCTGCTGACGACTTTCGGGCTTGATGACCTGCGTGGCCGATTCGGCTGATAGCCGGTGGAATTTTGCGACTCCGGCAGGATGAGCGCGTCGGTGGCGGTCATTTCCCTGTAAGGTTTTTCCACGCCAGACGACTAATGCGTGTATCGCTTTGGTCTGGCTCTCTGGAAACCCGTGGACTCACGGGCTGAATCAAACACAGTTTCAGTGAAACTGGGGCGAGCTACCTTTGTCGAACCGTGGTCAGCCACGAAGCTCGCTGCAATCACTGGAGATGATGATGGACCGTCGTCAATCGCTTGTTTCCCTGCTCGGCCTGTCGATGCTTCCTTTTGGAAGGTATGCGGCAGCGGCCGGAACCGACAGACCTGTACTCGCCAAGGCGAAATCGGAGTGGGCGAAGCTGCTGTCGCCACCGGCCTATAACGTGCTGTTTGAAGATGGTACCGAGCGGCCCGGCAGCAGCCCGCTGAATGGCGAAAAGCGTGACGGCACCTTCGTCTGCGCAGCCTGTTTCCAGCCGCTGTTCGATAGCAGCAAGAAGTACGAGAGCGGCACTGGCTGGCCGAGCTTCTGGCAGCCATTGCCGGGCGCGGTCGCGACAAAGCGGGATTTCAAGATGATCCTGCCGCGCACCGAATACCATTGTGCCCGTTGTGGCGGTCATCAGGGGCATGTGTTCGACGATGGCCCGCAGCCGACCGGGCAGCGCTACTGCAACAACGGCGTGGCGCTGCAGTTTGTGCCGCGTGGCGACAAATTGCCGGAGCTGCGCACATGAGCCGGCATCTGAAGCGCCTGTCGAGCTGGCTGGGCGCCAGTCTGTTGCTCTTCGGCCTGCAGGTGGCAACTGCCGGTGCTGCAGAACCGCCGCGCCCGGCCACGGCGATCTTTGCCAGCGGCTGCTTCTGGTGCACGGAGTCGGATTTCGAAAAGCTGCCGGGGGTGATCAGTGCCGAGTCCGGCTACATCGACGGCAAGACCGCCAACCCCACCTATCAGGAAGTGAGCAGCGGAGCGACCGGCTACACCGAGGCTGTGCGCGTGGTGTACGACCCGGCGCGGGTCAGCTATGCGCAGCTGCTCGATCATTTCTGGAAGAACGTTGATCCGACGGTGAAGAACCGCCAGTTCTGCGATATCGGCAGCCAGTACCGCAGCGGTATCTATTGGCAGACGGAGGCCGAACGCAAGGCGGCGGAGGGCAGCCGTGAGGCCTTGCTGAAAAGCGGCCGCTTCAAGGAGATTCATACCGAGATCAAGGCTGCGTCGACCTTCTATCCGGCCGAGGAATACCACCAGGATTACTACAAGAAAAATCCGCTCCGTTACGGCTATTACCGTAATGGCTGCGGTCGGGATGCGCGGCTGCAGCAGCTGTGGGGCACAAAATAAGTGAACGGCCGGAGATAAAAAAAGCCGGAGGGGGAAACCCCTCCGGCTTTTGGTTTTCGTGCTGCTGATTACTGGACTTGCTGGATGCCTGCGATAACCCAGCCACGGCTGCCATCGGTCGGCTTGGTCATGTGCCAGATCTCGGAAAAGTTTTCTGCGGCTGCGTTGCGGTCTTCCCGGATCGCGCCGCTGAAGTGCACGCTGACGACGTAACGGCCAGCTTCTTCCGCAACATCGATGACCTGTGCCTGCAGATCGACAACATCGGTTTCCTGCGCGGCGCCCTTGCGCTCGTCGATGGCCAGCTTGATCTCGCCGAACATCTCCGGCGAGGTGAATTCGCGGATGTCGTCAAGGTTGCCGGCATCGTTGGCCGCCTGCAGGCGGATGAAGTTCACCTTGGCGCTACGGGCGAAGCCTTCGGTATCGAAGTCTGCCGGGATGTTGCCCGAGGCGCTGCTGGCAGCGGCAGGCGTGTACGCTGATCCACCGGCCGGTGTGAAGTCAGGGCGTGGGGCGTTACCGTTCGCGCCCGCACCAGCGGCGGCATACTGCATGCCCGGTGCCTGTGCTGCGGCTTTCTTGCGCAGGAAGAAACCGATCACGGCGATGACGGCGATGGCCAGCAGGGCGATCATCATGAAGTTGGCGAGGCCTTCGCCAAAGCCGAGATGGGAAGCCAGGGCCGCCAGACCAAGGCCGGCGGCCAGGCCGGCGATCGGGCCAAGCCACGAGCGCTTCGGTTGGGCAGCCGGGGCTGCCGCATTTGGCTGTTGCGCGGGCGTCGCCTGGGTGCTCTTGGCCGGTGGCGTCGCTTGACGCTGCATCCCCGAGGAGCTGCCGCCGCCAAACCGCTTGGCCGCTTCGGCATCGGTGACGTTCAGCGTGAAGCCAATAACAACGGCCGCCGCCAACGTGAGAAATTTGTTCATGTGTGCCTCCTTTGGTGAGAGATGTTTGCGGATCATACGCAAACATCTCTGCATGAAAAACAAGTCAATATCTTATCTTTACTTCGTAAAAACAGGATTGTCTCAAGCGGTGAACAGCTTGGCTGTTGCCGCCGGGCTGGTGGGGAAATAAAGGTGCAGGTAGCTGGCCGTCAGGCTTTGCAGACGATAGACCGCTTCGCCTTCGCTGGCACCCTGCTTGCGCGTGGCACGTGCAAACGGTGCGAGCGGGGTTTCCGACTTCGAGTAGTGGAAGGTGTGGCCGCGAATCGGTGTTCCACCGTCGAGCGCCACCTCCTGCATACCGAGTGCAGCGAGCTTCTTCTGCATGGCGACTGTACCTGGGATCAGGCTGCCCATCCAGTGTGCAATGCCATCGATATCGACCAGCGTTTCGAACAGCGCCATCATGCCGCCGCATTCGGCCAGCACTGGCTTGTCGCTGCTGACATGCTTGGCCAGCGAGGCCCACAGCGCGCGGTTGGCCGAGAGCGCCTTGCCGTGCAGCTCCGGGTAGCCGCCGGGCAGCCAGACCGCATCACACTCGGGTAGCGCCAGATCGGCCAGCGGCGAGAAGAAAACGAGCTTGGCCCCCATCGCTTCGAGGCAGTCGAGATTGGCCGGGTACAGAAAGCAGAAGGCCGCATCGCGGGCGATGGCGATTGTCTTGCCGGCGAGCAGCGGGGGAAGTTGCGGGCGCAGAGCGTCAGCGAATTCGACTGCTGGTGGCAGCAGTGCGGCGTCGGTTTTGGCCAGTGCGTCGGCCATGCGGTCCAGGCGCGACGACAGGTCTTCGATTTCGGCCGCCGGCAGCAGGCCAAGGTGGCGTTCCGGCATTGCAGCAAAATCGTCGCGCGGCAGGTGGCCCATCCAGCGGATGTCGTCAGGCAGGCTCTTCTTCAGCAACTCTGCGTGGTAATCGCTGCCGACACGGTTGGCAAAAGCCGCCGTCAGCGGCGTGCCCGGCCGGTAGTGTTTGAGGCCATAGGCGATGGCGCCGAAACTGCTGGCCATTGCCGCGCCGTCGATCACGGTCAGGATCGGAATGCCGAGCCGTGTCGCCAGTTCTGCCGCTGACGGGTCGCCGTCGAACAGCCCCATGACCCCCTCGATCAGGATCAGGTCGGCATCGTGCGCCGCTTCTGCCAGTCGCCAGCGAGCATCATCCTCGCCGCACATCCACAGGTCGATGTTGACGCACGGCGCACCGCTGGCGATGGCGTGGATCTGCGGATCAAGGAAGTCCGGGCCGCACTTGAAGACGCGCACCCGCTTCCCCTGCCGCGCATAGAGCCGCGCCAGTGCGGCGACGACGGTAGTCTTGCCCTGGTTGGAAGCGGGGGCGGCGACGAGGAGGGCGGGGCAGGAGGCCATCAAAACTCGACACCGGGCATGGCTTTTACGCCGGCTTTGAAGGCGTGTTTGACCATGCCGATCTCGCTCACTGTGTCGGCCGCTTCCACTAGTGCCTCCGGCGCAGCGCGACCGGTGATGATCACCGTCTGCAGTTTCGGCCGCGCGGCGATGGCGGCCAGTACTTCAGCGAGGTTGAGCCAGCCGTACTTGAAGGCGTAGGTCATTTCGTCAAAGACGACGAGATTGATCGTGTCGTCAGCCAGATAGCCTTGTGCGATCTTCCACGCGGCCTGCGCGGCCAGGGTGTCGCGGTTGTTGTCCTGGGTTTCCCAGGTGAAGCCTTCTCCGCAGACGTGCCATTTCACCTGCTCGGGAAACTTGCGGAAGAAACCTTCTTCGCCGGTGTCCGAGCGCCCCTTCACGAACTGGATTACCGCGACCTTGTGGTCGTGGCCAAGGGCCCGGGCGACAACGCCGAAGGCGGCCGAACTTTTGCCCTTGCCGTTGCCGGTGTTGACCAGCAGGATGCCGCGCTCTTCCTGGGCAGCGGCGATCTTGGTGTCGATCACCGCCTTCTTTTTCTGCATGCGCGTGTTGTGGCGCTGATCGCGCGTGTTTTCGCGGTCGATGTCATCAGTCATGTTTTTCCTTTCAGCAGGGGATGAACCAGCGGTGTCCGTCGCTCTCGATTTCCTTGAGCGGGTGGCCGTAGAGTTCGGTAAGACGGCTCGCCGTCAGCATTTCCCGGCAGGTGCCCAGTTCAACACGGCCGTCGCCATGGACGAGGAGTGTGCGGTCGCAATAGCGGTCGGCCAGGCCGGGTTCGTGCAGGACCATGATGACGCCGGCGCCGCAGTCCTGCGCTGCGCCGGCGAAGAGATCGAGGACGGCTATCTGGTGGTTGAGGTCAAGGTGGGCGAGCGGTTCGTCGAGCAGATAGAGCGGCGCCGCTTGTGTCAGCAGCGTGGCAATGGCCAGTCGCTGACGCTCGCCGCCAGAGAGCGTCTGCACATCGCGGGTTTCGAGTTCGGCGAGGCCGACGGCCTTGAGCGCGCTGCGGGCAATCTCGGTGTCCTGTTTGGTTTCCCAGTCCCAGCGACCGAGGTGCGGATGGCGGCCGGTGAGCGCGGTTTCGAGCACGGTGCTGGCAAAGGCGTCGCTGTGCCGTTGCGGTAGCAGCCGCGACGTTTCGCCGCTTCGCGCGGGCCAAGTTGAGGGTAGCTTTGACCGGCCAGTTGCACTTTGCCGGCATCGGCGTCGCGCAGTCCGGCGAGCACCGAAAGCAGTGTTGATTTGCCGGAACCGTTGCGGCCGAGGATAGCTAGCCGTTCGCCGGCTTGCAGCGAAAAATTCAGATCGGAGCACACCGGGTGTTCCCCAATGCTGACCCGCAATTGCTGTGTGGCGATCAAGGGCGCATTCACATTCATTGCCGATGCCTTGCCAGCAGGAAAAGAAAGACCGGCACCCCGATCAGCGCGGTGAGCACGCCGACCGGTAACTGCTGCGGGGCGACGATGGTGCGCGCCAGCGTGTCGGCCAGTGTCAGCAGGGCGCCGCCGGCGAGCACGGAAGCTGGCAGTAGCAGGCGCTGGTCGTTGCCGATGGCCAGCCGTACCAGATGCGGCACGACGAGACCGACGAAGCCGATCGATCCGGCACTGGTGACTGCGACGGCGGTAACCAGTGAGGCAAGTGCATAGACGGTATAGCGCAGGCGCTTGACGTTGACCCCCAGCGCCTGCGCCGTGTCCTGGCCGCGTGCCAGCAGATTGAGCTCGCGGGCGAAGGGCATGGCGGCCAGCAGTGCCAAGACAAGGATGACCAGTGCAATCCAGGGAGCGCCGGTCTGAGACAAGTCGCCCATCAGCCAGAAAAGCATGCCGCGCAGCTTGTGTTCCGGGGCAATGGAAAGCATCAGCGCCACCACTGCGCCACAGCCAGCGGCAACGATGACGCCGGTGAGCAGCAGCCGTGTCTGCGTCCACGCGCCGTCGCCGTGGGCCAGACCGAAAACGATAAGCATGGCACCGAGGGCACCAAGGAAGGCCAGTCCGTTGAGCCCGGCAACCGACAATCCGAGCAGAATGGCAAGCATGGCACCGACACCGGCGCCGCCGGAAATGCCCAGCACGTAAGGGTCGGCCAGCGGGTTCCTGAGCAGCACCTGCATCAGCGCCCCGGCCAGCGCCAGCAGTCCACCGCAGGCAAAGCCGGCCAGTGCGCGCGGCAGACGCAGGTCGAGGACGATGGCGGCGTTGTTTACCGGCTGACCGAGCAGCGCGGCAATAACGTCAGAAATCGGAACCGAGAGGCTGCCCACCGCCAGCGCCGCCGCGAAACTCGCCAAGCCACCGCTGGCGAGCAGGACAAGAACGAGAAAGGCGCGATGGCGGGAGGGCATGCTGCTGCTTACCTCGGTGCGTAACGGACGCCAACAAAAATGTTGGCGCCGGGAGTGGCGTAGTTATTGACGGTTTCGTAGTACTTGTCAAAGACGTTGTTGCCACGGGCGAACAATACCCAATCCTTCTGGAGCTGGTAATTGGCGTACAGGTTGACTAGCCCATAGCCACCGAGGTGCTTGGTATTCGCAGCGTCATCGTAGCGATCGCCGACGAGTTGCCACTCGCCGCCGACTGACCAGGCGCCCAGGTATTTGGTGATGTGGCTGGTCACCTGTTCGTTTGCCCTGCGGGCCAGACGATTGCCGGTGTCATCGTCGCGCTGACTTTGCAGGTCAACCGAAACGCCCGTTTCCCATGTGGAGAAGCGGCCGGCATAGCTGGCCGATGTACCTTTGAGCGTGGCGCTGCTGACATTCCTCAATGGCCAGCCGTTGATCAGATCTGAAACCTTGTTGTGGAACTGCACGATCGACACGCGATGTGCACCCTGCTCCCAGGTGATGCCTGCCTCGCTATTTTTCGATTCTTCCGGCTTTAGATTCGGATTGCCGGCATAAAGAGCACCAAAGGTGTTCGGAAAATAGAGTTCATTGAAAGTTGGCGCCCGGAAGGCCGTGCCGTATGAAACGTGCGCACGCCACGCCGGCGTGAACTGATAACCGTAAGTGGCAGCGCCGGTGGTCTTGCCGCCGAACTGGGAGTTGTCATCACGACGCAGGTTGAACTGGAAGCGGTGGTTTTCGAGATTCCCTGTCCAGCCGGCAAGCAGCGACCGGATGGTGCGACTGTCGACCGAGTAGTTCGTTGTTCCAGAAACCGATTGCTTGAGGTATTCGGCAGCGAGCAGCGCACTTCCCACGGGCAGCTTGATGTCGTTCTGCCAGGAATACATGTCCTGGGCGGTTTCGAAGGTACTGGTGTCAACGCCGTTCTGGGCGCTTGTTGCTTTGTCCGTGCTGCGTCCCAGGCGGACGGTGCTGGTCCAGGCATCATTGATGCGGTTGCGCGAATGGACGGAATGGGTGGCCACGTTCTGATGGTTCTTGTCATCCTTCGTTGCGGACTGATCAAAGCGGCTGGTGCCATCGGAGACGAAGAAATTTGCACCGATTTCTTGCCCCTGTACCGGGCGAAGCGCAAGGCTGCCGGTCAGGCTGTTGTTCCGGTAGCCGTCGCTGTCATGGTTGTGCGTGCCGCTATGGAGCGCGCTGAACCCATCCGTTGAATAGTAGCCGCCCTGCAAGCTGTAGGAAACGAGTTCCGTGCCTCCCGAAACACCGATACTCGAGTCATTGGTGTTATAGGTGCCAAATCCGGTGCTGGCGTTGAATTTCGGGTCGCCGCTACCGCGTTTGGTAAAAATCTGGACGACACCGCCGATCGCATCCGCGCCGTAGAGCGACGACGCCGGGCCGCGCAGGATTTCGATCCGGTCGATCTGCGACAGCGGGATGCGTGACAGGGCAGCGTCTCCCGACGTTGCCGAACCAAAGCGGACGCCGTCAACGAGAATGATGGACTGCTTCGGGCTGGCACCACGGATGAAGAGGCCGCTGTTCGTTCCCGGGCCCCCGTTGGCGGTGAATTGGATTCCCGGCTGGCGTGCAAGCAGCTGTTCAAGTGAGGACTGTCCAGCCTGTTCGATTTCTTCACGCTCGATGACCGATACGTCGGCCATCAAATCGTTGATCCGGGTCGCTTGGCGGGTTGCGGTAACAATGATCGGGTCGAGCGCGGTGTCGGCGGCGTAGGTGCCGGTTGGTGTGCTGGCAATGACTGCGGCGGCAACGGCTGTTAGTTTGAGATGGTTCATGATTTTCCCTGTTCCCGGCGTGCGTCCCCGCAACCGGTGAGCTGATGACTGGAAAGCTCTGGGGAAAAGACTGAACGGGTCGGCACAGGCATGCGCCGGGCGTTCCGTGGCCGCCTCCCCGCAGCACTTCCGCTTGTTTTGTGCGAAGGCCGGTCTCCGGGCTCGCGAGGCTTTTGCGTACCGCCTTCCCAGGCTTGATGGCCCAGTGGCGTGTTGGTACGAATCACTCGCTTACCGTTGCGGGGGCAGCAGCGGAATTGCGTGGCAGTTGCCTGCACGCGCACCGCTTTCCCGTTTCACCGCGGCAGAGAAATCTGCACAGCGGCACCTTGCACATTCCGCCAGCCGAGAGCATGACTCAAGGTCAGTGGAGGGCGAATTGTATCTTGCGCTGCAGTATCACGAAAGCCTCGAAGACTTGTCTGTGACATATTTCACATTCAAAAAGCATTCTTACTCCTTGACTTAGCTTGATTTTTTCTTCTATAGTTGCCGCCATGGTCAATGAACTGAATGCGCTCGAAAGCAAGATCGCCCAAGTGGCGGGGATGTGCCGTTCGCTGCGCAACGAAAATCGCGAGCTGCAACTTCGCCTGACAGCGCTTGAAGCCGAGAAGCGGCAGCTGGTCGAACGCATGGGTACAGCGCGTGAGCGGCTTGAATCCCTGGTCGGGCAGCTTCCCGAAGCCAAGGCCTGATCGGGAGCGCTGATTTCGCATGGCAGACCAATCCGTTTCTCCCAACCATCTCGACATCACCCTGCTCGGCAAGGAATACCGTATCGCCTGCCCGCCCGAAGAACGTGAGGCGCTGGTCGCGGCTGTTTCCTACGTCGACGAGAAGATGCACGAGATATCTGATCGCACTAAAAGTAACATCGCCGAGCGTATTGCGGTGATGGCGGCGCTCAATATTGCACACGAGTTTCTGAGCTCGAAGGCCAAGGGCGGCGAGCCTGTCGGCGGTCTTGATTTCGGCGCGGTCCGGCGTAGAATCTCCGACATGGAGGCGCAGCTGGATGTGATGCTTGCACCACAGGAAAAGCTGTTCTGAGTTGTCTTGCCGGCGCAGGGTTTCCAGCACTGGCAGCCAGCCTCCACCGAGTGTCCCCTGCGGTGTTCGCCAAGGCCATACATTCCTTGAACCAATGCTAATTGGCATCGGTTGCGAACCATCGAAACCGCTGTTGTGCGCGCCCTTTATCGGGTGTGCCTGATGCGGAAGGAAAGCAGCCACTCTGAACCCAGGTTCAGGATGCCGGCCTAGCGGCACAGGCGGGGGCCCAGCAAAAGAAGTACCGGCAGCGCGGAAGTTTCTTCCGCGCTGTTTTCATTTGGGGGTGGCGCATGGCCTACTGGCTGATGAAGTCGGAGCCGGCAGAGGTTTCGATCGACGATCTGGCCGCACGGAAAGTTGTGCCCTGGTTTGGCGTGCGCAACTATCAGGCACGCAACTTCATGCGTGATGCGATGCAGGTTGGCGACTTGGCCTTCTTCTATCATTCAAGCTGTGCCGCGCCGGGCATCGCCGGTATCTGCGAAGTGTGTGCCCCCGCCCACCCGGATGACACCCAGTTCGATCCGGCCAGCCCCTACTTCGATCCGAAATCCACGCCCGATAAGCCGCGCTGGCTGTGTGTCGATGTGAAGTTTGTGCAAAAGACGCGTCTGGTGTCGCTGACTGAGCTGCGCCGGCAGCCCGCGTTGGACACCATGCAGCTTCTGCAGCGTGGCAGCCGGCTGTCGATCACGCCGGTCAGTGACGCCGAGTGGCAATTCATTACCCGAGAACTGATGTGAGGTGGATGTGACCTGGTTGCTGGCTTATCTTGCGCTCGGCGCCTTCGCCGGCTTCTTTGCCGGCCTGTTGGGTGTCGGCGGCGGCGCGATCATGGTGCCGATCCTGACCTCGATCTTCATCTGGCAGGGCTTTCCACTGACCGAGGTGGTTCATCTGGCGCTCGGCACCTCGATGGCGGCGATCATTTTTACCTCGATTTCCTCGCTGCGGGCGCACCACCGGCATGGTGCGGTGGTGTGGACCATTGTCCGCCAGATTACCCCCGGCATTCTTCTCGGGGCTTTTCTTGCCACCTTCATAGCGGCACGTGTACCGACTGTGCCGCTGACCCTATTCTTTGCGCTGTTCATTACCTACGTCGCCGTGCAAATGCTGCTCAACATCAAACCGAAAGCTGCGCGCGAACTGCCCGGGATAGCCGGCATGACTGGGGTGGGAGTCGGGATCGGCAGCCTTTCGTCACTGGTTTCGATTGGTGGCGGCACGTTGTCGGTGCCGTTCATGACCTGGTGCAACGTTAAGCCACATCACGCCATCGGTACCTCGGCCGCGATTGGTCTGCCGATTTCGGTGGCGGGCACCATCGGCTATCTGGTCAACGGCTGGGGGCATCCGGGCCTGCCCGAGTACACGCTGGGCTTTGTCTACCTGCCGGGTCTGGTGCTGGTGACGTTGGTCAGTACGCTGGTGGCGCCGATAGGGGCCAAATTGGCCCACCGACTTCCTGTGGCAACCCTCAAGCGGGTTTTTGCCGGCGTGCTGGTCTTGCTGGTGGTAAAAATGCTGTGGGGTGTGCTTGGGAGCTAGAACGCAGCCAGGTCGGTAATCAGCAGCCCTTGAACACCGGCTTGCGCTTAGACAGGAAGGCCGCCAGCCCTTCCTGGTAATCGTCAGTGTCGAGGAAGGCGAAGGAGGCGCGCAGTTCTTCGTGGGTGAGCGGCTGTTCCTGCTGCAGTCGTTTGGCCCACTGTTTGTGCCAGCGGGCGACGAGCGGAGCGCCATCGCAGATGCGGCGGGCCGCAGCATCGGCCTCGTCGGCCACCTGCGCATCGGGAACGACGCGTGTCAGCAGACCTTTCTGCAAGGCCTCGGCTGCCGACAGAATGCGGCCTTCAAGCAGGATTTCGAGTACCACCGCCGGTCCGGCCAGTTGCAACAGGCCAGCCATTTCTTCCGGGTACATCGAAAAGCCGATGCGATTGATTGGTGCGCCGAAGCGCGCCGATTCTCCGGCAATACGCAGGTCGCACTGACTGGCGATTTCGAGGCCGCCGCCGATGCAGGCGCCTTGAATTCGGGCAATGGTCGGGTGCGGGCAATTACCGATGGCGCGCAGTGCTCGGCCGACACAGCCGTGATAGTGCATGGCGCGATCGACGGTGTTGCGGGCAGTCAGAAATTCTTCCAGGTCACCGCCGGCGGCAAAGGCTTCGTCGCCTTCGCCGCGCAGGATCAGGCAGCGCAGGGAGTCGTCGGCCGAAAGTGCGCTGATCGTTGCGTCGAGCTGTTGCCACATACCGAGATCGACGGCATTGAGCTTGCCGGGGTTGGCAATGCGCACCGTGGCAACGCTGCCGTCGCGGCAACAGTGGATGCTGCCGGCCATATCAGGCGGCTTTGGCGCTGCTCTTGCTATCTTCGGCAGCGATTTCGCGGGCGTGAATTCGGGCGAGGGCTTCGCGGCCGGACAGAAGGTGGTCGTGCATGGCCTTCTCTGCGCGCTTGGGGTCACGTGCCTTGAAACCGGCCATGATCGCGCGATGCTCGTCAAGCGACTGCTGCAGACGGCCTTCCAGCGACAGCGAATGTAGCCTGGTGAGCTTCAAAACCTTGCGCAGATCCTGAATGACCTGCATCAGCCAGCGGTTGTCAGCAAGCTCCTGGATAGCACGGTGGAACTCCTGGTTGGCCTCGAAAAAGCCTTCCTTGTCGCCGCTGGCGGCGTATTTTTCCAATTGTCCATGGAGACTCTCCAGGCGCAAGATGTCTTCATTGCGTGCTTTCTCCGTTGCCTCGAAAGCGCAACGTCCTTCCAGCATGGCCATCAGCGGGAAAATTTCGTCGAGATCGCGCTCCGAAATTTCGGTGACGTAGCAGCCGCGACGGGGCTTCAGTGTGACCAGGCCTTCCGATGCGAGCACCTTGAGGGCTTCGCGCAACGGTGTGCGGCTGATGCCATAGTCGATGGCCAACGCCTGCTCGTCGATCCACGTGCCGGGCGGCAGTTCATGCGCGAAAATGCGTTGCCGAAGGCGTTCGGCAACTTCCTGATAAAGTGCGGTCTGGGCGATACGAGCGGGACACATGCGGCGATTATACCCTGCAAGTCAAACTTGCATTCATAATTATGGATAAAGTATTATTGGAAAGAAATCGCAGGGTGTCAAGCGGCAAAATGTCGTAGGCATGGCAGGCGATGCGCACAATAATCCGTTCAATACTGAAATCTG
>Ga0172380_10004580_pt1 | contig 17624 bp, 11 predicted proteins | sample Leawe162metaG_FD_119747 | JGI IMG/M metagenome (GOLD analysis project Ga0172380, IMG submission 119747) | Leachate microbial communities from a municipal landfill in Southern Ontario, Canada - Leachate well 162 metaG | ecosystem: Engineered > Solid waste > Landfill > Unclassified | place... | reverse complement strand
TATTGTGACAGTAGGGATCCGATCACCGGGCTGTGCCTGATCCGCAAGGAAAGCTATTGCTGCTACAACTCACCGCTCGCCCGTATCTTAAACGAACAAATCAAACCGCAATTGGGGATGGGGTTTGGTACACCCCAAAATCCGGTGTGTTCGGGCGTCAAAGTCAAGGACTTGGACAAAGTCGATTGGGGTCAAGTCAATCTGGATGAATGGCTGGCGATATTGGCACAAACCCATCATTTACCGACCGCCAGCAACGCCGCTTCGATGCTCAACCTGGATCAACTGACGGGATCAGGCAGTCGACTGAACCCGCAAAAGTATGGCGCAGCCACCGGCAATCGGCAGGATACCTTGTCCCGCACCCAAGGCCGTATGGGCGACCTTGATGTGCCCACCGTCAAACGGCAATCGGAGCTGGAAGGCTGGGGCATGGGGCCGAAGTGACACAGCCCCGAAAACCATCAAGAATTAACGGTATCTTTCAAATTTTTACCCGCTTTAAAGGACGGTACTTTCGCTGCGGCAATCGTGATAGCGACCCCGCTTTGCGGGTTACGGCCTTGACGTTCCGCTCTTTCCTTGACTTCAAAGGTGCCAAAGCCCACCAAGGTAATGGAGTCACCGGATTTTAAGGTGGTTTCGATGGTTTTGGTCAAACCTTCCAGCGCACGTCCGGCATCGGCTTTGGTCAGGTTGGCATGTTGGGCAATGGCGTCGATGAGTTCGGATTTGTTCATGGAGATGTTCCTTAATGGGTAGTAAAAATATGTGATTATCTTTATAGCGCGTTTTTCAACTTTCTTCGATTGTAACTGAGGATTTTTCCAAGCTTTGGCTAATTTGACAGATATGTTTGCCGTTTTAGGGTATTTATTAACGTATTGAAAATACTTGCTTTGAAAAGGTGAGTATAAAACCTGAAAGAATTTACACATAACATGCAATATGGTACTTTCGGCAATGATGTATATGTTACTGATGCCAATGTTGTTGTTTCCATCATACTAAACCTAATGGGATCTTCGGCTGCACCTATGTTGACAACACCCGACAAATTATTTGTTTTGACCAAACGTCCCATTGGTTGTCGATCAGACTGGCGTCCGTAGCGTAACAGAACGCCAATTGCCAATCACCTGCTTTAGCTGCTGATTGATGAATAAATAGCATTATTTTAAAGACTAATTCATAGCCTAGAAAATAATCGAATGGACTTGCTTGCCTATGAAAAATGTTTTTGATTTCCGTGACGAGCTTGTTTCTGATTACAGCTCTTTCTCACGAAGCTTCACACGCATTGCAGCCTCAGACATTAGCAAAGAAGTTGAACGCCAATACGATGCAGGTCGTTATTGGCCGGAAGCACTAATTCAAATAAATCCCAATTACCAGCGCAAAACGACAGTTCAGCAACTCGCTGCTCAGGGCATTCTGCATAAAAAATGTGCTGATATTTTCCAAGTAGGCAAGCTGGAACAAAACGCACAACCGTTACATCTTTATACCCACCAATTGCAAGCCATAGCTAAGGCACAATCTTGTCAAAGTTATGTTGTTACAACGGGTACCGGCTCGGGTAAATCGTTGTCTTTCTTTATCCCGGTGATCGACAAAATTCTTCAAGAAAAAGCAAACGATGGCGTTGCCAAAACGCGGGCTATTGTTATTTACCCCATGAACGCACTGGCAAACAGCCAGCTTGAGGAATTAAATAAATTTTTGTATGGCTATACCGACGAAGAACGCCCATTCACCGTAGCTCGCTACACGGGTCAGGAATCCAAAACAGAACGCGAAGCGATAGCAGAAAATCCACCGGATATTTTACTGACTAATTTCATGATGCTTGAACTCATACTGACGCGTTATGAAGATACGGATCGTCGTGTTGTCGAGCATTGTAAAGGGCTCAATTTTTTAATCATGGACGAACTGCATACCTATAGGGGTAGGCAAGGTGCCGATGTCGCCTTGTTAGTTCGCCGATTACGGGAACGTTTGCACGCAGAACAAATGATTTGTATAGGCACTTCGGCAACTATGTCGAGTACTGGTAGCGTAGATGACCAGATGAAAACAGTAGCTGAAGTTTCCAGCAAGTTATTCGGCACATTTGTTTCAGCCAACGATATTATTCGTGAAACACTTGAACGTGTTACCAATCCTTCCAAAGATGTTGCAGCCATCCGGCATCAACTATCGAAGTCACTTTCCAGGCCTTCCTTTGAGTGGTCAACTTTTGATGACTTCCAAAACGACCCACTCGCTATTTGGGTGGAATTGAACTTGGGTATCGAATTACCTATTGATGGCGAGCCACTTCGTGCAAAGCCCATCAGCTTGTCAGAAGCAGCAGATCGTTTGGGTAAAGATGCGTCCTGTACAAAAGATATAGCAAAAGCAGGATTACAAAAATTCCTTATAGCAGCCCAACACGATGTAAAAACACCACAAGGTCAACCGCCGTTTGCATTTAAGCTGCACCAATTTATTAGCGGCCCTGGCAAAGTACACACAACTTTAGAAGTTCAGGGAATTAGGCAGATTACCCTAGATGCACAACGCTTCGCACCGGGAAGGCAAGCAGAAGCCGTACTATTATATCCAACCCATTTCTGTCGGGAATGTGGGCAGGAATATCATCCTGTTTGGCGTGAAGAAAACAACAATGTCCATTTCAAACCACGGGAAATTGATGATATTAGTGCCGATGAAAATGAAGACACCCGATTTGGATTTTTATGTCCCAGCAGTAACAGTCAGCAGTATCAGGGGGATATGGAAGACCTTCCAGAAATATGGCTTGATCTCAGCAAAGCGCTGCCTAAAGTAAAAAGTGCTTACAGGAAAGCCATACCGATTGCTACGCAAGTTGATGCGCAAGGAATAGAAAAGCAAGGCGAACATTACTGGTTTATACCGGGGAAATTCCGATTTTGTCTGAATTGTGGCTTTGTGCATGAAGCTCACGGCAAAGACATCAACAGATTATCTAGCCTTTCTGGTGAAGGACGTTCGTCAGCAACGACCATGCTGACACTGAGTGCCTTACGCCAACTGTTTGCTGAAACCGATATTCCAGAGGGTATTCCCGACCCAAGAAAATTACTTGGTTTTACCGATAATCGCCAAGATGCCGCCTTACAGGCAGGTCATTTTAACGATTTTGTGTTTTTGCTCACTTTGCGTGCCGGGTTAATCGCAGCTTTGCAAAACAACGCGGGGCTTTTGACCGAGGAATATCTGGCCGACGAAGTTTTCAAAGCGCTTGGTTTTAACGGATTAGATCCGGCAACCTTGGCAGAATATTTACGTACACCCAAGTTAATGGGACTCGCACGACAAGAAGCGCAGCGAACTTTACGCTTTATATTAGGCTATCGTTTGCTCAGGGATTTGCGGAGAGGGTGGCGATTTAATAATCCGAATCTTGATCAACTCAATCTATTGTTGATTGATTACCGTGGATTAAAAGAATTCTGCACAGATGAATCTGCATTTGGTCTGCCAGGAACTTTTTTACGGAACCTCGATGCAACCGGACGCGAGGCATTCTGCCGATTGGTATTTGATGAAATGCGACGGGCGCTTTGTTTGGAAAGTCGCTATCTCGACCCTGTCGAACAGGAAAAAACCAAAATTACTGCCCATCAATATCTGAATGATCGCTGGACATTTACGCCAGATGAAACTTTGGTTACCGCAAAATACCTGATTCTAGGCAAGCGTCCAGAATATAAAGGTAAACCCCGTAACGATCTGGTTAGTGGTGGCCCGCGTTCACGTATCATCAAGCAGATTAAGAGGGCAGATTTCTGGAAAGAAACCGTGTTCGCAGGAAAAGTTACCAGTTGGAAAGAACAGGAGCTGGTTGAAGTACTGGAAACGTTGCTAAAAGCGGCGGCCAATTACGGATATGTCCATAAGCAAACTATCGATAATTCAATTCTGGGATGGAGATTAAATTCAGCTGCTATGGATTGGTGCTTGCCAACTATTGAGGAAAACGAAAACCAGCGCAAACCCAATGCTTTTTTCCGCCAGCTTTATAGGGTGATGGCTGAAATGCTTAAGCTACCAGCTCATCCATTGTTTGATTTTGAAGCGCATGAGCATACCGCCCAAGTCGATGCCGCCCGCAGGCAGTTACTAGAACAACGCTTTCGCTATACCGACAAAGATCGCCAAGATTGGGCAGACAATCCCGCGCATGAGGCTCCCCTTGAACGTCTACCTGTGATGTTTTGTTCACCTACAATGGAACTAGGGGTTGATATTTCCGCACTCAATACGGTTTATTTACGCAATGTTCCGCCCACCCCCGCCAATTACGCACAACGAAGCGGTAGGGCCGGCAGATCAGGTCAGCAAGCCTTGGTTATCACCTATTGCGCTGCGTTAAGTCCGCATGACCAATGGTTCTTCCAGAATGCCGATAAAATGGTTTACGGCATCGTTAAACCACCTACACTGGATTTGGCCAACCGTGATTTGGTAGAAAGTCATTTACACGCAGTCTGGCTGGCTTGTTGTGAAGTGGAGCTGGAAAACAGTATCGCCCCGTTGGTTAATTTGGATGTGGCCGAAAAACCTATAAAACCTGAATTGCTCTCTCGTCTTAGCGACGAAGGTGTTTTAAACAAAGCCAAAATCGCAGGTAATCGGGTCATCGCGCAATTGCAAAGCGAGCTCAAAGGTACTAACTGGTTCAATAGTGATTATGTCGAGCAGGTTATTAATGACTCGCCCAAAGCGTTTACAAATGCTCTGGAGCGCTGGCGCACGCTATTTGATGCAACCCTCAAGCAAATGGACATGGCAGACAGTATTGTCAAAAGCCATACGGCATCACACAGCGAACGCGAAAATGCCCGTCGGCGCTATGGAGATGCGGCACGTCAATACACCGTTTTGTTGAAAACAGGCAATACACAAAATACCGATTTCTATACCTATCGATATTTGGCAAGCCAAGGCTTTTTACCGGGTTATAACTTTCCACGTTTACCATTGATGGCCTGGATTCCAGCACGCGGTGGCGCCGGTGGCAATGGTAAAAATGAAGAAGGCAGCATGGTGAGTCGCCCGCGCTTTCTGGCGCTGTCTGAGTTTGGCCCTCGTAGCCTGATATATCACGAGGGGCAAATGTACCGTGTGGTACGGGCCAAACTCAATGTGGGATCAGCAGATCATGTTTCAGGAAACAGCACTTTGGGTACATTATCGGCGCGTATCTGTAGTCAATGTGGTTATGGCCATCTGGGCGAAGAACAGGGGGCGGAACCACTAGCAAACTGTTGCGAGAATTGCGGTGCGTTGCTTACCGAACATGATTGGGTTAATCAACTTTACCGTATAGAAACCGTTGAAACCGTAGCGGTTGAGCGCATTTCAATCAACGATGAAGAGCGTCAGCGGCAAGGATTTGAATTACAAACCACCTATCGGTTTCTTCCAGGGCCGGATGGCGTGCTACAAAAGCACAAAGCCCATGTTGTTCACAATGGTGACGCGTTCTGCGAGATCACTTACTCGCCCGCAGCACGAATTTGGCGTATCAACCGAGGTTGGCGGCGACGCAAAGATAAAAATCAGCTCGGCTTTTATATTAATCCGATTACAGGTGTCTGGAGCAAGCAGGACGATCCGAACAAAGGCGATGCGCCTGATGCCGATGAGCCATTACTGGATAAAGTCACCAATCAGCGAATTGTTCCTTTTGTGGAAGACCACCGGAATGTATTGATTCTTGCACCGGTAAAGCCATTACCTCTGGTGGCAATGGCGACTTTACAAGCAGCACTTAAACGCGGCATTGAGCAAACTTTTCAAATTGAAGAATCAGAACTGGTTGTAGAGCCTTTACCCACATCTGATAATCGCCAAGCCTTATTGTTTTATGAGGCCGCAGAAGGTGGTGCCGGTGTCCTGACTCGCTTAGCTAACGAACCAACCAGTTTGGCAATGGTAGCCAGTGCCGCACTCCGTGTGATGCACTTTGATGTCATGGAAAACGTTGCCACTGTCGAAGAACTTAACCAGCTGGAACAACATAACGCCGAGGGCGGTAGAATTTGTGAAGCGGGATGTTACCAATGCTTGCTGTCCTATTTCAATCAGCCTGATCATGACCATATCGACAGGCGCAATCTCGATGCGCTGTGTTTATTATTAGCACTCGTCAATGCTAATGTAACCCCGGTCAATATCGAATCCCAGCCGACAAAGCCGCAAGCGACTGAAAATGATGCCACGGATGAGTGGCTAGCCATGTTGCGGGCAAGGCACCTAAAACAACCCGATGCGACTGGAGTATCCATCAATCAAGGGCAAGCCATTGCTGCCGGACAATATAAAAGCCTTCGCATCCTGGTGTTTTTAGAACCCCCAGCAGACGAACTAAAATCCCATCTGGAAGATAAAGGCTGGCGGGTATTGGATTTTTCCAACCACTTACTATGGCCGAAATTATTTGAACAACACGCCGACTTACTCGGAAAACAAGAGAACATGACATGAATATGCCTGCCCACGATTTCACTATCGGCAACTTAGTGCGTGCCCGAGGCCGTGAATGGGTTGTGCAGCCCGACTCGAAGTCAGATTGGTTACGCTTACGACCATTAGGCGGTGCAGACAATGACATCATTGCGTTGATTCCCGAACTGGAGTTCCAACCCGTCGAACCGGCCACATTTCCCTGGCCCAACCCCGAAAAACCGGGTAACCACGCTGCCGCCTTGTTATTACGTGATGCGTTGCGCCTTAAATTGCGTGCTGGTGGCGGTCCTTTCCGTTCGTTTGGCAACATTGCCGTAGAGCCAAGAGCCTACCAACTCGTGCCATTGCTGATGGCCTTGCGACTCACCACGGTGCGGCTACTGATTGCCGATGACGTGGGAATCGGTAAAACAATTGAAGCCGGACTGATCGTCCGTGAATTAATGGATCGCGGTGAAATTAACCGCTTAGCCGTACTCTGCCCACCGCATCTGGTTGAACAGTGGCAAAGTGAACTGGAAGAACGCTTCAACTTACAGGCTGTTGTCTTAACCTCAGCTAGCGCTAGCCGCATTGAACGCGATTTACCGCATGGTGTCAGTTTATTTGATCATTACCCCGTTATCGTTGTAAGTCTCGACTACATCAAAAGCGAACGCCATCGTGAGCATTTTCTGACGATTGCTCCAGAGTGCGTCATTGTCGATGAAGCGCATACCTGCGCAAGCAGCGGCCAAGGTAAACAATTGCGTTTTGAATTGCTGCAACGCCTGGTGGCCAATGAAGAGCGGCACATGCTGTTGCTTACTGCTACTCCGCATTCCGGTGATGAAACCGCTTTTTATAACCTACTGTCGCTGCTTAATCCCGCGTTTGCGGCGTTGCAAAACCGCACTTCCGCAAGTGATCCGTTACGTCAGGAACTGGCTCGCCATTTCGTTCAGCGTCGCCGCATAGATATTGACGAATGGCACGATACCCGTGGATTCCCTAAACGCATGACCACGGAATTGACTTACGAACTCAGTGGTGCTTGGGGGCAGTTTTTTGATGACGTGCAAAGTTATTGCCGTGAACTCGCTGAATCAGTCGAACAAGCAAGCAACGGCAATGCCCGATTGATATGGTACGCCACGTTAGCATTGTTACGCTGTGTAGCCTCATCACCGGCGGCTGCCGTTAAAGCCTTAAATACCCGGCTTGAAGGCACTTTGGATAATGAGACGTGTCTGGCTGATAACAGGCTGTACGACGGTCAAGCGGATGACTTGGATACTAACGACCTCGAACCGCCCGCACAATGGCAAGATGTAGTCCGGTTACAGCGCCTGATTATTCAGGCACAAAATCTTATCGGTAAAGCCGGTGATCCCAAATTGGCACTATTAATTACCCACGTCAAAAGCCTGCTAAAAGACGGTTTTCACCCGGTCATTTTTTGCCGCTATATCGCTACCGCCCATTATGTCGCCGAACACTTACGAGTCCAGTTTCCAGCTGTAACGGTCGAAGCTGTGACTGGCGAATACACGCCTACGGAACGCGAGCAGCGCGTGCAGACGATGGAAGAGGCCGATCAACGTGTGCTGGTCGCTACCGACTGTTTATCCGAAGGCATCAATCTGCAACATTTGTTTACCGCCGTGGTGCATTACGATTTGGCATGGAATCCAACCCGCCATGAACAACGCGAGGGCCGGGTTGACCGCTTTGGCCAGCAAGCACCTGAAGTGCGCTGCACCATGCTCTATGGACAGGATAACCCGGTGGATGGCTTTGTATTAAACGTGATTCTCAGGAAAGCCGACATCATACGCAAAGAACTAGGAGTGCTGGTGCCAATGCCGGAAGATGAAACACGCATCAATCAGGCATTGATAAAAGCGGCGTTGATGCAACGAAGCGGACGAAACCTCAGTTTATTTGATTTCGTTGAGCAGGAAGAAATCCTCAAACCTTTGCAAACCCAATGGCACGATGCCATGGAAAAAGCCAAGGCTAACCGCACCGTATTTGCCCAACGCCGGATTAAACCGGATGAAGTCATGCCGGAATGGCAAAAACAGCAAATCGCGCTGGGTTCTGAAGCAGACGTTCAACGCTTTGTGCAAACCGCTTGCGCCCGGCTCAATGCCCCATTGGAACCATTTAAAGGCCAGCGTTTCAAGCTATTGCCCAAGCATTTCCCTGAAGCCTTAAAACTCAGACTCGCCGATGAAGGCATTGAAAAACCATTAATTATCGATTTTTCACAATTACACCGCAGCCATCCGGTTGTTAGTTTACTGGCCGAACACTTACTGGAAGAAGCCTTGCTCGGCGAAAAGCCGCTGGCTGCCCGTTGTGCGGCTACAGTTACAGAATCAGTCGATGTAGTGACCACCTTGTATCTGCTGCGTCTGCGCCATCAACTCAGTTATGTTCGGCGGCGCTTACCCTATCAGCTCATGGCCGAAGAAACCGTCACCTTAGCCGTTCGTGGGCGTGCCCAACCGGAATGGCTCAGCGAAGAAACTGCCAGCGCGTTACTGGAATGTCGGCCCAGCGGCAATTTACCCCTGGACTTGATGCAACGCGAAATCAAAACTGCATTGGCATTTATCCAAGTCCACCCGGAACGCATCGAAGCACTCGCCCAGCAGCGTGCCGAGACCTTATTGGTTGATCATCGCCGGGTGCGCGAAGCCGCCAAAGATGTAGGACAGTACAGCGTCACACCCTGTTTGCCAGTGGATGTCATCGGTATTTACGTTTTACTCCCCGACGCACTGTAAAGGCTAAATCATGAAACGCGTCAGAAGAAACCATACCAACGCCCTTAATTTACCAACCTTGCACCTGGAAGGTGGCCTATTCCTGCCCGATCAACTGGAAAAGGCCGCATTGGGTAAAGCCAGTTACCAAAAAGAAGCCGATTACCAAATCCCAACCGGATTAAAACTAAAAGACGAATACAGCCGGGCGTTTCAAATCGCTTCCGCCCAATGGAAACATTTTGTCCCCAATCTGGAACGGCAAGATGTCGATGCAGCCGATGTCACCATCAAGTTTGTCCACGACCTGCTGCGCGATGCAATGGGCTACAATGGATTTCAACTGATAAAGGGTCTCAGCGTCGGCGAACGCGATTACCCGATTACTGCACTAGCCGGACAAACTATTCCGGTCGTGATTGCCCCGCATACGCTCGGACTGGATGAAGCCGACGCACGTTTTGCTGTCGTCGGCAGCGGCGCTCGCAAGAAAAGCGCGTTTCAATTAGCTCAGGAATTCCTCAATGCCAGCGACCAGCACCTTTGGGCATTGGTCAGCAATGGCAAACAAATCCGCTTGTTACGCGATGCCGCTACGCTAACACGACCCAGCTTTTTAGAGTTTGATCTGCAAGATATGTTGGGTGGCCAACGCTTTGCCGAATTTGAAATGGCATGGCGTTTACTGCACGCTAGCCGCGCACCACTCCCCTCGCCCTCCGGGAGAGGGGTTGGGGGAGAGGGAACGTGTATCTGGGAGAACTGGCGTAGCGAAGGCCAGCGCGAAGGCACCCGCGTCCGCGACGGTTTGCGCCAAGGCGTAACCGATGCCTTGTTAACACTGGGTACCGGATTTATCCAACACCCCGCCAACGATGACTTACGTCGTGATTTGCACGAAGGCAACTTAAGCAAAGAAGCCTATTTTCAACAACTGCTACGCCTGGTGTACCGGCTGATATTCCTGTTTACCATTGAAGAACGCGGCATCTTGCACACTGAGAATAACGACCAGCAATCTATCGCAGCGCGTAAAGCATACAGCGAAGGTTATGCCATGTCCCGTTTGCGTGACCGATGCTTACGTCGCCGCGCCCGTGACAGCTTCGATGATCTTTGGATAAGTTTGCGTATCGTTTTTCGTGGCTTAGCGGCTGGTGAACCGCGTTTGGCCTTGCCCGCCTTAGGTGGTTTGTTCGCTGATAACCAATGCCCCGCTCTGGAGAACGCTACGCTTAACAACGCCAATTTACTGGCAGTGATCCAACAAATGCGCTGGTCAAACCTTAGCGGTCAACCGACACCTGTTGATTACCGCAACATGGGGCCGGAAGAACTGGGCTCGGTTTATGAAAGCCTGTTGGAATTGGTGCCGGAAATCGACTTGCCCGCTCGGCAGTTCGGCTTTGTCGGTCTGACTTCAGTGGGCAGCACCCAAGGCAATGCCCGCAAAACCAGCGGCAGTTATTACACGCCGGACAGTCTGGTGCAGGAACTGATTAAATCGGCTCTCGACCCGGTGATCGAAAACCGGTTAGCGAACAATCCGACTAATCCTATTGATGCCTTACTCAGCATCAAAGTCATTGATCCCGCTTGCGGTAGCGGTCACTTTTTGCTTGCCGCCGCCCGTCGTATGGGCGAACGGCTGGCGGCATTGCGGGCACCGGATGGCGCAGTCAAGCCACAAGATTACCGCCATGCTTTGCGTGAAGTCATCAGCAAATGTATTTTTGGCGTTGACCGCAACCCGATGGCTTTGGAATTGGCCCGCACCGCGTTATGGCTGGAAGGTTTTGAAGAAGGCGTGGCCTTGTCCTTTCTGGATCACCATTTGCAATGCGGCGATGCCTTGTGCGGCCTGACCGATCTCAATCAACTGCAACATGGCATACCCGATGCCGCCTTCAAACCCTTGTCCGGCGATGACAAGACCGTTTGTCGGGACATTTCTAAAGCCAACAAAGATGGCTTAAAAGCCTTCAGCAAACATAAAACCAACACCAATATCGATATTGCCCAACACGATGCAGCGGGTCTTGCCCAACTGGAATTACTTGAAGCCTTGCCGGACATCAGCACCGCTGATATTGCCCGTAAAGAAGCTGCCTACCGGACATTTTTACAAAACGCCAAGGACAATCGTTTGGGGAATGCAGCCAACCTGTTGGTAGGCGCTTTCTTAATCCCCAAAACTGACACCAATGCCCAAGTTATAACCCCGACCAGTCAAAACCTGTTTCTGGAATTGTTTACCGAACAAAGTGTTGAAGAATTGACTGGCGTTTACCAAAGCCAACGCCTGGAAATGGCGCGACAAGCTTGTGCTGTAGCGCGTGTATTGCATTGGCCGTTGGCATTTCCGCAAGTCTATGCCAAAGGCGGTTTTGACTGTGTTTTGGGTAACCCGCCATGGGAGCGCATTAAGCTACAAGAAGAAGAGTTTTTTGCTACCCGCAACCGTTTTGTTGCCGAAGCCAAAAACAAGGCCGAACGCGGACAACGCATCGAATGGCTGGCACGAGGCATGTTGGCACATAATCTTTACCCAGCACTGGAACATCCACTGCAAGAGTGTGAAGCAGAACAACGGCTATACGAGGAATTTATCAGTGCCCGTAGAACTGCCGAGGCTGCGAGTATCTTTGCCCATGTTAAAGGCGATGATGGTGGACGCTATCCATTGACGGGGGTCGGTGATGTGAATACTTATGCCTTATTTGCCGAAACCATCACCCAGATCACCCACGCCACGGGGCGTGCCGGATTTATTGTGCCGTCAGGCTTGGCAACTGATAACACAACCAAGGATTTTTTTGGTTCCTTGGTAACCAATCAGAGTCTTGTGAGTTTTTTTGAGTTTGAGAATGAGGGCTTCTTTACCGGCGCGGGTCAAGGGCACATGCTTAGATTTGCTTTGGCAACAGTTTTAGGTAGCGAAAATAAGGTTTTGGATATGCAATTTCTGTTTCAAGGAAAGCACATTGAAGAGCTGAACGATGAAAATCGTGTTTTTACTTTGTCTCCAATGGATATTTTTCAGGTCAATCCAAACACAAAAACATGTCCAATATTTCGTTCAAAAATGGACGCCGATATAACAAAGAAAGTTTACAGAAAGTTTGAGATTTTAATTAAAAAGCCAGACGGTAAGAAGAATGGTGCCGGTAAAAATCCATGGGAAATATCTTTTCTGTCCATGTTTCACATGTCAGCAGACTCCCATCTGTTTGAGACAAAAAAACAATTGCGTTTTAGTAAGAAAATACCGCTTTACGAAGCAAAAATGATCTCGCAATACAATCACCGGCATGGTGATTTTTCCTGCATAACTAGTGGTGAAAGGCCCCACCGACTTCCTCCTGTAGATATAGCTAGTTTGGCCAACCCTGACTACAGAGTTATGCCATTTTATTGGGTGGAAAAGTCCATAGTCGAAGAAAGACTTATTGCAAAAGGTTGGAAGAAGGATTGGATGATCGGCTGGAGAGATGTTACCGACGCTCGCGCAAGTGTTCGCACCGTAATCGCGAGTGTTGTGCCAAGAGTTGGTGTGGTTGGTGAATTTCCCTTGGTGTTGGCAAATTTTCCGTCAAGGAATAATAAGAATTCGCTTTACGCTGCACTACTTTCTAACCTTAATTGTATTGTTTTTGATTATTTGGCAAGGCAAAAAATCGGTGGCATTCATCTCAAATTTTATATTTTAGAGCAGCTGCCGATTCTTTCACCTGAAAGTTACAAAGAAGACGATTTTCAGTTTATCGTCCCGCGAGTACTGGAGCTGACCTACACAGCCCACGACTTGCAACCCTGGGCGCATGATCTGGGTTACGATGGCCCGCCGTTTCTGTTTGATCCTGATCGCCGCTCAATACTCCGCGCTGAGCTCGACGCTTGGTACGCCCGTGCTTATGGTTTAAACCGAGCCGAATTGCGTTACATTCTCGACCCCGCCGATGTGATGGGCGACGATTATCCATCCGAAACTTTCCGCGTCCTTAAAAACAGTGAGCTGCGTGAATTTGGCGAATACCGTACCCGTCGTTTGGTTCTGGAAGCGTGGGACAAACTGGAACGTGGTGAGCTGGTATGACAATGGCGATGCATCCATACTCCATACTGGCCAGTGCTTAAGATTTGTTATTAATACCACAAACCTTGATGAACAAAATGGCTTTATTTAGGCTTTTATCTTGCCGGACTTACCATAATGGTAAATAATACAAACCTTAGCCGCTACTCAGGCTCTTTACCGCCATTAGAAAATGCGGACCGTAAAATCATTGGTGGCCCGCTTTATGAGTGCAATACAGTTCTTTCTCTATTGGCTCAGGGAGAATCAGTCATCAAACCGTGGACACGGAAGTGTATTAGCGATCTTAAAAAATACAATCTGGATCATTCGGATGTTTTGGAGTTGCTCAACTGTGCGCTTACAACCGGGATCTTTAAAGGCTCAGAATGGTGTATCGCAAAACCGGGCGGTGCATGGGCGGCTTGTGACAGTTATCAAGTGTTTCGTCATGAATGGGTAGAGTACGCCCATAAAAATATGCAGTTTGAATACTATGTCAAATTTGCGATAGGCAAGTCAGGCAATCTGATCCTGACTGTTTCTTGCCATCTTTCAGAAGATAGGTGAAAACCATGAATAACCAAAATAACCAAAATAACCTTTGCCCACTCTGTGAAGAAGGACATCTCCTACAGCGCATTGACCAGGAAGAAGTTGAATACAAAAATCATAAAGGATTTACAGCGCTTTATTATTCAGAATGTGATGTTTGCGGTTCCGAGCAGGCGGATGCCATTCAAACGCGCAACAACAAACGCGCTATGCTGGCTTTTAAAAAAGCAGTTGATAAGCTTTTGACCGGTGCACAGATCAAGGCGCTACGCTTACGTCTAGGTATTAGCCAGGCTCAAGCTGCAGCTATGTTCGGTGGCGGCCCGGTAGCATTTTCCAAATACGAAAACGATGATGTTATGCAATCAGAAGCAATGGATAAATTACTGCGATTGGCAGCTGATGTTCCTGCCGCCTCGAAGTATCTTGCGCAAAAAGCGGGGATCGAGCTTGCCAAACCATCGCTAGCTACTGACAGGATTACTTATTCACAATATGCTTCTAACGATGATGTAGAAAAACCGCAGATAGAAAAACCTGATGCTAAACGTCCGCAGTTGCGCGTAATTCACTCATCGCAACCCGAGCTTGAACCCTCGTTGAGGTATGGATGATGAACGCGAATCTGCAAAAAGCCATTGATACGTTGCGTATCGATGATGTTTATCTGAGGAATTCTGTTGCTCAATGTGTTAATGGTTTTGATCCAAAGTATGATCAAGAGCTTGAAAATCTGGTAACGCAAACTAAGCATGGCGTTAAGCAAGCTCAATTAGTGCAAATCGACGAAACGCAGTGGTTAGTGCGGGTTTATATTGAATTAGGCGCTCGCCTTGTTGATCCCCGTGTAACTGATGAAATTGAGTCGGTTCGCGCATTAATTGAGGCGGAATATGTGGCGGAATACACCGTAGTTGAAGAATTGGAACAAGCTTGCATTGATGAATTCGCGCTAAAAAACGCCAGCTACCACGTTTGGCCTTATTGGCGGGAATTTTTAATGAGCCAGTGCGGCAGAATGCATTTGCCGAGACTGGTATTGCCAACCATGCAGCTTGCGCAAAATCGACATAAAAATGTCGCAGCAGGGATCGATTAGCACATATACGAATGATTTGAACTATAGCTGAGGTTAATCATTCGCCCCAATGCCGAACTAGGTGGCTCACCAAAGATCTACGGCGGTAATTGCCAACAGAGCAAAATAATATGCCCTAATATGTATCATTTTAATTTGCTGAGGAATAATCCATGAACCTGGCCGAAACTATTTATCAACACAGTCTCAAACTCCCTGAAACCGCTGCCCGTGAAGCACTGGATTTCATCGAATTTCTGGAACAACGTTATGCGCCGAAACCTGCCAACACAAAACAGCAGAACGATACCGAAGCCTTTCTTGCGGCGATAGCGGGTGGTTTGAGCGAAGATTTCCCCGATGACATTAACAACGATGACTTGGGTATTGATGCCCTGCGCGAGGCATTGGACTGATGATCTATTTGCTTGATACCAACGCAGCCATTGCCTTGCTGAAAGAACATCCTCAGATGCTGAGTCATGTGCGCCGAGTTGGCCAATCCGCACTGCGGGTCTGTGCACCCGTTGAAGCTGAACTATGGTTCGGTGTGGCCAAAAGCGCACGGCAAGAACAAAACCGCGCCCGATTGCTGACTTTGTTGGAATGGTTGCCCAGTTTGCCTTTTGCGGGTCAAGCAACGCGGCACTTTGGCGACATCCGCGCCCATTTGGCAAATCTAGGCACGCCGATTGGCCCCTATGATTTGCAGATTGCCGCCATCGCCCTTGCCAACGACCTGACCGTTGTCACTCATAACACCCGCGAATTTGCCAGAGTACCCGGTTTAAAACTGGAAGATTGGTTGTTATAAATTCCGCTAATAATAGCTCGCCAGTCATTTGCATACTAGGCATATTCGACGCATTTGGAAATTCCTTGCCTAATTCCATAGCTTATCTAACTTGAATTGCAAAGCCTGATGAACATATTGCAACGCACCTTGTTAGAAAAAATAGGCCATGAAAATGGTTTTGAAAATAGCCTGCCCGTTACGGATGATTCGGTATTACTAGGTTCGGCCAGGCATCGCGCTCAAGCAATAATTACTCTGAATGGTGATAATTGGTTGCTTCAAGTCACGTCGTCTGTTTCTGGATTATTATCTTTAGAGTTGGTTCGTAGTTTCGCGGCAATACCATTGCAAAATGGCAAGTTTGTAGTGCCAGCTATCGATGATTTGGCAAAATTGCTACGAAGAGCGGCAAAACTCGCTCAGTCGCTACCGAATCAGGCGGCTAGTGATTTCGAATCTCAGGTTCAGGAAGAACTTGCAAAATTCCCCGCCAATATAATTAACGGTACGGAAGTTGAGCGCATGGTTCGCCAAAGAGTTGGGCAGAATACATTCCGCAATGCAATGCTTGATTATTGGGGCGGAGCCTGCGCTGTAACAGGTCTTGCCGTACCGGAAGTGCTAAGAGCCAGCCATGCCAAACCATGGGCGGATTGTACTAGCGATGCCGAACGCCTGGATGTGTTTAATGGTTTTATGCTGAGTGCAAATCTGGACGCGCTATTTGACCGATTCCTGATTACTTTTGACGACACTGGAAAAATCATCATCTCATCACGTTTAAATCTGGTTCAACGTGATGCGTTGGGTTTGAATCCTGGGTTGTGTTTACGCTGGATAGCTAACGAACATTTAGTGTACCTTCAGTATCATCGGACTCTATTTGTGGCTTAAATTTGCTATCCATATTATTAACTGAATTTTACGTTCAATCAGATTTCGGTAACGCCTGAACTATCATTTAATATCTATACGATTCTTTCATCAGATTAATCATCAATCTCCGCTTCATCGGGCTCGCTCTTGTTGCCGTTTTCGGACAATATCTCCGGTTCTGCCATCAACCCCGATTCTTCCCTAGCCACCCGCACTTCCTCCCCACGTCCCTGCGCATAAGCCGCCTGATGCGCCCGCTGCTCTATCGAGACAATACGCCGTGCCAGCCGGTGCAACCGCTGTTGCCATTGGTACCTTGCGGTTGAACATTGCTTGCTGGTTAAAATCTGGCACAGCCATAGGGTGTCCATGGCAATCATTAACTGGTCCAATAATTTGATCAGCTCCACAAACTGGGCAATCTGCGGTGAGGTGATCTTGGCTTTGAAATCGGTGGGGTTGGTGTATTTCGGCGATTCGGCAATGCCGTTATCGGCGCACAGTTTATCGAGCCGGGCCTTTTCCTGTTGAAGCTGTAAGGCACAGTCGCCGATCATTTGGCTGACCATCGCTTCGATATCGTCAATCGCCTGCTCTTGTCCGACTATCCGCAAGATGACATCAATCGCATACAGTGAGCGGATCAGGCGGCCATAGCTGCGGCGGATCACCCGGATGGCCTGTTCGCTGTGTATCTTGATGCTACGTTCAAAAACCGGGCGGCTAATCGCCGGGCTGGCGGTTTTTTCGGGTGCTGTATTGTCTGCCATGCGTTTTCCCTGAGTTGGTGGTGGATCACCTCCGATAGTAAGTGGCATTATTCTTAACCGAACTGCAAAAGATGGGCAATGGGGCGGTTTTTTGCAGAGCCTGATCCCATGTTTTCCGTTTCAATGGCTAGCGATTGCGCTGAAATCTGATTTTTTTTCTCAGAAACTTTCCAGTGATCCGTTTTCCCTATCACTGGGCTCTGAACACTTCATGCCG
>Ga0172380_10004579_pt1 | contig 17625 bp, 15 predicted proteins | sample Leawe162metaG_FD_119747 | JGI IMG/M metagenome (GOLD analysis project Ga0172380, IMG submission 119747) | Leachate microbial communities from a municipal landfill in Southern Ontario, Canada - Leachate well 162 metaG | ecosystem: Engineered > Solid waste > Landfill > Unclassified | place... | reverse complement strand
GCCCCTATTCAAGCGAAGGTATCCACTTTCTTGCCCAAATGGGGCGGGTTGCTGTTTAACGTCAGAGAGGCAGACTGAACCAGATGCATCACGCCGTGAGCCTGAGCATTGATAGGCTTCTTCGATACAGGCAACTGGGCAGGCTCGACAGTCCGTGTCATCTGGGTTACCGGAGCCGCTATGCCAGGAACTTTCATGCTTTGTTACCTCCGGCTCAAATGCTACGACAAGGCGGCAGTTCAAGTCAATCTTGAAATGCGCATCTTGAAATGCGCAGCACCTCACCACCGTACCGACAGTCCAGTGCCTAACAATAGCCGTCCTCACACATTTGCGCTAAACTTCTCTGGCCCAGTCACGCACGCCTTGTCCATCAAATGTCAGCCGAAGTTGAAGTCCCAGAAGTTGAACCCCCATTAGCTACCTCGGTTGCCACTGACGGCCCTCCTCGCCCGGCAGAGGAGGATAAAATCCCGCCTGCCGCCCAAGGCAGCTGCGATTTGTTGAGGAAAGCCCAGCAACAAGAGCCCCGGCAAATGCAAGATCACCGCGGCGCTGAGCGCATCAGGATGCGCTTGTCCGCGGGGACGATGCCACTGCCGGCGGCTGTGGACAAGACTCTTCGGATTCAAAGGCCCATTGGAAGTTCATTGCGGCACAAGCCGACCAAGCGCTGAGATGGCGGCCCGCTGATCTTGCATAAGCAGCAAACATTGCAAGGCAACCGGACTACAGCGTCACGATGATATTTGGATACACCCTGCAAGCCAGCAATCACAACCGCTAACAACATTCAGAGCACACGTTATGAACAATGCCGTTAAGGCGGATAGAAGTTCATCTGCCGAATTGCTCCCGATTCGTTTGCTGCTCTACTTCAATGATCAGGTGTACGAAAAGCGGTTCCTCTCCTTTTATTCTGACTTTTACTACAGGTACGCACAGACGAGCCTGGTGCTCGGCCTGATCCTTTTATTCGGCGATTACCTTGTCGACCTGGCCGGGCATCCCGATGTCACCGCCAACGTTTATCGCGTGACGATCTGCATTCCATTTCTGGCCCTGGGGTTGGCCTGTTCCTTCCTGAATCATGCAAGGAAGTTTTGGGAACTGGTCATGTCGGGACTGGTCGTCGCCCTGTCGCTGATGCTGTTCCTGATCCTGCTTGAAATTGACAAGCAGGGAGGGCACGGACTGAGTTCATGGGTAGGGATACTTAACTTCACGATTCTTCAACTGTATTGTTTTGTCCTGCTTGCTGCGCGATTCAAGCATGCGCTGGTCGCAGGTCTCGTGATTGTTCTGGAGTTTGAATGCGCAATGGTTTTCAGCCCCGAAAACAAGTTGAGCGAAATTATTTACTTAACCTATCACGTCGTCACCATAGCCATTATTGTTGCGGGCATAGGCTGGTGGCGCGAGTTTCTGTTACGGAAAAATTATCTGGCTCGAACAACGCTTGAGGAGGCCCGCGTAGCCGCCGAACTGGCAGTGACGGAAATCGCTGACGCCTCGTTGCGCCGCGAAAAGGCCCTGTCGCTCATGGAAGCAACGCTGGAGGCGACGGATAATGGCATCCTGGTTGTCGATTTACGTGGCCAGGTTGTTTCAGCCAATCGCCGGTTTGCCCAGATGTGGCAGATTCCAGAGAATCTGCTGGCGAACCATGACGATCACGCATTGATGAAGCTCTTGCTGCAACAGTTGCAGGACCCGCCCCAGTTCGTAGAGAAAATACAGACACTTTACGGCAGTCCCGATACGGCCTCGCGGGACACGCTGCTATTTCGGGACGGCCGGGTTTTTGTCCGGTTCTCCCATCCGCACAAACTCAATCAGGAAATTATCGGCAGAGTCTGGAGTTTCCTGGACATCACGGAGCAGCACCAAGGCGAGCAACGCGTACTTCAGCTTTCGGCAGCGCTCAACAAGGAACTGGAGCGCTCCGAATCTCAACGGGGCCAGCTGCATTCACTCTTGAATGCCATTCCGGATCTGGTCTGGATGAAAGATCCCCATGGCGTTTTTCTTTCCTGCAACCAGGCCTTTGAAAAACTGATAGGTGCGGATTCATCTCAAATTATCGGAAAGACTGACGAAAACTTCTTTCCCCCGCAACTGGCGAAAACTTTCCAGGATGACGACAAAGTGGCGATTGGAAGCCCGGAGCCATTGGTCCGGGAGGAGTGGGTTACCTTCTTCAGTGACGGCCATCGATCCCTCCTCGAGACCGTAAGAACCTGCGTGCGCAACAGGGATGGCAAGATTCTCGGCGTTCTCGGCGTCGCGCGGGATATCACCAAGGTACATGATCTACTGGACGCCCTCGAAAAGGCGCGTGCCGAAGCCTGGCAATCCAGCGAGGCGAAAACGGCTTTCCTTGCCAATATGAGCCACGAAATCCGCACGCCTCTGAATGCAGTGCTGGGTTTCGCCAGAATCGGCATACATGAAAACGAGGGCCGGAAAACAATCCGGACCTTTCAGCATCTGTTGGAGTCAGGAAGCCATTTGCTGGATGTAATTAACGACATCATCGACTTTTCCAAGATCGAAGCCGGAAAAATGACTATTGAAATTCAATCCTTTTGTCTTGTCAGGGTCGTTGAAAGAGTTTTCGATATGCTGGCGGACAGAGCACAGGCCAAAGGAATCGCCCTGGTATCCAACCTGGCCGACACGGATAATTTACCGGATTTTGTGATTGGCGATCCGCTCCGCTTGAGGCAAGTGTTGATCAACCTCATCGCCAATGCAATCAAGTTCACTGACATTGGCGAAGTTCGCCTGAGCATAAATCGCAACGGCGATATGACACAATTTCAGGTTGCCGACACCGGACCTGGCATAGATGCTGAAACCCTCTCTCGGCTGTTTCAGCCATTTGAGCAAGCGGATAATTCGATAACACGCAAGCATGGCGGTTCGGGTTTGGGCCTTGCCATCAGCCGCAACATGGCTGCCCTCATGGGTGGCGATATTTCCGTTGAAAGCACGATCAATCAGGGCAGTAAATTCACTTTAAGCCTGCCTTTACCGGAGGGGTCCCCGGTTGCCGAAGAACCCAACCGGGCGCCATCAGCCGGGCCAGCCTTGACCGGACTGCGCATTCTTGCTGCGGAGGACGTTTATACCAATCGAATTATTTTGCAAGATTTGATCACCCGGCTGGGTGCTTCGATAACTTTTACCTTTGACGGTCAGCAAGCAGTGGATGCTGTCAAGAATGCGCCTGCGGGCACCTTTGACATCGTACTGATGGATATCCAAATGCCCCTTATGGACGGATATGAAGCGACACGGCTGATTCATTCAATGCAGCCGGAATTGCCTGTGGTTGGCCTTACCGCTCACGCCATGAACGAGGAACGCGATAGATGCCTGGCTGCAGGAATGGTTGCACACGTAGCCAAGCCGATTCAGGAAGAAATCTTGATTTCAGCCATCTTGCAACACGCTGGCCGTTCTTGCAGCATGCCTGCAACTCTGCAGCTCCATGAAACCAAAGCGCTGGCCAATCGTTCAGTTGCCGAATCATCCGCATCATCCGCATCGTCCGAATCATCTGAACCATCCGCATCCGACCTGCCTCTGATTGAGTGGGAAGCATTGTCGCAGCGTTATAACAATCGTCAGGATTTCATTAGCAAACTTTTCATCTCCTCCCTGGAAACTCATGGTAACTCGCCGCAGAGGTTGCGCGATGCCGCACGGAAGGGAGATCATGAGACCGTCCGTTCACTCGCCCATGCGTTAAAAAGTATCGCAGGTAACCTCGTAGCAGTCAGCCTGTCCTCCCTGGCCAAGCAGGCCGAACAGAGCGCCGCCGATAAGGCAGCTGACTTTGCAAAACTGGCTGAGGAACTTGCGTTACAGACTGGCGAGTTGATGAACCAGCTACGCATTCGTTTAGGCTGAATGATCCGAAAATCGATACTGAAGGGATAACCATCATGCATACGCAAACCCGAAAAATTTTCATAGTCGATGATGAAGCCGCTGCCAGGCTTGTAGCTTCTTTCCCGCTCGACTCTCCTCGCTATCTGCTCACCGAATTTGAGAGTGGCCAGGAATGCATTGACAACATCAATCAGACACCGGACATTGTTTTGCTTGATGTGGATATGCCCGGTTTGAACGGGATTGAAACCTGTCGCAAATTGCGCAACGACTGCCAATGGAAGGGGCACGTCATCTTCGTTTCCGCCTATGGCGATCTGGAGACCCGGCTGCAAGCTTATGATGCCGGTGGGCAGGACTATATTGTCAAGCCGTTCAATCCAGCCGAGCTTGCGCAGAAGGTAGCCGTTGCCGAGGACATACTCACGAAAAGGCAAGGCCTGGAAGAACAAGTTCAAATGGCGACACAGACGGCATTCACAGCCTTGTCGTCGATGGGCGAACTGGGAAGCTTGTTGGAATTTTTCAAGTCTTCCTTCACCTGCGAAACAGGAGAACAACTGGCCTCTGAACTATTGAACGTATTGAAGCAATATGGTCTGGAGGGTCTGGTAGAACTGAGAGTAGCAGGACAAAGTTTTTATGCTTCATCTCAGAATGCATGCACACCGCTTGAATTATCCATTCTCAAACATGCCAAGGAGATGGGGCGTATCTTTCAGTTTCGCGATCGGATGGTGATCAACTATCCGGCAATTACTTTGGTCAGCTCGAAACTGCCATTGGAAAATGCCGAATTTCTCGGACGTCTGCGCGATCATTTGGCAACCCTTGCTGAAGGAGCAAATGCCAGAGCAGCCTCGCTGGCCAGCGATACGCTGCGCAGGATTCAGGCCAAGGCACTTGCCGATGCCTTCGTGGATTTATCAGCCATTCTGGAGGTTGCCGAAAATCAACAGAACACAATCAGATTGAACATGTTGTCCGCCATCGATCAATTTGTTCAGGAATTGGATCGGTCTTTCATTTACCTCGATTTAAACCAGACGCAGGAGGATGCCCTGAGCAAATTAAGTCGCGGCGCAGCTGACAAATTGGGGAGCATCGTGGGGGACAGTGGGGATGTAAGCCACAGGCTGCAGGGAGTAGTATCTCGACTGAAGAAAATCGTGGCACAGTAGCAGCAGGGATCATCGCCCATGCGTGGTGTTTCTGCCGCAACCTGGACTTCGATAGCAGAACCGAAGCCGGAAGCCCTCTCAGCCGACCTTGCGAATCATGAGGCTTTGGGTCGCACGGCCGATCAAACCCTGTTCATCAAAAAGCCGTGACTCGGCAAGAGCACAACCATTCGGCCCAAGGTAGGTCGCTGCATCCATACAGATCCATTCACCCAACGGCCGGCGCAACAGATTGATCGTCAAATCGGAATTAACGAAACTGTGAGATTTGAAGTCAAGGATGGCGCTGATTCCGTTTCCGGAATCCGCAGCAACGGCTACCCGCTGATAGGCGCTCGGGGCTTCGCCTTCCACCAGTGGGTGCAGGAGACGAAACCAGACCGTGCAGGGCCCCTTGAAGAATGCGCCTCTTGCAACGCGGGCTTCGACGAAATCCGAATAGCCGACCTGACTGCCGGCAAAAGGGAATGTCGCCAGAGGTGACGCCTGTGGGCTCACGGACTCGCTTGGCAGTGGATGACCGGGCAATCCTTCCGGCAGATGGACTTCGTTTTCCCGCTGCGCCAGGGCGGTAAATCTGGCCACTTCCTTCTCTGCCGCTATCAGGCGTGCCGAGAAATGACCGGCGTTGCGGCCGACATAATCTTCAGTGACCTCAATTGTGAGTTGGTCTATCGGCACCGGACGCAGCAGGTTGGCCGTGAGGCGCGAGATATGGGTGAGTTTGTGCTTTGCGGCCGCCTGCTCAATGGCGCGACAGATCAAAGCGATTGGCGGACCTGCGTGCTGATGCTTAGGATGCCAGGGACCACGCGTCAGCAGGCTGCTCTGGTAGATGTTGTTGCCCACTGGCCAATAGGCGCTGGAGGGCATCGGTTCAGATTTCGAAATCATCGGTACTCCGCAGTTTGGTTGTGCCGGCAGCTTATTTGCCATCTATTTGCCATCACAAATTTTTACACCAAATCCGTCATCAGTCACTCTCCCGAAGCGTTACTCAGTCAGGTCAGCGCTTTTGTTGACTCGAACTGTTGAGGAGGACAGACAAATGTCGAAACTTTCCACCGCCCTGGTTGCAGTCATGTTTGCAACCGGAACCGTTGCCGGAACACCCGCATGGGCCGAACGCGGCTTCGGTCATTTTGATCGAGGCGGCCCTCCGGCAAGACACTTTCAGCCGGGCGGCCACCGTAGCCACTGGGACCATGGTGGCCATGGCGGCCGTGGCTGGGCGGTCGGCCTTGGGCTGCTTGCAGGCACGGCCATTCTCCTTGCAGCCACCGAGCCTCGGTCTGTGATTTCCTCGCCGCCCACAGTTGTGTATCAGAATCAACCCACTATCCTCCTGCAGCCCGTGCCTGCTTCATCGGCCTATTCCACCGATGCGACCCAATGGTGGTATCACTGCGCACAGCCTGCCGGTTACTATCCTTATGTGACCCAATGCCAATCGGGATGGACCAGGGTGCCGGCCAGACCTGGCTACTGAGGTAGGCATACCCGTGGTCGGATGCAGGCAGCCTACAGCCATCCTGACCGCCTGAATCGGGCGTAGAGGACACCGCAGGTCGTGGCGATGACGATCAAGGCCAGAGGATAGCCGTACTCCCATTGCAGTTCGGGCATGAATTTGAAATTCATGCCCCATATCCCCGCAAATGCTGTGGCTACCGCAAAGATCCCGGCCCAGGCCGCGAGCTGCTTGTTCACTTCGCTTTCCTCAATGGTGACCATCGCCAGATTGACCTGGATCGCCGTTCCTACCGTGTCGCGCATGTTATCGATGGACGTATTGATGCGGGTCAGGTGGTCATAAACATCCCGGAAATATTCCTGATTATTTTCACAAACGCTGGGCACCCGGCCACCATGGAGTTTTCCTGCCGCCTCCATGAGGGGTGCCACAGCGTGCTTGAGGATCATCACCTTGCTTTTCAGACTGTATAAACGCTCGATGTTGGAGCGTGCGGAGCCTTTGGCAAAGATGAGTTCTTCGATGGTTTCAAGCTCGGTTTCCAATGTGTCGACGATCGGGAAGTAACGGTCAACGACTGCATCCATCAACGCATAAAAGACGAAACCCGATCCGTGCCCGAGCAGACGGGGTTCATGTTCACAGCGCTTGCGTACACCAAGGAAACCCTGTTGGCTGCGGTTGCGTACCGACAGAACGTAGTTCATTCCGACAAAGACATTGACCTCACCCACGTTCAACTCGCCATCCACTATTTCAAGCTGGTGCATGACGGCGAAGACCGAATCGCCATACTCCTCGATTTTTGGTCGTTGGTGGCCGTGGTGCGCATCCTCAACGGCCAGGGGGTGCAGGCCGAATTCCTCCTGCATCTTCGCAAGTTCCTCATGCTCTGCATCCTTGAGCGCAACCCAGACAAAACAATCTGGCCGGCTGACATAGTCGCTGATGTCCTCAACCGGTATGTCGGCGAGCTTGTTGCCTTCCTGATAGGCCACGCAATTGATGAGCATTGGGTATATCCCTCGAAGTCACGAGTTCACGAATTCACGACCTCACGGCATCACAACCGCAATGGGTTATTGGGTGATGCCACAAGTTTGAAGTCGATCCGGTCGGCAAATAATGACGTGCAGAGCGATGACCACAGATATGCTGCCGGATACAGTGCGTTATTATGAAGCAAGGCGAGACTGCCTGGAATTCCGAATGCCAATTTCTCTTTATCAAAAGGGGTCAAGATGCGATCAATGTACTATCTGTTAGCTGCAGTGGCCGGTGCCGTCATTCCCCTGCAGGCACTGATCAACTCACATCTTGGCCGAGCAATCGGCGGTCCGCTGTGGGCTGCTGCAACGTCATTCGCGGTTGGAACGATAGCCTTGATCGCCTACAGCTTGTCTTTTGCACCATCCGGTTTTTTGATCAATCAGGCCCTATCAACGCTCCCCTGGTGGGCGTGGATTGGGGGAGTTCTCGGCGCTTTTTTTGTGACTTCTTCCATTGTCGTAGTTTCTGCAATTGGCACCACCGAAATGGTGTCCATCGTGATCTTGGGGCAATTGGTTTCAGCCGCACTGCTGGACCACTACGGCATTCTGCATGCTGCACAACCTGCCGGCCTGCCAAGAATTATGGGGATTGTTCTGTTGATGGCCGGTGTGTTGTTGATTACCAGAGCACCCACATAAGTTTTGGCGGGTAACGGAATCACTTTCCCCGGTACGACGCTGGGGAACCCCAATCTCTTTTGCCAGCCGTTGCTTGACGTCACCCCGAATACCGCTGCAACAATCGGGATCTACATCGATCACGGCTGGCCACTATTTTTCCCGTCCGTGAAAACTCTGCGGCTTAACTTCCCAATTGCGGGAATGGAATAGACGCCGCCCCGGACGTAATGCAGAAAAAGTCCTGCAGAAGAAGTTCTTGCCTACAGTACTTAGCCAGACTAGACTAACCATGTAACATTCAATGAGGAGTCATGATGCGAGCGGTCAATATGTTGCAGGCGAAATCCAGTTTGTCTCGGCTCGTGGATGCTATAGAGAAGGGCGAAGAGCATGAAATCATTATTGCGAGAAACGGCCGCCCGGCTGCCAAACTGGTGCCTGTGGATCGCGTGGCAACCGGGCAACGGATCGGCGTGGCCAAAGGGGTGCTGCATGTCCCGGAAAATATCGACAGCCACAATGCGGCAGTAGCGCAGCTGTTCCTGGGCGCAGGTGTCCAGTGAATCTGCTTTTGGATACGCATGTAGCGTTGTGGGCCATCGCGGACGATGCCAGGCTTTCGGACAAAGCGCGTGACCTGATATTGGCACCGCGCACTTCGGTGTGGGTCAGCACGTGCAGTCTGTGGGAAATTTCGATTAAACATGGCCTTGGCCGCGGCGACATGCCGCTCTCGGGTCAGGCTGCACTCGCCTATTTTCGCCAGGCGGGGTATTCCGTCCTGCCTGTCGAACCCGAGCACGCCGTGGCTGTCGAGAACTTGCCCCCACATCACCAAGACCCGTTCGACCGCCTCCTGGTGGCCCAGGCACTGGTTGAGCCGATGATACTCGTCACGCATGATGCGACAGTGGCTCTCTATAGCGACACCATCGTATTGATTTGATAGCGACGGCAAGTGTGGGCGCGTTGCCCCTGCATTGGGATAGACGAAATCACCTCAAACTGTGAGCGGCTTCACTGCCACCTCTCTGCCGTGGCGGTAGTATTCAGCTGCGGTGATGTGCCTCCCAGGCATTTTTTCAGGCTGGGCTGACACTTAAGGTGGCCTTAAGATTGCCGGTTCAAACTGGCGTCAGCAGCGTTGAAATGAGGCACTACCTAACCCTTTTCACTGGAGAACGATATGAGCAAGGACAACGACGATATTCGCAGCACGGCTCTCGATGCCGATTCCTCCCTGGAAACCTCGAGAGATGACCGCATTGATGATGGCCGGGAAAATGACGACGATGAACTCCAGGGCAGCGAGGGTCATGACGACCTTACCGGCGGCAGTGGCAGCGACAGCATTCACGGTGGCGACGGCGATGACCGCATTCTGGGCCACGATGAAATCGGCGATGACGACTACTTCGGCGGTACAGGCAGGGATACCGTCGATTATTCCGGCGCGACAGCCGGCGTGGTGGTCAATCTCCTCGCAGGGAGCGCCAGCGGCGACGATATCGGCAACGACAGCCTGCACGAGATCGAAGACGTGGTCGGCGGCGACGCGGACGACTACCTGGTTGGATCGACGGGCGACAACCATTTTGAGGGTGGCCGAGGTGACGACAGTGTCGATGGGCAGGATGGCGACGATGCTGTTGTCTATAAAACATCGCTGTCCAATTTCACCCTGAGCAGGAACGGCAATTCCTATACCCTGAAAGATAAATCCGGTGTCGAGGGCACCGATCAGCTGACCAATGTCGAGCACCTCGAGTTCGCCGACAGGACGGTGAATCTGACCGTACAGGCCAAAGCCTCCTCGATCGAGCATGTCGAACTGACCGATCTGGAAGAACTCTATGTCGCCTTTTACAACCGCGTTCCCGATGCCGATGGTCTGGCCTACTGGATTGACCAGATTACAGCGGGCAAGAACATTAACCAGATTGCCGAATCCTTTTATGAAGCTGGCGTGCAGAATTCGAGCTTGACCGGCATGTCGGCCAGCATGACCGATGCCGATTTTGTAAATCACATCTACAAGAACGTGCTGGGAAGAAACGAAGGCGCCGATGCTGAGGGACTCGGATACTGGAGCGGAGAACTTGCCAGCGGCCGGGCTTCGCATGGCTCACTCGTATCCAGCATTCTGGATTCGGCGCACTCCTACAAAGGCAACACGGAATGGGGTCACGTGGCAGATCTTCTGGACAACAAGATCGAAGTCGCGCACACCTATGCGGTGGACCTGGGTCTGGGTCATCTTTCAACCAACGATGCGATCACCCAGGGTATTGCGATCGCGGCAGCCGTCACCTCTGACAGTATTGCCGAGGCCGTTGGCCTGATCGGCGTCTCTGCGGCAGAGATCAGTCTGGGGTAATTTGGTTTTGACGTACCTGGTCTGCCGAACCTGAAGCCCGGAAGGTTCGGCAGACCCTGGCGTATGTCAGCCTTCGAAAAAACTATTTTGATTTTCTTGATTTCTTTTTTTCACTTGATACGACTGGAGACTCCACCAGCTTGAAATCGATCTTGTTGGTTTCCAGGTCGGCGCGCACTACCTTCACACGCACGCGGTCACCCAGGCGAAAGCGGCTGCCCGTGCGCTCCCCGACCATGACGTGGCCGCCCTCGTCGTGATGGAAATAGTCTGTTCCGAGATCGGAAACATGCACTAGTCCCTCGACGAAAATATCGTCGAGCGCCACGAAAATTCCGAAGGGCACCACGGCCGAAATGCTGCCGGCAAATTCCTCGCCGACCTTGTCCTGCATGTAGTAGCACTTGAGCCAGGCTTCGACGTCGCGCGTCGCATCGTCGGCGCGTCGCTCAGTCATCGAGCAATGCACGCCGGCCTGGTCCCAGCCTTCCGCATCATTTCCCGGCAGATACTTGCTCTGTGCCAGCACCGCTTTGATGGCACGATGCACCAGCAGATCCGGATAGCGCCGAATCGGCGAGGTAAAGTGCGTATAGGACTCGTAGGCCAGACCGAAGTGCCCGACGTTGTCCGGGCTATACACGGCCTGGCGCAACGAGCGCAACATCACTGTCTGGAGCAGGTGCTTGTCCGGCCGGCCCTGCAGTTTTTCCAGCAACTGGGCGTAGTCCTTGGCCTGCGGCTCGGTGCCGCCGCCCAACTGCAAACCGAAGCCACCAAGGAAATCGCGCAGTTTGAGCAGCCGCTCCGGCGTCGGTCCCTGGTGCACGCGGTAGAGCGTGGCGTGGCCGTTTTTCTTGAGAAAGTCCGAGGCACAGACATTCGCAGCCAGCATGCACTCCTCGATCAGGCGATTGGCATCGTTGCGCTCGACCGCCTCGATACGCGATATCTTGCCCTGGTCATCGAAAATCATGTGCGTCTCGAGCGTCTCGAAATCGATCGCTCCTCTTTTCTGGCGGGCTTTGGCCAAGACACGATAGAGTGCATCAAGATTTTCCAGATGCGGTAGCAGCGTGCCGATCTGGGTTCGTTCCGCCACCTTTTTGTCATAGAGCGCCGCGGCAACCTTGTCATAAGTCAGCCGGGCCTGCGAAAACATCACCGCCGGATAAAAGCGGTAAGCCTTGATCTCGCCGCTGGCGGAAATCGACATGTCGCAAGCCATGCACAGTCGCTCGACCTGCGGATTGAGCGAACACAGGCCGTTGGACAGTTTCTCCGGCAGCATCGGGATAACGCGGCGCGGAAAATACACCGAGTTGCCGCGTGCATAGGCATCGCGGTCGAGCGCGCCGCCCTCCGGAACATAATGCGACACATCGGCGATGGCCACCACCAGGCGGAAGTTCTTGCCCTGTCGCTCGCAAAACACGGCGTCGTCGAAATCACGCGCCGTCTCGCCGTCTATGGTCACCAGCGGCAACTGGGTCAGGTCCTGGCGACCGCGCCAGTCGGATTTTCTGACGCTATCGGGAAGCTTCCTGGCCTGGGCCAAAGTCTCCTTGTCGAACTCGAATGGCAGTTCATGCTTGCGCAGTGCAATCTCTATTTCCATGCCCGGATCGGCATAGTCGCCGAGCACTTCGACGACGCGGCCGATGGGCTGGGCCTGTTTGCTGGGTTGTTCGATGATCTCGGCGATCACCACCTGCCCTGCCTTGGCCTTGGGCAATTTGCTGCCCTTCGCTGGCGGTGCCAGCAAAATATCCTGACTGATGCGACGATTCTCTGCGACCACGAACCAGACACCGTGCTCACTGAAAACGCGGCCGACCACGCGCGTATTGGCACGCTCCAGGACTTCGACAATTTTCCCCTCAGGCCGGCCGCGCCGGTCCATGCCGATGATCCGCGCAATTGCTCGGTCACCATGCAACACCTTTTCCATTTCCTTGGGAGAAAGGAACAGGTCGGCAGCGCCCTCATCCGGCACAAGAAAACCGAAGCCATCCGGATGCCCTTCGATGCGGCCGCGAATCAGGTCGGCCTTGTCCGGCAGCAGCCAGGCGCCACTGCGGTTCTGCAGCAGCTGTCCCTCGCGTGCCATGGCGTCGAGACGGCGCCGAAACGCTTCGAATTCTTCTGGCAACACCGCCAACAACGAGCATATTCTCGAGAACTCGAGCGGCACGCCGCCCTGCTCGAGGATCTGCAGCACGTATTCGCGACTCGGCAGCGGCAGCGGATACTTTGCGCTTTCACGCTCGAAGAACGGATCGGCACGACGCAGCTTACTAATCTTCACAGAGGGTTTTTGCTTGTTTGACAATTCGGGGGATTCCTATAAAATCCGCGCCTTGCTTAACGCCCAGGTGGCGAAATTGGTAGACGCGCTAGGTTCAGGTCCTAGTGGTGGCAACACTGTGGGGGTTCGAGTCCCTTCCTGGGCACCAAGTAATATAAATAATATCAACAAGTTAAGCAACTTATCGATCTCATATTCGCTTCAAGTCGTCCAGTCAATTCGTGACGTTACAAGGACGAGATCAGAACAAAAATTCAGGGTCGCAACAGCGGCCCTTGTTCATTCTACTCCTTGCACCATAGCGCCAAGTTTTTTGCGGCATATACGCTTGTCATCACACATTTGCGCACTGCAAACGCATGATGCCTAAGGCCAGACTGTACGGATCAGCCGCTCCATCACGACGCCTGCCGGACCGCGCAGATTATGCCGTGCAACGCGGTCCAGTTCGGTCGCCGTGGGATTGACCTGGATGACCGTAGCGCCTGCGTTTGCTGCTTCGAAGGGCAATGCGGCGGCTGGATAAACCACGGCTGAAGTGCCTATGCTGAACATGACGTCGCAGGCTCTGGCCGCCTCCGCAGCCTGCCTGAAACTCTGCTCGGGCAGGGACTCGCCGAACCAGACCACCCCCGGCCTGACCCGATCGCCGCAATGGATGCAGCGCGGGGGATCCAGCCGGCGCCCGCCATCCGGTTCATCCGGCACACCCGCGGGGAATTCATGCGGTTGGCAACAAGTGAAACAGCGCGGTGCAAAGAAGCTGCCATGCAGATGAATGACTCCCGTGCTTCCGGCACGTTCGTGAAGATCATCGACGTTCTGGGTAATCACGGTCAGCCCGGGAACAAGGGAGGCCAGCCGTGCGATGGCCTGGTGCGCCGGATTGGGCTGGGACTGCATGACCATCTTGCGCCGCCATTCGTACCAGCCCCAGACCAGGGATGGATCACGCAGGAAAGCGGCGGGAGTTGCAAGTCTCTCCGGGTCGAAGTTTTCCCAGAGTCCGGTGAGCGCATCGCGAAATGTCGGAATGCCGCTTTCGGCCGATACCCCTGCCCCGGTGAAAACCACGACATGCCCGGCCCGCAAGAGGGCCGTGATCAGCGCTGGGGAAATCTCCGGCAGGCAATCTTCGAGCTTGTTCATGGTGAAGTGATCCGGCATGGGCGCCCTGCACGTTTCTCAAAGCAGTGCAATAATAGCGCCGTATTCATCTGCACCCGGAAAATCAAAGTGAGCAATCGTCCATTGTGCAGCATCCTGATTGTTGATGACAACGCCACGATGCGAACGCTGTTGCGCGGCATCCTGCGCAGCGACGAGACGGCTCCTTTCGAAGTTGTTGGCGAAGCCGGCGATTGCGACACGGCTCTGGAACAAGCCTTGAAATTGCGCCCGGATATTGTCTGCCTCGATATCATCATGCCCAAGGGCAATGGTCTGGACGTGCTCAAAAAGATCCGCTCCGAACTGCCGCAGACAGTGGTCCTGATGGTCAGCAGCAGCCACGACAGTGCCACCGTGAAATCCGCAGTCGATGGAGGCGCCAGCGGTTATATCGTCAAGCCCTTCAACTCCACCACGATTCTCAACGTGGTGCGGCAAGCCGTCGAGAAGTCACGCAACCTCAAGGCAGCCGCAGCCAAATCAGCGGACGCACCGCCCGCTTAATTTACCCTTCCGATCAATTCATCGCTTTGCTGGTGAAGCCCGGACTCATCATGGAATCAAGGCTAAGTCATGCGCTGTATGTCTTGGCGTCATGCATTGCGCTTGGCGTCACTCCGCTGGCGTTTGCTGCTGACAGTTCGATCTTCGATTTCGGCCCACAGCACGATCTGACCTGGCTCTACCGTACGCTGGCGATCGCTCTGCTGATCATCGTCTTCTCCAGCGCGGTCGCCTATCGCCTGTCGCGGCTGTCGGCGGCGTTGCGCGTAAGCGAGGAGCGCTTCCGGCTGGTGGCCGACAATGCCCAGGATGTCTTGTGGAAATACGACCTGCGTGAACAACGCCTCAGCTACATCAGCCCATCGATCGCACGCCTGACTGGGTACACCGTAGAAGAAGCCATGGCGCATTCGGTGGACGAATCATTCACGCTTGCTTCAGCGCAAGCCGTGCGGACGGCGCTGGCCAATCTGGCGGCTCACCCCGAGGAAAGAAAATCCGTCATGGAACTGGAGACGGTCCGCAAGGACGGCACCAAGGTATGGTCGGAAGCCACCATGAGCTTCATCCGCGATGCTGACGGCAAGCCCACCGAGGTGGTCGGCGTATCGCGCGATGTCACCGCCCGTCGTCTGGCCCAGGAGCAGCAGAAACGCTTCCTTGCCATGGTGTCTCACGAGTTTCGCACGCCGATGAACGCGATCCTGGGCATTGCCGACCTGCTCGCCGAAACCGAGCTCACGCCGGAGCAGAGCAAATACGTGGAAGTGTTCCGGAATGCAGGAGATTCCCTGCTGGACCTGATCAACGACATTCTTGATTTATCCAAGGTAGAAGCCGGCCAGTTCCGTCTCTACCTTGAGGATTTTGCGCTTCACCAACTGCTGCAGGCGCAGATCGAGTTGCTCTCCGGCCGCGCCAGGGACAAGGGGCTGGCGCTGAAATTGAACATCGCGGCCGACATCCCGCCCTTCGTTCATGGCGATGCCCAGCGCCTCAAGCAGTGCATCACCAATCTGATCGGCAATGCCGTCAAATTCTGCAATGTGGGTGGCATCACACTCTCGGTGGCGCGACAGCCCGATGCCCAGAACATGCTGAAGTTTTCGGTGCGCGACACCGGCATCGGCATTGCGGCGGACAAGCTTGATTCGATTTTTGAGGCTTTCACCCAGGCCGACCGAGGCATCACGCGGACCTACGGCGGCACCGGCCTGGGACTGACCATCACCCAGCGCCTGGTCGAGTTGATGGAGGGACGAATTTGGGTTGAAAGCAATCTGGGGCAAGGCTCGACATTTCATTTCACCGCCCGCCTGCCCGAAGCGGCTGCGCCAGTGATGGCTGCCGCTGGGCTTCCGGCCACCAGTCCGGCGGCAAAGACCTGCACCCGCCACTTGAAAATACTCCTGGCCGAAGACAATCCGAACAATGTCTTCCTGATGCGCAGCCTGCTCAAGCATACGCCCTGCCAAATTGACCTGGCGGACAACGGCGCGATTGCCGTCGACAAATTTCGCACGGGGCGCTATGACCTGGTCCTGATGGATGTCGAAATGCCGGTCATGGATGGCTACAGCGCGACGCGGGAGATCCGTCGCATCGAGCAGTCAGAAGGACGCCAGCTCACACCGATTATCGCCCTGACCGCCCATGCGTTGCAGGACGACGAGCAAAAGAGCTTCAATGCGGGCTGCAATCGGCACATGACCAAACCGATCAAGAAGCAGACTTTGCTCGATGCACTGAATGCACTGCCGCCATCCAGTCAGGAAGCAGAAACGGCGCTTGAACAGCCTGCCCAGCCCGGCCACCCCGACCGACCCGGCCACGCTGCACCAGTGATCGCTGCGCTGACCAACAATCCGCAATGGAACATACAAGAAGCCCTGTCACGCCTCGAAGTCGAGCCTGAGTTGTTTTTGACGGTGCTGGGCATGTTCCGTGACGCCACGGCAACCTACGCCACAGAGATAGCCGACAAGCTCGCCAGCGGCGAATTGCAAGAGGCCCGTCGCCACGCCCATTCGCTCAAGGGAGAGGCCGCGACCGTAGGCGCGGTTACCTTGTCCGCCGCCGCTGCGACGCTGGAAAAGGCCATCATCAACGGGGAAAGCGAGCGCTACGCTGAACTTCAGGAGCAGGTCAGGCAATTGTGCGAGCAGACACGAATCGCCTTGCTTGACCTTCCTCCCGGTAACAGTTGACGCATTCGGAGCAGGCACCGCACATGTCGCGCACCGACCGAAAATACGGCTGGCTTCCCGATCTGCCCGATTATCGTGACCATCGCTATGCCGCGCCGCGCAAGGTCCTGGCGCAGCTGCCGCGCAAAATTGATTTGCGGCCACAATGCCCGCCGGTGCTCGACCAGGGCGAACTGGGCGCCTGCACCGCCCACGCCATCGCCAGTGCCCACCGCTACGACCAGATGCGGCAGAAGGCTGCGCGCAATTTTCTGCCTTCGCGGCTGTTTATCTATTACAACGAGCGCGCCATGGAGCACACCGTCAAGGAAGATGCCGGTGCCATGATCCGCGACGGCATCAAAAGCATCGCCAAACTCGGTGCCTGCCCCGAGAGCCTCTGGCCCTATGACATTCTCAAATTCACCCGCAAGCCACCTGCCAGGGCCTATGTCGAAGCGGAAAAGCATCAGGCCATCGCCTACCAGCGCCTCACCCAGAGCATGACCCAGATGAAAGGATGTCTTGCTGCCGGCACACCTTTCGTGTTTGGGTTCAGTGTCTATGAGAGCTTTGAATCATCCAGGGTCGCCAAGACCGGCAGGATGACGATGCCAGTCCCCGACGAAAAATCGCTGGGCGGACACGCCGTGCTCGCCGTTGGCTACGACGATGCGAAACAGGTTTTCATCGCGATGAACTCATGGTCGGCTGCGTGGGGTGACCATGGCGTAAGCGACTGTCGGCACCACCTGTAGTTTTTTGCTGAGCTATGCAATCGTGTCGCCTTTTTTAAGGCACAGGCGATGGCGAAGAGGCACGGACCTGAATACTGGCGCAGACATCTAGAGG
>Ga0172380_10004578_pt1 | contig 17628 bp, 11 predicted proteins | sample Leawe162metaG_FD_119747 | JGI IMG/M metagenome (GOLD analysis project Ga0172380, IMG submission 119747) | Leachate microbial communities from a municipal landfill in Southern Ontario, Canada - Leachate well 162 metaG | ecosystem: Engineered > Solid waste > Landfill > Unclassified | place... | reverse complement strand
CTCATGGTGGAAACGTAGATAATGCCGTCAGTAGCGTAGGTTGGAGAAACCTCCTCGGCGACTGCCTCCACAAGGCACCAGGTTCCATTATATGGGCTTGGATATCCCGGTATGTCCTCGCTGACGGCGATGTCATCCATAAGACCCACACCGTTGAAGGCTGTGCCGCGAGACGTTTGCACCATTTTATGTACGCCGCTGCTGCTTGCGCCATCGCCGCCGCCCGCGCCCATCACGGTGCCGGCCATGTTGGTCACGAATACAGGCCATGCGCCTGAGGCGGGTTTCAGGGACGGGATTGGGCTGGGCCATGTCAGACCTGCGGTGAGGCACAGGAATTGCGCCTGTCCGGCCGGAGCCTCGCAGCCCACATATATCGCGGTATTAGCATCATCAGGTATCATGATGTCAGAGATGCGGATGCCACTGAAAGCCACGCTACAGCTTGTGACTGTTGAAGGACCAGTGACTGTGGCCAGGCCCTGGATGCGCCAGACATCGTTGTTTAAGGGATTAGTACAGCCGGAGAGCCCAACAAAGACGTAGCAGCCGGTTTCATTATTGAAATCGGTGCCTGTATCCATACAGGCGGCACCGGCGTAATCAGGGGTCAGCCATGACGCGGTATTTGCGTTGGTGGGTGAGTCAATATCGCCGCCCCAGATGCCGTCGTTAGCATCATAGAAGCAAACATATATCCCGGCAGGCTCGCCAGCGGGATCGCCGCCAGCGATATCGTTAACCACGGCGCAAATCAGGCCGTCTGTTGTGTAGTTGCGGGAGCCCATTATCTGTATGACATCCAGACCGTTGCCGGCGGGCATTGTACCCGGTGTTGGCGGAGTGCCAGGTCCAGGCATAGCATCCGATATCTGCAGGTCGTTCCAGATGGATATGCCATCCTGGTTCCAGGTGTAAACACCCTCGCCGAGCCCGCTGGTGCTCAGGCTCGATACGCCTACTACGGCCATGTATTGATTCTGGCATCCGGAAACGCAGACCGCACTCTCTACGACATCCAGAGAGGTGATCGTGCCTCCGTCGACAACGCCTGGACAGCTCGGCGTGACGCAGGTGAAGGTGGAGCCGCCGTTGGTGGAACGGTAGATATTGCCCTCGCCGAGTCCTCCGGCATAACTGGCAGGCAGTGCCGGGTTTCCGCTGATATAGCGGCTGCCCATAGCTACGAACACCGTGTCACTGGCCCCGGAATTATCGCTGTAGCCGGGCTGGGGGATAACCGCTATCGGGGCGCCGGTCTCGGATGAGGGCACGTGCCACATTAGAGACCAGGTGTAGCCGCCATCTGTAGACTTGAACATTGCGATGTCCGAGTGGGCGGGATAGACAGCCCATCTCAGTCCGTCCCAGCGCATAGCTCCGCCATCCATGACATCCTTATGCGCAGCTTCAGGGACGCCACCTATCAACTTGGTGGTGGTATCCTCTACCAGGGCGAACAGCGTTCCGTCGTCTCCGGCGGTCAGGTCCCAGATATTGCTATCCGGCAGCATCTGGTAATCCGATGTGGTGGGCAAGTCCATCCGTGACCAGCTATCAATAGCAGCTGAAACGGTGGTTGTGGAAGCTGTCAGAACTGTGGCCGTAAGGCCAGCCACCGTGACTAGTATCATTGCCACCATAATTAATTTTGTTAACAGCCCTTTCATCTAGGCTCCTTCCATCATGCACTGTTTAAAAATGTGGTTTGGGATAAACAGGATAGCCAAGCATTTTTAGCATATCGGCTATTTAATGTCAATATGAATGCGGTTATGGGAAGAGGGTCGATTTATTGTATCTATTCCCCTGCTGTCCCCCTTGAAAGGGGGAAACAATAACCGAACCCCCTGTTAGTCCCCCATACGTTGGGGGACTTAAGAGTTAGGGGCCACCCCTAATACCCTGGCAGGAGATGAGTCTCCTGCACCTCTTTACTTAGTTACTTTCTCCCACTACGGTGGGAGAAGGCTAGGGGGAGTTGCTAACCTCTCCTACCGTTGAGGGAGAGGACTATAGCAGGATTCCGTATCCGGCTACTCATCCCTTCAAGAGATAGGGCTGGAATAAAAGAACCGCTGCTACCCCTCTTTATGAAAGAGGGGCCAGGGGAGTTTTTAGCTGTCATTCTGAATCCTTGCGGAGAATGATGAAGAATCTCGACGAGATCCTTCGGCGCTCCCTCAGGATGACATTGGACATTAATCCCCCTGATATGGGATAGAGGGCGAGGCTCACCTCGCCCTCTACGTGGGTGGGTATGGATGTAGGGGCACGGCATGCCGTGCCCCTACCGGGAAACCATAATGAATTCGGGGGTAAATAAAAGAGCCCCTCGCTATTGCGAGGGGCTCTCTGTTATCTGGTTAGTGGTCTAAGCGTAAAGCGCTTAAACAGGGCGTCGGGTCCTCAGGATGAGAACAAGCACGACAATACCCAGCACAACGCCGAGTACGATCAGTACCCATACCCATACAGGTGTGCCAGTGCCTTCAGCCTCTGTATCGAGGGTGAAGCTGCCGAAGCTCCATGGAGATTCGGTGTCTGTTGCGGGGTTGACACCCCGTACCTGCCAGTAATAGGTGCCGTTCACCAGCTCCTTATCAGCCTCGTAGGCAGATACGTCGCCGAGAGACTCGTCAATGACGATGTCAGCAGCGCCGAAGCCAGGATCTGTCGCTACCTGCAACTCGTAGTTGGTGGCAGAAGCGATCTTATCCCAGGTGAATAAAGGAGTGGAGTCTGTGATTGTGCTGCCGTCCTCAGGCGTGCCAGCAGCGGGTGCACCGGAGTCTCCACCGGGTACGGTGGTGAACTGCTGTACGGTGCTCCACTTGCCGAGCATGGGCTCAATAGCTCGTACACGCCAGTAGTAGGAAGTTTGAGCCTGGAGACCAGGTACCGTTGCAGCGGTTCCGGAGGTTGTGCCGGTCTTGGGAGAAGTGAATGCGGCATCCTCAGAAACCTGCCACTCATAGAGGGTGGCGCCTGTCTGTGCCTGCCAGCTTACTGGTGCGCTTATGCTGGTATCAGCCATGATTGAGCCGATACCGGTAGCGCCGTCAGCAGGGCCGGAAGCAGCCGGGCCTGCTCCTGAGAAGGTGTCTTCCCAGAAGGCCAGTTTGAATCTCCATTCCTTCCAGTCGAAGGTCAGGGAGATAAGGTGGGTTGAGCCGGGGACAGCGCGGTTCAGCCAGAGGCCGTCCCAGGTGCCACGCCCGTCCTGGCATACTTCAAACTCGGCATTCGTCGCTGTGCCATCAAGGCAGCGCAGGAGGCCGCCCATGGTGTAGCGCCCGCCGTAGTTAGGAGACGGGTTATCGCCAGCTCCAACCCAGAAAGAAACCGCGTTATTGTTGTAGCTCGAATCCCAGATGGAGAAGGTCACATAGACCGTCCCGTCGGGACCGATAGACAGCATGCTCGGTGTTACAGAGCGATAGAGAGAATCGCCGACTACCATAGCATCGAGAGGCTGTGGTGCTGGGGCGATGCTGCTATAGTCGTCAGCAATCCAGAGGTCTTCCCAGGTGCTGGCGGAAGAATCGAGAAGGTCGACCTCGGTGCGCGCGACTACTACATCGGTGTAGTCGATGCGGTTCAGGTCAATGGTGCCGCCCGCGCCCGTGCCTACCATCTGCCATCTGTCCAGCCAGCCGCCGCTTGCGGCGTAGACTATGTGGTTTGTGGCCCAGTTCTTATCGAAGTTGACGACTGTGCCACCCATATCAATAGAGGAGACGTCCGTCCATCCGGGGCTGGAGTAAATCTCGTCGCCTATGTTCTCGAGGTCCTTTACTGTTGCTCCGTCCTGGGAGATCCAGACCTCGTCTGTGAAGCCAGCCTGGTCATAGGTGCCCGCGATGAGGCACTGGTCGGTGCCGGCAGCGCCGGTGAAGCTGAATATCGGGGATGTGCGTATCATGTCGATCTCAAGGCCGAAGCCGGTGAGGACGCCTTCCGTCCAGCTTGCGCCGCGGTTTTTGGTCGTGTAGATCCAGCCTCTATCATCGCCCATGAACAGCGTATTGTTGTCCTGTACCCACCAGCCGCTCTCAACAAGGCCGATTGAGCCGGTAGAATAGTTGTAAGCGCCGATAGGCATCTGAGGCAGTCGCCTCCAGTCGTTGCCCTTGTCGGGCGATGTCCAGATCATCTCGTTAAAGCCGCCTCGGCTCCAGTTGTTTACTCCGCCCAGCACGAACATGTTCTGGTCGGTGGAGAACTGGGGTACTACCCTGGGCCACCAGGTCCAGTCATTAACAAAAGTATGCTGACCAGCGTCGAGCAGCATTTCCTTTCCCCAGAAGACAGTGCCGTCGGGGAGTGAAATGTTCTCATACATGATGCGTTCCCAGCAGCCGTCAGTGAGACGCCAGAGGCTGAGTCCGGTCATGTTCCCAAGAGCGATGCTCCTGTTCCATTCGCTGAAGGTGGCTACGTAGATCAGGCTGTCGCTCTCATAGGTGGGAGAGATTTCCTCGCTGACAGCCTCGACAAGGCACCAAGTGCCGTAATAAGAGCTTGTGTATCCGGGGATGTCCTCGCTGACCGCGATGTCATCCATGAGGCCAACGCCGTTGAAGATTGGTCCGCGCGTGGTCGGGTACATCCTGTGCACGCCGCCGGTGGTTGATCCGTCGCCACCGCCCCCGGCGAACACGATTCCGGCCGCGTCCGTGACGTACACGGGGAATGCGCCGGAGGTTGGCTTAAAGGAAGGCACAGGGCCTGGCCATACAAGCAGGTTGTAATGGCTTAGTATCTGCGCCTGTCCGTAAGGAAACTCGCAGGCAACATACGCTGCCGTCTGCGGGTTGCTGACATCTCCGTTGATCATGACGTCGGAGATGCGGCCGCCGACAGGAGCGCCAGGGAATAGAAGAGAGGCGGTGTTGCATGATGCAGTGGTTGAAGGGCCTGTAACGGTTGAAAGTCCGCGGATACGCCAGAGGTTGTTGACCAGAGGCATTCCGACTCCGTCAAGCCCTACAAATATGTAGCAGCTCCCCAGACTGTTGAAGTCTGTGCCTGTGTCCATGCAAGCAGCGCCGGCAAACTGGCCAACCCAAATCGCGCCAAGGGGGTCAGTTGTGCGCTGTGTGTTGGTCGGGGAATCTATGTCGCCGCCCCAGACGCCGTCGTTGCGATCCCAGAGGCAGAGATAGATACCTGCCCCATAGGGTCCGGGGTTGAGGACGATATTGCTAAGGTCGTTGACCACCACGGCGATAAGGCCGTCGGTGGGATAGTTGCGTGAGCCGTAAACCTGCAGCACATCCAGGCCGCTGCCGGCTGGTAGAGTGCCGGGATCAGGCGGGTTGCCAAACGAGGGCATGGCATTGGATACCTGCATGTCGAGCCAGATGGCCACGCCGTTGTCGTTCCAGCTGTAAACGCCCTCGCCATGACCTGGGGCCATAAGGCTGGATACGCCTACGATGGCCATGTTAGCATCCTGGCACCCGCTGGCGCACACCGCGCACGTGACAACGTCGAGACTGGTGATTGAGCCGCCGAGCATAACGCCCGGGTTGCGCGGGGTAATGCGGGTGAAGTTGTTGCAGCCGTCAAGGGAGCGGTAGACGTTGCCCTCTGCGTAGGCGAGGCCGTCAATTCCTCCGGCATAGTTTGGTTCAGCCCCGCCTATTCCGGTGATGTAGCGGGCGCCCATGGCCACGAAGATCGTGTCCTTGGAGCTGTCGCTATCAACATAGCCGGGCTGCGGGACAACAGCTATCGGTGCGCCTGTCTCTGAAGCGGGCACATGCCAGCAAAGAGTCCAGGAGCAGCCGCCGTCGGCGGACTTGAACAGCGAGATGTCCGAGTAGGCAGGATATACAGCCCATCTCAGGCCATCCCATATTACGTTGGTGGTGTTCGAGATATCGACTAATCCCGTAGTATCCTCCACCAGGGCGAACAGTGTGCCGTCATCGGCACCTGTCAGGTCCCAGATTTGACTATCTGGTAACATCTGGTAATTCAATGTGGTTGGCAAGTCCATCCGGGACCACTTATCAACCGCAGCTGACACTGTGGCCGTGGATGATACTGTCGCCAGCGAGGCCGCAAGGCCGAACACTGTGACAAGCATCATTGCCACCATCATAAGTTTCGTTAGCTTTCCTTTCATTAATCCTCCTTGTGAATCATTGAGACCCTTTTCAAATCTGTTTAGAGTAATTGTACAGGGTCTCCAAAACCGCCTTGCGTTTAATTATCTTTCTATCACCCCCTTTCAACTATAGATTCTTTATGAAGTACTGATGAATATATTGCTGTTATTATGTGGGCGAGACGACCTCGCCCCTACATTAATTATATTTATTAAGGTTCCCTGAAATAAGTCGCTCTTGCCTTTTTAAAAAACAGAGAAAGCCAACCTTTTATTAGGTTAGCTCTCACTGACCCGTTTGATATTTCTGCGGTAATACATATATATACATAAGATCCTTCACCGCAAGTGAAAAATAAACCTTTTCTATACAGCTATTCTGCAATTAAATCGCAAGGGCGTTGGGATATATTACCTTGTGGAAGAGGGTTTGTCAATACCCTTAAGGCGGTTTCAGATATAGTTACTCAGGGTATTAAAGTTATGACAAATAGAAATGAACGTTTCAACTCTCCCTGCGGCTCAACTCACCCAGCGGCGGGTTAATGGTCTTCGCCGCGTCCCTCTCTTTCACAAAGAGAGGGATTATAGGGTGAGTTCTAAATATCCTTGGTTAATGTCTTCAGGAACTCGGCGTTGTTGGCGGTCTTGGCGAGCCTTTCCAGGATGCGCTCCGTGGCCTCGGTGGGGCTCTGGGAGTTGGCGGCAACAAGATTTGCCACGCGGCGCATAAGCCATATCTTCTGCAGGGTGCCTTCATCAAAAAGGAGCTCCTCGCGCCGGGTGCCGCTGCGGACCAGGTCCATGGCTGGGAATATGCGGCGCTCGGCCAGCTTCCGGTCCAGGTGCAGCTCCATGTTGCCGGTGCCCTTGAACTCTTCGTAGATCACCTCGTCCATGCGGCTGCCCGTGTCCACAAGACACGTTGCGATGATCGTTATTGAGCCTCCCTGCTCTATGTTGCGGGCGGCGCCGAAGAAACGCTTGGGCGGGTACAGCGATACCGAGTCGATGCCGCCGGAGAGCGTGCGTCCGCTGGGCGGCAGGGCCAGGTTGTAGGCGCGCGTAAGGCGCGTGATGCCGTCTAGCAGTATCAGCACATCCTTGCCGTTCTCCGCCAGCCGCTTGGCGCGCTCCAGGGCCAGCTCAGCCACCTTGGTGTGGCTCTCCACCGGCTCATCGAAGGTGGAGCTTATGACCTCGCCTTTCACCGAGCGCTCCATGTCGGTGACCTCCTCAGGACGCTCGCCGATGAGGCATACCATGATATGGATATCGTTATAGTTGGTCGCGACGCCGTTGGCTATATGCTTTAGGAGCATGGTCTTGCCGGCCTTGGGCGGAGAAACGATGAGGCCGCGCTGGCCCCGTCCGATGGGGGCTATCATGTTCATGAGCCGCGTGGACAGGTTGTTCTGGGTCGTCTCAATATTTATTAATTTATTCGGGAAAATCGGCGTCAGCTGGTTGAAGAAAGGCCGCCCCTTGGCCTGTTCAGGATCGATGCCGTTCACGGCTTCGATGCGCAGCAGGCTGTGATATTTCTCGCCGTTCTTGGGCAGCCTTACCTGACCTGTGATCATGTCGCCGGTCCTCAGCCCGAAGCGGCGTATCTGCGATTGGGAGACATATACGTCGTTAACGCCGGGCTTGAGCTTCTCCTGGTGCAGGAAGCCGTAGCCCTCGTCCATGGTCTCAAGGACGCCGCCGCCGAAGATGTTGCCCTGCAGCTCGGCGCTGGCCTGCAGCAGCTTAAGTACCAGGTCCTGTTTCTTCAGCCCTGTGTAGCCGGTCAGGCCCAGGGTCTTGGCTATCTCCATCAACTCTTCGCGCGTTTTTGACTCGAGCTCGCTGATATTCATCGCGTTCGATGTGTTCATCGGGTTCGTTGTATTCATTGTCATGGTTTCACCTTCTTCCAATCTTCTATAAAGCGTGCAATGCCGATATCGGTGAGCGGATGCTTCATCATCTTCATCAATACATCGTAGGGCACGGTTGCGATGTGAGAGCCGGCCTTTGCCGCTTCCAGGACGTGAAGCGGATGCCTTATGCTGGCGGCTATCACCTGTGTGTTTAAATTATATTTTGTGAATATCTCAACGGTTTCTGACACTACATCCATGCCGCGGTGGCCTATGTCATCCAGCCTGCCGACGAAGGGGCTGACGTATGTAGCTCCGGCACGGGCGCCGAGCAGCGTCTGGGTGGGGGAGAAGCACAGGGTGAGGTTCGTCTTGATGTTCTCCCTGGACAGGACGCTCACGGCCTCGTATCCCGCCTCTGATACCGGTATCTTTACCGTAACGTTCCTGTGCCACGCAGCGATCTCTCTGGCCTCTCTTATCATTCCCTCTGCATCCAGACTCAATACTTCAACCGAAACCGAGCCGTCCACAAGGGAGCATATCTCCAGTATCCTCGATTTAAGGTTCGATGATCCTTCTTTGGCGACCAGACTGGGGTTTGTGGTCACGCCGCTGATGAGCCCCAGCTTGGCGGCCTGCCGTATCTGCTCGATATTAGCTGTATCCAAGAATATGTGCATTTCTGTTTTTCTCCGTTTGATCATTTGTGTAGGGGTAAGGTAACCTCGCCCTCTTATTGTCGAAATGTCGCGGAGCTATTCTCCGAACCCCCTGTTTGTCCCCCATACGTTGGGGGACTTATGAAATTGGGGGACACCCCCAAACTCCCGCCAAAGGGTGTTCCCTCTGGACTTCTTCGTTCCTCACTCTTGCGGGAGATGGTCCTATATTAATAATGTTAAGGAGCATTGCTCAGAAGAGGGGGCGATTCATGAATCGCCCCTATGAGATTGTGGGCTCAGCCTTCCATGATATTAAGGTATATGGAAGGATGCCCCTACATTTAAATAGGCAGGGAAGGTTGCGCACCTTCAACTAGAACGTTCTTCGCTATCGCTATGAATTCGCGGAACAGCGGGTGCGGGCGGGTAGGACGTGACCTGAATTCCGGGTGGTACTGGCAGCCGAGCATAAATGGGTGTTCTTTGAGCTCGCAAATTTCCACCTGCTGGCCATCTGGAGACAGGCCGCTGAAAACCATACCTGCGTTCTCGAAAGTATCACGGAAATTAGTGTTGAATTCGAATTTCTGGCGGTATCGTTCCTGCACAGATTTCTGATTGTAAATAGCAGCGGCCTTAGTTCCCGGCACTAAATTTAATGGGAACGCTCCCAGCTTGATAGTCTGTGAACAACCTGCTGAATCGCGCCGCTCCTGCAATTGATCGATCACCGGATACGTTGTTCCCGGGTCGAACTCCGTTGAATTCGGTTTTTGTGAGCCGAGTATGTGTCTGGCGAGCTCGATAATCATGGCATGCATTCCTAACGATGATCCCAGGTAGGGGATATTATGCTCTCTGGCATAGCGGGCGGCGATAATCATGCCTTCCACTCCGCGGGGGCCTACACCGCCCGGTACGATAATGCCCTGAGCAGAATGCAGGGCATTATCGCCATTTTTCTCCAGGCTCTCCGCCTGAATCCACTGTATATTGACATCGCGATTATTAAAGACCGCAGCATGACGCAAGGACTCTTTTATAGATAGGTATGCGTCCCTCAGTTCTACGTATTGACCGACCAGGGCTATGGTCACCGATTCCTTGGGCGCCTTCATCCGCTCTACCAGGTTTCTCCATTCGCTGAAGTCGGCCGGGGTTCGTGGCAGGTCGAATCTTTCAACAATGAGTTCTCCCAGTCCGGCTTCCTCCAGAACAAGAGGTGTTTCATAGATGACGGGTAGCGTTGGTAATGGCATCACGGCCTTGCGGTCTACATCGCAAAACAGCGCTATCTTGTCTCTGATATCTTCGGTGATGGGCAGGTCGCTTCTCAAAATGATAACATCAGGCTGAATACCGATGCGTCTCAGTTCGTTTACGCTGTGCTGCGTTGGCTTCGTTTTCAGCTCCAGCGTGGACTGCAGGTAGGGCAGGAGCGTGAGATGTACATAAAGCACATTCTTTCGTCCGACCTCGCTCCTCATCTGGCGTATGGCCTCAAGGAAGGGAAGCCCCTCTATGTCTCCTACCGTGCCTCCTACTTCGACGATCACTACGTCGGCGCCGCTTTCCTGAGCTACTTTGCGGGAACGGCTTTTTATTTCGTTGGTAAGGTGCGGTATCACCTGGATTGTGCCGCCGTTGAATTCTCCACGACGTTCCTTGGTTATAAGTTCACTGTAGATTTGTCCTGCCGAAACGCTGGATGAGGCATTCAAGTCGGTATCGATGAATCTTTCGTAGTGGCCCAGATCAAGGTCTGTCTCGGCACCGTCATGTGTCAGGTACACTTCACCGTGTTGATAAGGAGATATCAAACCAGCATCGGAATTTAAATAAGGATCTAATTTTTGAACTGATACTGAAATATTGCGACTCTTTAAGATTCTGCCGATTGAGGCGACAGCGGTGCCTTTTCCTACTGAACTAACTACGCCGCCAGTCACAAAGATGTACTTCGCCATCAGTTCAATTCCTTTCAGTGAGAGGGTAGGTATAGATATATATAATGAGAAGAACTACCTTCTCGTGGTATTAAAAAATGCGAAGAGGCAACGAGGGAATTGGGGAATTGCTCTTCTGAGGTCTAAATTATAGGGGATAAATGTTGGGATGTCAACACTTTGCATGATGTTAGTGGTGGGATAATAAGCATCCAAGTTCCTTTGTGATCGAATTCTACTCTACAATTAGTAATAGCCTGTCACCGCCAGACTTTATTTTCTTCTATTAACTAATATGACTATGTTATAATGTGCTAACTCGAAAAGGGATGAGAGGTGCAATCGAATGCGGGTCGCGATAATCGGGTTGGGTCTGATCGGCGGATCGATGGGATTAGCCTTGAAGGCAGCCGGTGCGGAGGTAATAGGATACGCAAGACGTCCAGAAGTAGCCTCTGCAGCCATGGAACGCGGGGCTGTGAACAGGTGCGGCAGCGATCTGCCAGCGACGATAAAAGGTGCGGAAATAATAGTTATCGCAACCCCGGTGCTTGCTATAAAAGATGTGTTGGCCAATATAGCTAAAGATGTCCCTAAAGGTGCAATTGTCACTGATGTCGCAAGCACAAAGGTAGATGTTCTGAGCTGGGCTGGGAAATATCTTCCTGCCAAGGCGTGTTTTATCGGCGGACATCCCATGGCCGGGAAAGAGGTCTCCGGCATAGCTGCTTCTGATGTCAACCTGTTCCGCGGCTGTACATATTGTTTAATCCCTGGGAAAAACTTTAATGCTGAATCGCGAAAAAAGATGGAAGATATAGTTAAGGAGATAGGCGCCAGGCCGTTTTATTTAGAAGCGCAGGACCATGATACACTGGTCGCGGGCGTCAGCCATCTTCCGCATCTGTTATCTGTTGCGCTTGTAGCGACAATGGTTAATGATCCTCGCTGGTCCGACATGGCTAAGCTGGCAGCGTCAGGATACAGGGATACTACACGGCTGGCCTCAGGGGACCCGAGAATGAGCCGTGATATATGCCTTACGAATAAAAAGCCCATCTTGGATGCTATAGATAACTATATCAATAGTCTTAATGAGCTACGTCGTTTGATTAATGATGGCGATGAGAAAATAGAAGATCATTTTATACGTGCTAGGGAAGCGAGAGAGGACTGGCTGCGCCAGAAATGATGTGTTATGGATAAATGTTTGACGAGCCGCAAATGCCTGCGGGGAGATATTATAACTCCCGGCGACAAATCAATATCGCATCGTGCACTTATTTTAAACAGCATTGCCAAGGGCAAGGCACGTATAGATAATCTGGCCTCCGGTGATGATGTGCGTTCGACCATGTCCTGTCTCAGGGCGCTGGGTGTAAATATAATCGGGCAGGGTGATGTGTTCACTGTCAACGGTGTTGGGCCTGAGGGATTCAGGTCGCCCGACAATGTGCTTGATGCCGGAAACAGCGGCACAACGATGCGTCTCCTCGGCGGGCTTCTGGCAGCTCAGCCGTTCTTCTCAATTATCACAGGGGACGATTCTTTGCGCTCGCGTCCCATGGATCGCTTGATTCATCCATTGCGTCATATGGGCGCGGATATATGGGGACGAAGAAATGATTCACTCCCGCCGCTGGCGATAAAAGGTCACAGGTTAAAGGGTATAACATACAAGCTGCCGGTTGCCAGCGCCCAGATCAAGTCAGCGGTATTGATTGCCGGCCTTTTCGCCGAGGGGAAGACCACGATTATAGAGCCTACGGCTTCCAGGGATCACACCGAGCGCATGATCAGCGCACTGGGAATAAAAATCAACCGTGATGATAAGACCATAGAATTAACTCCTTCTGCACCGCGGGCACCTGTTGATGTGTCGGTGCCGGGCGATATCAGCTCAGCGGCTTACTGGCTTGTTGCCGGTGCTGTACATCCTGATGCCAAACTGCGAATTTTAAATGTAGGTATCAATCCGACAAGGGCCGGGATAATCGATGTCCTTATGGAGATGGGGGCCAAACTGAAGGTGGATCGTGTTGTCAAGGAGGGTGGCGAACCCGTCGCCGATGTTTCAATTGAGACAAGTCAATTGATGGGTATAAGGATTAAAGGCAACATGATCCCGCGGATAATTGATGAGATTCCGCTCATCGCCCTGGCCGGTGCGTGTGCTACCGGTACCACGGTGATACGTGGCGCACAGGAGCTGCGGGTAAAGGAATCGGACAGGATCCGTACGACGGTGACCGAGTTATCCAAGCTCGGTGTCGACATAGAGGAACTGTCTGACGGCATGGTGATAAATGGGGGTGGGATTATCAAGGGGGGTGATTGCGAGAGCCATGGTGATCACAGACTGGCTATGACACTGGGAATAGCGTCTCTGGTGTCTCAGGGAGAAGTGATAATCCATAACGCAGAGTCGGTGTCTGTCTCTTATCCTGGTTTCTGGGATGAGCTTGAGAGGATTACCGGATAGAAAATTGAGAAAGGCTAGGCATTAGAACGAGGGATGAATGCAGAATTGGTGCATGTTGGATTCGGCAACATCATCGCTATAAATAAGGTTGTTGCTATCGCGCATCCGAATTCGGCTCCGATGAAACGGATGGTGCAGGAAGGCAAGACGGATGGCTTGGTGGTGGACCTCACCAGCGGCAGAAAAACAAAGGCAGTAATAATAATGGATAGCGGCCATATAGTACTGGCGGCCATAGCTCCGGAAACCATTTCCGGCAGGGTGACGGTGAGTAGAGGAGAGTAATCCTGAAAGCAGAAGCTTCTGTTACCAAACGGCCTTCATTATTTGTGCTCTCCGGCCCGTCCGGGGTGGGCAAGGATGCCGTGCTGGCGCGAGTAAAATCGATAACAATATCGATGCACTTTGTTGTGACGACAACTACCAGGCCTAAACGCAAGATTGAATCCAATGGCATTCACTATAATTTTGTCTCACGGGACAAATTTGAGGGCATGATTAGGAAAAAGGAGCTTTTGGAGTGGGCGGAGGTATACGGCAACTACTATGGAGTGCCGCGGGATCAGGTGGAACGGGCATTTAAGCAAGGGCATGATGTTATGGTGAAGGTGGATGTGCAGGGTGCTATGACGATAAAAAAAGTTATGCCGCAGTCTGTGTTGATCTTCCTGGCGCCGCCTTCGATAGTAGAGTTGCAAGACCGCTTGATGAAAAGGAATACTGAGGCATCCGCCGACCTGAATAGACGTATCGCTACTGCGAAGGACGAAATGTCTCAGGCGGAAACGTTTGATTATATAGTAGTAAATCATAAAGTAGAAGAGGCCGTAGCTGAAATAATGGATATTATTGCTGCCGAAAACGTACATAACAAGACTAATGTGAAGAAACGATAGAATATCGGCCTATGATAATACCTCTAGTCGTTATTACAACGAGTTGTAAGTCTTCTGCATGATGAGAGCGTCACTCTCCAGGCTCGGGCTTTCGCAGATCACCAGTCCTTTGATATCGAATTCCTTCCATGCCTTGAATAGATCGATATAGTTCATGTCCGATTCATCCAGGTTCAGGTGGCTGAGCTCGCCTTTGCCGCTGTACTTAATTCCGGACAGGTGGATGTGCATATCGTTCAAAGCGCTGCGTCCGAGGTTGTCCTCTATTTGTTTTAAGATCGATTTGAATTCTTTGTAAGAGTTCGACTTGCTTTCTCTGGCATGCAGGTGTGCAAAGTCTATGCACGGTGCGACGCCGTCGATCTCGGCGCTCAGCCGCAGTACCTCCTCAAGGCTGCCGAACTGGCTGCCCTTGCCCGTTGTCTCAGCCCTGAGCGTGACATGGATGTCTTCATCCTTAATTGCGCTTACGATATCTTCAAGCTCTTTCTTTACCCTGGCGTACACCTCGTCCGGTGGGTCTTTGAGGTAGAAGGCGGGATGAAAAACGATGCCCTGCGCACCTATCGTCGACGCGATGCGCGCGGTCTGCAGCAGCCGCTTCTTGCTGGCGCTGAGCTTCTCTTCTTCGTGCGCGTTCAGATTGATATAATACGGGCCGTGCGCGCTGAGCTTGATGTTGAGCGCCTTAGCCGTCTCGCCTACCTTGCGCGCCATGGCCTGGTTCATATTGGCGCCGTATACGAATTCGACCTCCATGCAGCCGAGCCCCAGCTCGGCAACGCGCTCAATGCCATGCGCCGTGCTTTCGGATTTAGAGCTGTGCGGTGTGCCGCCGGTGCCGAATAATAGTTTGTCGTACATCGTTGTCTCTCTTATCAACCCCCTGCTGTCCCCCTTGAACGGGGGGAACAATATCCAAACCCCCTGTTAGTCCCCCATACGTTGGGGGAATCTAAATTAGGGGACACCCCTAAAACCCTGTCAGGAGAAAACTCTCCTGCACCTCTTTTTCAGTGTGTGGGGGCGAGCTGTTTTCCAAACTCCCTGAATCCCCCGTACTTCATGGGACTTAAAAGAATCTTGGGAACACCACCAGATTCCCTGTCAGGAGAGAAATCTCCTGCACCTCTTTTGTTAATATCGACGATCGGGGACAATTAGTTGTCCGACTTATAAAAACCCCTCAGTTTGTCGAGACGTTGTATAGCTAGATACAATTATAGCTGCATTCTAATTACCGAGCTAACGTCTGTCAAGAATTCGTCTTGATACACAGTGCCGGAGGTGATATTGTGCTTTGGGCGATATTAATCTAGAATGCTTTATTTGTGGACAATGAATCTGGAAGGGCGAGAGGTAAGCTAACCACTTTTACCTCGCTGAAGAATCCTCATTATCGATGGTTCTGGCTGGGGATGTTCATCTCGTTCACGGCGATAAACCTGCAACTGGTGGCGCGCAACTGGCTCGTATATGAGATGACCGATTCACAGAAAGCTGTCGGATGGGTGTCGTTTGCCTATGGTTTGCCCATATTGTTCCTCTCCCTTTATGGCGGGGCTATGGCGGAGCGCGTCAGTAAGCGCAGCTTGTTGATCTGGACGCAGGTCGGTAACGGGGTAATCGCGCTTATAATATCCATTCTTATAACTACCGGCAATATTCAACTCTGGCATCTGATTGTGGCGGCAGCGTTCACCGGCATACTCTTCGCCTTTCATATACCGGCGCGGTTCTCCATTATTCCTGAGCTGGTGCAGGAAAGGGAGTACATGAACGCGGTAGCCTTAAACTCCTTCGGCTGGAACCTCTCCGTGCTTTTGAGTTCCATGGGGGCGTTGCTATTGCCGGTCATCCATGTGGAGGGGATATTCTGGATCACTGCTGTTTCACTTTTTATATCAATAGGTTTGTTGCTCAATCTTCCTGTGGTCGGTGGTGTGAGGCGGGAGGCGCAAACATCGATATTGCTGGAGCTCATCGAAGGGTTGAAGTATGTCCATCACAATGTTGTATTACGCTCTCTGCTTGCAGTGGCTTTTGTGTGTATAGTCTTCGGCCTGCCGTACGGGAACCTGATGCCTGACTTTGCCAAGAAGGTCTTTAATGTCGGAGAGGTGGGTTATGGTTTTCTGCTCAGCGCTCCGGCGGTTGGCGCACTGGTGGTGTCTCTCGTCGTCGCGTCTCTCGGGGATTTCAAAAGGAAGGGTGCTGCTGTCATGACGCTGGCATTTTTCTTCGGAATCGGCCTGATATTATTCGCTGTCTCCGGCAACTACTATCTGGCGCTGGTCTTTCTCATCGCCGTCGGCGGCGTCAGCGCTGGCTATTTTTCGCTGAACAATACGCTGATGCAAATCATAGTTCCCCCTACCATGTTAGGCAGGGTGATGGGCGTATATGTTATAACGCTGTCCTTTATGTCGCTGGGGACGCTGCCTTTAAGCTACGTGGCTGATGCCAAAGACGCTTCGCTGGCTATAGGGCTTGGCGGCGCCGCTATCGCTCTGGTCGCGGTTGCAGTTATGCTGGTGATACCTAAGGTAAGACGAACGCAGTGAGGTTACTCGTCTTCTTCGTCCGGCTCTTCGTCTGCGACGGGCGCGGCAGGTGCGATTTGCGGTATAGAGACGTTGGTTTTCGAACTTCTTTTCCTGCGTGAGGCAGGAAGGTCATCGACAGCTTGTCGCAGCGCTGCGAGGCCTTTTTTAGCATCGCCTGTAACGGGTACGACAACTCCCGTCATGCCTATTTCCCATATCTCTCTCAGTTCATCCCCGGATATTTCCAGCGGGATGCGTACTATCAGATACTTGCCGATCATGTTTGCTATGTGCTGGCAAGCGATCAATCGTTTCATTGATATAGAAGTATCTCCTGATATGAGCGCTATGTCTACGGGCAGTTGATTTGTGGCTCGTATCAGGCCGTCGGGCATCGCGGGATCGATCTCGATAATGCGGCAAAGCTTTTCTTCTTGAAGCAGGGCGATGGGCGAATCATCTGTGTTGAGCAGTATGAAATCGCAGCCGCTCTCTTTGATCGCTGCTAGTTCGCTTATTGGAGCTCCCCATGGGAGTCCGCTCTTCGATGCGATGTTTTTAACAGCGATGCTATTAACCAAAATGGCATCCGCGTATTCCTTGGCCGCGGTTACCGCCGCCTTGTCGTTGTCGTCCACGGCGGCGATGATGACCATATTCACAGGCTTGGATTTGGCGGCTGCGGCTGCGAAGCCCAATGGTTTGGAATTGCCTTTCGATATGTGCTCCAATTTTTCTAAAAGTTTGCTCACTGATTCCTCCGTAACTGGAGCCAGCGGTCGGAATTGAACCGACGGCCGGCGGTTTACGAAACCGCTGCTCTACCGCTGAGCTACGCTGGCTTTTCGCGTAAAGTATATCATAGGATAGAGGCGGTTGAAATAAGTGCTTCTATGAATTGTATATTAAGAGTTGGTGCGGTTATACGGTTTCAATCTTCCTGCACCTCTTATAGTAACTCGCGATTCGATTTACAGATAGTTGAATGGCAGATATAGAAGGGGTATCATAATGTAAGGATTTTGGAGGAATGTTCCTTGAACCTGAAAGTGCAGATAGCGCCAAAAAATAAGCATGGGCTCGAAATCAAGAATCCTGTGATCGCCGCTT